>Ga0209125_1002155_pt1 | contig 15896 bp, 9 predicted proteins | sample BarGraIncub1131A_FD_184503 | JGI IMG/M metagenome (GOLD analysis project Ga0209125, IMG submission 184503) | Arctic peat soil microbial communities from Barrow, Alaska - Barrow Graham LP Incubations 11-31A (SPAdes) (version 2) | ecosystem: Environmental > Terrestrial > Soil > Wetlands > Peat...
AAATTCAATATCGAATTTTGAGGGCCTATAGCTCAGTTGGTTAGAGCATCTGACTCATAATCAGGGGGTCCCAGGATCATGCCCTGGTGGGCCCACCCCAGAATATCAAGAACTTACAATCATTTTTGTAAGTTCTTTTTTTATACCCTTGCATACAATTTGCATACAACTCTTCTTTTCAATATTTTTAAAGGCTTTAAATGAGCCATTACCTACAGAAAAAAATGATCTATTTTTATTCATTGAAAATAAAATTTTACCCTTTCATTATTACAAATCTCTTCCTGATTAGATTGTATTGAATATTTTTCGTAACGTTACATCATAGATTCACAAAGGAATACCTCAAGAAGTAATTGAATAATTAACAGTAGCACTTTCCCTAACATACTTTTTTATGCCACGCAGGAAGCAATTAAAAATATCTGCTATTGATTTGAAGGTTTACGATTCATTAGTGGAGGAACTTAAAAAAAATCTTCACTTTAGCGATTGTGATTTCAGCACTTTGGAGATAACAGCACTTTCAAAAAAGGCTTCACCCCGCATTATTGAGGAGAATTTGAATAAATCCATCCGGAACCTGGAACGTCAAATAGCAATTAATGGGAAAGATAAAATACTAAATAAAAAAGGTCTATGTAAAGCGATGGGAATCTCCCGCCCGACTCTTGATAAATGGTGTGAATACGGATTTATTTCAACTGAAACAACAACCAAATTTTGGGGAGGTAACGAGCCATTTGAACTCGAAATAGTCCTAAAACAATTGATAGAACTGAAAAACAAAAAATAACTCCTTTTAACCAAACATAAAATACTCACAAATAGCGCTTTCAATTCGAATTGGATTGCTTAAGTCTCATTTTTGAAAAAATTAATTTTTCGGTCTTACATTGAAAACAAATAGTACCTATTTCGCACTGTAAAGCATATTTGTGTAAATACAATTAGTGTTTTACCCATTTACTTTGTATTTATTCTGCACCATTCATCCCCATTGAACATGCAATGTAAACACTTTAATAACTGAAATTTATACAAACAGATACCTACATTTGTAATCAGATCAGCATTGAACCGGGTATGTTGATAGTCTATGTTTAACCTATTAAATAAGTGCAAAATGTCAACGATCATAGTAACTACCCCCGAAGAACTAAACGCCATCGTAAACGAAGCAATCGCGGAATTTCTACCTAAAACTAAAATTATAGAGTCATCACCTGACAGCCTCACTTTAAACTCTGCTATTGACTTGCTGAAAGAAAATGGATACCCTACGTCCAAAGCCAAAATCTATAAACTAACCTCATCCGAAGAAATGCCACATCTCAAATATGGAAACAAACTTGTATTCTCACGAAATGAGCTTTTACAATGGGCCGTTGGCCAAACCAAGTGTGTTGGGAATCACTCAGAAGTGGCTTTAACCCTCGCCAAAAGTGCAAGACGAAAGAGATAGTTTGGCTATGGAAAAAGCCTTAAATATTTGTTTTGGACAACCGCTTTTTTTATTGACAATAATTTTTACATTTTTAGCAAAAAAGTGATCGTTTCTCTCAAAATTATTTAGCTGTAACAGACTTACATATCTACGCGGAAAGCAAACGTCGGAAATTCCCAATAGAACATCCTCAATCGAGATGGTCACGGAGGCATAGGGTTTCGAGTTCTTATTGGATCAATCGGCAGTATTAAAACTGATTTTAAGCTTAATGGTTTGAGATTTTAGGCACTTTATCTCTCCATTGGATGAACATGTTCGCTCCGGATATATCATTGTTTTTCAAGGAATGTAACAGCAAGAATGGAAGCTACGGCCATTGATAACAAACTTGATTAAGACAAGGACTAACTGACCGATCAGTTTTTCATTATGGGTAATGATTAAGTTCATGTACCTTCGAAGAGTTCTACCATGTAGGTTCGAGTCCTGCACCGGGAACTTATTTTTGTTTCGATAATCAATTGGAATATAGGGTTATATCGAATTTTTTTATTTTACTTCCGAAACATTTCATTTTGGGATTAAAATCAATCACGTATTGTTCTTATGCCAGAGAAATCAAATCATGCAATGACTGTGTCTGAAATTGCCCCCATTATTCTTTGGCTTATTGTATTACTGTCTCCTAAAATCCATACTAATTTCCCAAGTTTATTTCACAACACTAAACTTATAAATTGAAATAGTTTGATAAACTTCACCTGGTCTTAAAATAATTGAAGGGAAGTTAATATTGTTTGGTGAATTCGGGAAATGCTGAGTTTCCAAAGCAAATGCTTCACGATAATTGTATTTCTTTCCACTTTTTCCAATATCGGCTCCATCCATGAAGTTTCCTCCATAGAACTGTAATGCAGGTTCTCTAGTGAAAATTTCCATTTTACGACCACTTTGTGACTCAGTGACGGTTGCAGCAAGGGTCATTTCGCCGACAGACTGTTTATTCAATGCAAAATTGTGGTCGTAACCATTGCCATATTTCAATTGCATATTAATTGTCTGTTGAGCCAAATCAGTTCCGATAGCCTTCCCTACTCTGAAATCAAAAGGAGTGCCTTCAACTAGTTCGTTACCTGAAATAGGTATTAGTGTTGAATCAATTGGTGTGTAAGCATCTGCGTTAATGGTCAACACATGATGATTTATAGTTCCATTTCCTTCACCAGCAAGGTTAAAGAATGCATGATTTGTCAGATTCACTGGAGTACTTTTATCGGTAGAAGCATGGTAGCTGATAACCAGTTCATTTTCCGAATTTAGGATATACTGAACTTCAACATCTAGATTTCCAGGATATCCCATCTCACCATCTTTCGAGAGATGTGTTAATATGATTGAAGAATCAGAAATTGCTTTAACGTCCCAGACCACATTGTGAAAACCTCCTGGACCACCGTGTAAATGATTTAACTTATTATTTATTGGAAGATTATATTCCAGCCCGTCTAGCTTAAACTTTCCCCTGGCAATGCGGTTTCCAACGCGTCCAATCAATGCCCCGTGAAAGTTCCCCTTTGCATACTTGTACTCATTGATACTATTAAATCCAAGAACAATGTCATCCATTTTCCCAGTTTTGTCAGGCGTGCAAAGCCCAACAATCCGGCCACCATAATTTGTAATGGCTATGGAGATTTCCCCATTTGTCATAAAATACAAATTTGTGTTTTTACCGTCTATAGTTTTATGGAAGTTTTCAGCCTTCAATTTAAAACATTTTTTGGTGCGGGGAGATTGGGTTGTACAATTAAACATTGCAAGAACCAACCCAATTATAACGATAAATTTGATTTGTTTCATTTTTTATATTTTATTAAACAATTTTGGTTATCAGTCTACAACCAGCCATTATGTCTTTTTATTGGGCTTTCCTAGTTTGAAACTTAATTAAATCCACCTCTTCACGTTTGTAAGAAGTTCCGTCCGGATTGAAAATCTCATGAAACCAAAGCTTGGGTTCAGAACCATCCGTCATCGGTTCAATCCATGCATATTTGGTATTTGTCTTACCTGAAACCAATCCCCAGTTGATTGCTCCTATGCTATTTTTCTTCAACAATGGCATGATGTTCTTGAACAGGCTGTTATTGCGGCGGGCCATATATTCGGTGCAAACCAGCGGACGTTTGTATTTTTTCAATGTATCGATGGCTGCCTGGTGTTTCTCTGGATTTTCGTAGTTGTGATAGGTGATGATATCCGAATTTTCGACCTGAAATTTGTTTAGTTCTTTCAAACTTAAATTCCAAACTCCTGAGGATAAAGGTTGTGAAGGATTGACATCGCGACCCCACAGAAAAACTTTTTCGAGTAAGGGCAAGGACTTGTTTCCATAACCTGAATTACCTGGTTCGTTGTATAAGTCCCAGATGGCAATACGCTTATCGTCCTTAAAAGTGGTTAATACATCTTTCACATAGGCTTCCAGCGTATTAATCAGCGTGGAATCTGAATAAAGTAAACCGCCAGGATCGCGTACCCAGCCCGAATTGTGAACGCCCGGTTTTGGATCCGGTTGTTTACCTGCCTGGTAGGTAGGATTCCAGCAGTCGTCGAAAAAGACAAACACCGTTTTAATACCATGTTTGTTGGCAATGTTCAGATAAGTATCCATCCGCTTTTTGAAACCATCTTTATCGATTCCCCAGGCAAGGTGGTGCAGGTACACACGCATCACGTTCAATCCTATTCCCTTTGCCCAGCCAAGTTCCCGATCAATCGTTGTCGTATCAAACGATTCAGCCTGCCACGTTTCCAGTTGATTGATCGCAGTGCTCGGATTAAAATTACTACCACGAAGCCAGCCGTTTACAGTTCCCCATTGTTGGGCTTTTTCGATGGTCCAACGTTCGCCAGTTGAAAAAGATGCTTGTGTTTTATTGTAGCAAGAACAGATGAAAGATCCAATTATAGCCAGAATAAATAGAAATTTTTTCATTATTGGATTTTAACAAATATTTAACGAAAAGATAGAGAATCTTTTTTCCCAATTGGCGTATCTGAGATAATAAAGTTTAGTATTCTTGGGTTACCAGCAATAATTCCAACCGATGGTTTTCCTATTATTTTATGACTGCCAGGAGCAATAACAAAAGATGTCTGGTATGGGAATGATTCAACCTTACTCATATTTAAATTACCATCTAACCCAAACAATATTTTCACTGTTGCCATCAGATTAGAATTGGCCCTAATTTTTAGATTTTTTGTCGGAAGAGTTGCCAGATTTATATTAGCACCTTCAAGAATAGGATCAAATTCAGGTATAACAGCACCATTATCACTATTGATCAAAGTAAAATTATAAACAATTGGATTCAAGATATTTGTGGGAGGAGTTATCCACTTAGTAGTAGTAAATGCACCATTGCGAGCAATATCCCATGCTTCAAATCGCACCCATTTTGCTTTACTCAAATCGATCGCCCACTCAAAATGCACAACTGCACCAATTAGCTCTTTAGTTTGGTTTAGAGATATGGTTTTTGTTTTTATATCGTCTCCTTCGCCCCATGTGATTTCAGCGAAAGCCATTGGGAATGTCCACTCTATATCTGTTATCAGCTTATTCAATTGGGGTGAGACCTGCCAGGAATGAATCAAAACTTCTCCAGTAGAAGTAAAATAATTGAAATCTTTAATCGCATTAAAAACTGGTGACCAATCAGAAGCAGGTGGGACTGATGGCACTTTTACATAGTTAATATTCATGTGGGCATAGAGTTCTTGTGATACGTCGACTTTAAATGGATCTACTTCACCCAAAATCCTCTTTCTAAAACCTAATTGGTTCATATCATTTAATAGTTTCAAGGAACGTATTCCAAGTCGATCGTCTGATAAGTCCAAGGGCATAGCTTTCCAATCTCCTCCGGAAAAAACATTGTCATCCTGAAAAGAGGAATGATCCACAAATAAATCAGGAGTCTTTTCAGAAGCTTTTATTCTGGGGTGAGAGGTCCAGACAATGCCGCCATTTTCTTTGTAAATATTGTATATATCATTTTCGTTTCCTGCATGATACACATCTCCATACCCAGCTATTGTTTCCTTGAATGGCTGCATTTTACCTCGTTTTAAAGTTAGGTAGACAGGTTTTGGGAAAAAATACATCGTATGTCCCGGGAAAAATGCGTTAGCTTCCTCTCCTGGGATCATCGTAAAAGAGCCTTTTACAGAGTATTTAGTACAAACTTCAAACATTTTTCGGAGCTGATTAAGTCGTACAAATCCGGTATCCGCGGCATTCCCATCACCATGAAATTCAGCTACCTCCACCGTCTTAACATTCAACGCCATCATTGCATCTCTGAATTTTATACCAGATTGATTATTACTATTTTCAGTCATAGTTATCGCAGAATGAAAGTGGTTTGCAAAAGTGATGTATCCCGGGATTTCTTTATAAGTATCACCATGCGTATATTTTTTAACCCTCTCGAGAGTAGTTTCTGCATTCATTTTGCTGATCAATAGGAAAAAGCCCATGTGTTGAGTTCTACCGAATGGTGCATCAATCCATGGTCGATATCTGTTATCGCCATTGGGCTGTGATTTTGTGCCAAATAGGTCCTTCCCATTCTCATTTCCAGCCTGGACAAATCCATAATTATCACTAAAATCAAGAGGATAAATAAATGCATGTGGCGCCGGAAAAACAGCAAGTGTCCCTTCTTTAAACTGAGCCATGATAGTACGGTTCCTTACCTTTTTTGCCGTTAATCCAGAAGTAGGTTTTTCAATTACAAATTGGTCTGTTTCATTATTTTTATAGACAATATTCGAGAAAATGCCACTCAACAAACCATCAAAAATATAGGCACAATTTGTATTATTGGGCATCATTGCAGCTTCGACAAGGATAAATGGACTTCCACTAAAAAATTTCAATATCAGATCTCCTTTAAATGAACCTACCGTTATTCTTGATATTATAATGTCCGCCCGGTATGACCCTTCTGAAACAATATTAACTGAATTAATTTCAAAATTGCAGGTCAATTTATTATAGGGACGTAGATCTACCTTGTCAAAGAATATATAAGGCCAAGTTTTCGTGGTGTCCCTAATTCCAATTGTAACATCGAACCTTGGTTGTAGATTACTAGCAATTGTTGACATAGGGCCTTCAAAATCAGTATCAGCTTTAATCGATTTTAGGATTGAAGCCCCATTTGCCAAATCTAAAACAACTGAACATCTTCCGCGATCCGAAGTTTTCCATTCAACAAGCAAAAGATCAACTCCGGATTTTTTAATGGAAATCTCTGATTTTGGACTGAACTTTGAAAAATTGACTGGCGTTATGGAAAATACATTTCCAACTCCGAAGAGACCATAAATCATTATTATGAATACCAATTTTGAATATTTTTTTCTCATTGTATCTACTGTTATTAAAAATTTAAATTTTTGGGGCCGGAATCAGGTTCTCACATATACAATAGTTTTCCCTATTTTAATCAAACTTTATTTCGGTGTTAGTTTTGTGTACATTACAATAATTGAACTACATGCTCTTTCTACGAGGTTGGTTTTGACAGTCGAAACGATCCTGTGTAATTCAATTGTTATCCAAATTAAAAGGTCAATCTTTAAACAGTTAATCAAAATTTATGGAAGGTGTTCACTTTTAAACGTAATTCTTACAGTGCAACAAATAATATAGCGAAGAGTAAAAATATATTCTTGCTTTCCGCTTTGTAGGGGCAGCTATTTATATTTTAACACTAGTTACAAGTTATCACAAAGTCCAAAAAAATTGATCAAATTGTCCTTAAATTACTATCTTTCAACTTATTTATGGATATGATCAATAATTATCAATTAACAACACTATTAAGTTACACTTAAGTATCAAATGTTTTTCAAAGAAAAACGTTCCTGATTATCGATTTTTACATACTCGAAACAAGTAAATCACTGATTTATCCACCTGAGTTATCGCAATGAAAAAAATTACCTTATTAAACAATCGAAAGTTCAATAGCTGTGACAGAAGCCGGAGGAAAAGAAATTGGCTCACTTAACAGTAGCTTTCTTTCTTTAGGTATTAAAGGATCGTTATTTGACGATAAAATCTCGAATTCAGGATTTGCTGATAGCTCGAATGCCTTTCCAAAGGTCACTGATATTCCTTTTACGCTTAAATTTGTTGACACTACACGGTCTCTATTTATGTTTACTACATGCAGGTATAAATTATTGCCTGTTCGACTAGCAGTAACGTCTAAATCGCTGCTGGAATTGGTTATACTCACAAATTGTTCTCCTGAATGTTTCTTGTAAAGGCTCATAATCTTAGCTACTGGCATCATAAATGACTTTCCTGATGGAACAGGAATCATTACGGCATTTACCTGCCAACGCGTACCACAAAAATCGGCCAATGTTGCAATCTTAAGTACGTCGCCATTCCGTTCGTGCAGATTCATTATGCGTGCATATGATACACCCGCTGCCCAAGAAGATAAAACTTCGCAACGATTTCGACCTTTAATTGCATAATGACATTCTGTCAAAGCCAATGGTTTATGAAATGATGATACTTGTTCTCGCATTTCGAGAATTTTTCTTTCATGAATTTTATAGCTATTCATCAGAATTTCCCAGGAAGCAGCTGGATCTTTTCGATATTCGTTATCATGAACTACTGAATTTTCAATATTTTGTCCAGGATCAAACATATGATGAAATGCAACATAGTCAATATGTTCTCCTGCTATATCAAGCATTTGTTTTGCCCAACCACTGTCACCCCAGCCGATGGTTTTGATGGAAGGATCAACATTGCGCATCGCTTTTGAAAATTCAATAGTCTTTTGAGCTGCCGATTTTAAATCAAATCGTTCTTTATTATACGAGGTTTCGTTGCCTAACTGCCATGTTTTTAATTTAAAAGGATCAGCAAATCCGTGGCTGATGCGTTTCTTATTTGAAGGGTTATTGCAATAATCAACCCATTCGGCAGCTTCTTGTGCATCGGCAAAACGCACCTCACCTTTGGAAGTTTTTGCCCACTTGGCATATCCTTCAGATTCAAAATTTACACACATCAGGGGATCTGCTCCAACCTGACGGCAAAAATCAATAAACTCGGCAGTTCCTATCTGGTTTGTTTCCATTCCGCCCCATACTAGATTTCGCATTGGAATTCGCTTATTTCTAGGTCCTATAGCTTCTTTCCATTTATAGTAGGCACTTATTAAACCACCCCAACGCATCATGCCAGGAGCCAGTTCTTTTGTAACCTCAATCACATCTTTTCGCCAGCTATCAGAACCGTGATCCCAAGCTGCTTCAATCGAACTATCAGTTACTCCCAACGGTTCCATAAATTGCATGTATAACCAAGGGGATAACTGAAACATTGGCTTGGGATCAATCTCGATGCCTACATATTCCTTCATACTAAAGGAGGGGATTATTCCCGGAGCCAAAACTGGGGCAATTCCTCCTATTCCGATAACCTTAATAAAGTTGCGACGTTCCATTCCGTAAATTTCAAATTATTTTTATACTATCAAGTTGGATGTTTAAAAACCTTTATACTACTTTTAAACGGCAATATATAAGCTCAATCACATGACACAACAACTCAAAATCCATAAAATATCTGTACAGTTTTTATTTTACAGAATCTGAGTTCTCGTGACAAGTGGCAAATACTAAATTTAAGTTATTTCAGTTTTATTTTCTGAACTGGACCATACAATCGTTCACCAACACCAGAGGTCTGCACTCCAATTCTAGTATAGATATAATCCCTTGCAGCAAGTGCAGCAGAAAGAGTAATGGATTGGTCCTTTTTAGTATCTAGGTCAACTAAACCCTCAGCACCAATGACGTTTGTAGAAACATTATTATTGGCATCAACAATGCTAGTAATACCAATATACAAGGTTAAACTTTGGATATTAAATGTTCCTATTTTTTTGACCATGCACGATGAGGTAATTACCCCAGATGCATTGTTAAAAACTTCTTCTGTAATTGTAAAATATGGTGTAACAGGAACTTCAATCTCCGTTTGACCATTCACAACAACATCAATACTATCAGTCTTTTGGTCAATCCATGGACCTCCAGTTTTTCGAACAAGTTTAAAACTACCATCGAATAGTAGGGCAGAAAAGGTGCCATCCTGTGCTATATACACTGGAATTTTCGAGCGCAAGGCATACCCATATTGCCACAACTCAAGTTCAGTTCCACTTGATCTGACACCAACTGGATTTCCGTTGTAAACTACTTTTCCTGTCAGAATTGATTTTGGTGAATCAAAATTATCTTTCTTACATCCGAGGAATAATAGAACGAATGCAATTAATAACGAAGAAAATGCTAATCTTTTCATATTCATAAATTAATGGAATGGATTTTTAACTATCAGTTTATTATTGTCCAATACTTTTTGATCTATCTCGGAGTGATAATTGCCCAACTGGAAGAATCGAGGAGATTTAAAGTTGGGAGCCACAAATTTGTCAAAAACATATTTACCATCAGTTGGATGTCCTGGCCGAATTACTCGGTAACAATATAAAGAATAGAGATTTGCATCAGGATTAGATGTAGATCCATTCCATATAATATGGGCGATTCTCCATCGCATGACATCCCACAAACGATGATCTTCAAAAGCTAATTCAACTCTTCGTTCATTCTGTAATTTAGCTAGATTCAGAGTCGTTGCATTTAGGCTATTGGCTCCAAAGCCTGCTCTTTCTCTCACGGCATTTACAAAAACCAAGGCATCACTAGTAAGTCCAAGTTCAAGAGCTGCTTCAGCTGCATTTAGTAGAACTTCAGCATATCTGAACCTTATCCACCAAACCTGAGAAGCTACACCCCTGGCACTTGACATAGTTTGTGGATCGACATATTTTCTTAGATAAAAACCTGTGTTAGAAACCTCACTAGCTGTTCTTAACGGACCACCAAGTCCTGTTAAAGTTTTACCATCGCTATATAAAGACCCCAACACTGATGATTCAACTCTATCATACTTATTACTGGTCTCATTCCAAACATAAACGCCAGATTGTATTTGTGCTGCAACTCCTTTAAATGATGTACCAGGATAAATGACCGTACCATATAACCTTGCATCTTTATTTGCAAAAATATCCTCTGGCCTGTCATAATATATCCAATTAGATTGTCCTGGTGCAGTATTACTACCTGTTCCAACTCCTTTTAATTTTCCATTTGTTCCATCAAGGTATTCATAGGATTCGACTAAGTTTAAAGAAGGCGAAATTCCGGAAGAGGATAAGTTATCTTCCCGCATCGTCCGACAAATTTGGTGATAAGAGAAATTGTGCTTCTTACCTACGTTAAAATCCATCGCCATAATTACTTCCTTATTATTCCCCTTTTTAACTATTGCGTCATAAAAATTTTCTCCTAGATTAGGATTGCTATTATACAATGCATAATTGCCGCTGGTTATAATCTCATTTGCAGCACTCAATGCTTTTGTATAGTATTCATTTGCCATCGAAGCTGCAATTCCCACTTCACCTCCGGGCAAAGTTATTGGGACAGGCATCTGATTATTGTATTTGCACGATGATGCTGCGTACAACATTGCCCTACTTTTAAGCGCTAAAACTGTGTATTTATTAGCTCTAGTCTGACTACCATTATTGCCAATAAGATCTTTGATTTCATCACATTCATTTGAAATAAAGTCATATACCTCTGTCTCTTTATTCCTAGGTTTGGCTAGATAACTTGGATCTCCGCTATAATCATAAATAAGCTGATTTGTAATTATAGGAACCCCTCCCATCCTTTTAACCATTTCAAAATAATTATAAACTCGTAAGAACCTGAATTCAGCTTTAAATTGATTTACCTTGTCTGGAGTAAGCTTAGTAGAATATTGATCGAGACCTTCAAGTGCAAGATTAATATTTCTAATCATATCATAATTCCATAATGTCCATCTGTTATAAGGATACGAGATAATATTATTATCGTTAATATCCATATTGCTTTCTAAGCTATTTACAGCAACCGCCTCATCCAATTCTGCAAAATATCTTTCTCCGTTGTTGATTTGACTATGGACAGGCAAATTATCATAGTAATTTGCCAAAAGGTCAGTAATCATTACTTCATCATTCCACACCTGGCTTTCAAGTAAGATATTTTTAGGTTGCAATTCCAGAAAATCTTTACTACAACCTAAGAAACAAACCAAAAACACAAAAAAGATTGAAAATTTAAATATATTTCTCATAATTACGTTTGATTAAAGTGTCAAAACAAAACCAATATTAATAACCCTCGTTTGAGGATAGACCAAACCACCAGTATTGACAATTTCAGGATCTATATGGAACTTCTTACCTACATTATCGATCGAAAGGAGATTAGAAATATTAGTAAATATTCTTAATGTTGAACCATTTTCAATTTTAACAAACCTTAGTGCATAAGTGTATCCCAATTCAAAATTTTTCATTCTAAAATATTGAATATTTGTTAAGTAGAAATCATTTGTTTTGTTAAAATTTGAATGATTAGTAAGATTTTTTCTTGTTGCAGGATACTTGCCCGCTATCCATGGACTAGCTGCGTCAAAAGGATCTGCATGGTGCCATCTATCTTCAAGAAGCCAATCGGGTGAGTTCCCATCATTTGTGCCTGAAAAGGGCATTTTCAATTCATTATTCGCAATAAAAGTTTGCATTGTGGCTCCTGAAAAATCCATTACTAGATTAAACCCTTTAAATTCGAATGAACTGTTGAGTCCAAAACTCAAATTTGGATTGGTACCCGTCGAATATCCAATTGGTTTCTGATCTAGGCTATTGATAATCTTGTCTCCATTAACGTCTTCGTAAATAAGATCACCTGGAAGCAGTGTTCTATTGGCGGATCCGTCAATATTTACATTGTAATTATCAATTTCTTCCTGATTTTGAAATTGTCCAACAATGTGATAACCCCAAGTTAAATCACTCCATCGCGATTCAGTTGAGCTCCGATATTCATCATATGAATTTCCAAATCTAGGTTTGTATGTTTCTAAAGACTTTGTTCTTGCCAAAGTAGCATTTATACCTATTGTATATCTCAAACTCCCCAAAATTCCATTATATGATAATAAACCTTCAACGCCAAGATTCGCTGTCGAGTTAAGATTTTCATTTGGAAGGGTATAACCTACTTCACTTGGAAGCAATACATCATATTTTGCAGCTGGTATACCAGTAACTTTTCTTTTAAATAGATCAAGCTGACCAGATAATTTATTATTAAATAACGAAAAGTCAATACCAATATTAGACGAAATATTAGTTACCCATGAAAGATTTGTAACAGGTAAACCCGTTGGGGAAATTCCAGTAGTAAGGTTTCCGTTGAAAACAGAATTTCCAGAGGCCCAGTTAAAACCACTCAGATAGCCGAAGGCATTAACACCAATTTCACTTCCAGTTTGTCCATATGAGCCCCGCAACTTAAAATCAGATATAGTTTCACCAAGTAGAGCTTTAAAGAATGGTTCATCAGAGATTCTCCATCCAATTGAAACACCCGGGAAAAATCCCCAGCGTTTATCTGCCGAATACATATAAGAACCATCATATCGGCCCAAAAACTCAACAAGATATTTCCCATCAAAGTTATAGTTAAACCTCCCAATATAACTTGCGCGTGCTTGTTGAGTCCATTGATCAGTAAGTACATCTTGTTCTGCGAATAGCATTGTTGGAATGTAATTATTTTGAGGAATAGCATGCACATACAAATACGTATTGTCATTATTGGATCGTTCATAAGCAGTAACAGCAGATATGGAGTGCTTGCCAAAATTCTTGTTGTAATTCAATTGAAATTGACTAAATTTATCCAATATATTCCTTCTGCCTGTTCGTCTGATTGGGTTTTTATTTCCACCACCCACTACCTTATTATAGCTGTCGTCGGATGAATTGTAAGTATAAGCATCGTAAGTCCATTCAAAATCATCATCAGTCCATCCTAAATATTGATATGAATATGTCCCCTTTGCCTTAAGACCGAAACCAAAATCATATTCAGCATAAATATTACTTTTCATTACACGATTAGTAACAGTATTCCAACCAGTAACTGATTCTTTATAGGTTGCTGGATTTATGTTTATACTATGCGTATTATTTATATAGTTGGGATTATCGTTGGCATAGGGTCTTTCAGTTGGCCACATTCTCATGATGACATTGAAAACGGCATTATAATCGTCACCCGGAACACCTGCCTGGTGTCGTTCCTCGACGCGTCCACTAATTTGCGTACCAATCTTTAATCCTTTTGCAAGTCTGGCTTCCAAATTTGCCTGGATAGTACTTCGTTTAAAATAATAACTTTCAATTGTTGCCTTTTGATCTAAATTACCTATTGAGAAATGGTATTTGAATTTTTCATTTCCACCCGTAGCACCGGCATTAATATATGTTTGAGGAGCAGGCTTAATCATATAATCAAGGTAATCCATACTTCTATAATCTCCCTCGGGGAGTTTCTTTCCATCTTTCCATTTATCAAGTTCTGCCTGAGTAATTGTTGTAGCAGTTCCCTGATTCTGGGCTGATTCTGCGAGTCCAAGCATATACTGATAGGCGTTGGCTGGTTGAGGGTACCTGGTAAAGCCCTGCAAGCCATAATAAGCATTTACCGTAATTTTAGTTTTGTCATTAACTTTACCCAATTTTGTAGTTACTAAGACAACACCGTTTGCTGCACGCAAACCATAAATAGCAGCAGAAGCGTCTTTAAGGACGGAAATATTATCAATGTCGTTAATGTCAATATTGTTAAAGTCACTTTCCGTTCCTGGGATGCCGTCAATTACATATAATGGGGTTCCCATGTTTCGAATCTGAAGAGAGGTACTACCGCCTGGCCTTCCATCCGCCAATCGAGTTGTAACTCCCCCTATTTTCCCAATCAAAGCACTTGAAATTGTTGATGCAATGCTAGTAGTCAGTGCTTTGGAGGAGACATTTCCGATAGCGCCAGTTAGTGTTTTTTTTGCTTGTGTTCCATAACCTATAGCAACTACTTCTTCAAGTCCGATAGCATCGTCAACAAGTGTAACGTTCAATGTTGTTTTGCTACCAACAGATAATTCCTGCATTTTCATTCCCACAAACGAAAACTGCAAAATTGCATTTTCAGGAATATTAGTCAGTGAGTAGTTCCCAATATTATCCGTGATTACTCCTGTAGTCGTTCCTTTTATAACAACAGAAGCTCCAGGAACCGAAGCTCCTGTTTGGTCAATGACCTTTCCCGATACACTTTTTTGTTGTTGATTGGTAATATTAAGTTCATCAATATTCATCGGAACAATCATAATCAGTTTATCCTTAATGCTATAGGCTAGGTTTTCAGATTTCAAAACCTCATCAAGTATGCTATTTATCAGAGCATCTTTGAATTCGCCTGTTACTTGTTTAGAATTCTTGATCAAATCATTTTTGTAGAATATCGAAAATTCAGAGTTGGCTTCAATCTTACTGAATACATTTTCAAGTGTTTCGTTTTCAAACTTCATACTCAACCTCGTTTCCTGCGAGTACGATTTGGCTGAAACATGAAAAAGTGCAATAAAAAACAACAAGGTTGTCAGTTTCATAATTTTAAGCATTTTTCTAAGCACTGGACGTTTGCGATGCCTTTGCTTCGGATCGTTTTTTTTCATACTTTTACTTCGATTTTAATGAATATTAATTTTCAATCATGACGTCAGGTGAGTTACAGCTCAGCTGGCGTCTTTTTTTAATTATTGTACTCAAATTTCCAATTTAGTTCGTGAATTTGTTATAGTTTGTGGGCAAAAATATAACTGTTAGTTGATGGCAATTAGATACTTATTTTAATCTATTCGTTTCTTGATATTTTTGATTACGTTATTTCATCACATTGCCTGTTCGTCGCATTTCTCCTTCATTTTCTCTCCTTCTTTCCCGTTTGTTCCTCCTTTCTTAACGTCATTTAGTTTGGTATATGATTTTATTTTAAAAAGTTTACTGTTATTTTGATTTGTCGCAAATCACTCTTTTTGTATGATATAGGAGTATATACCTTTATTGCATCCAGCACTTGCCAAATAGTTTCTTCATTTTTAAAAGTGCCGGTAAAATTAATCTCCTTCCCGCTTCTGTTTTCGAGTGTAATATCAACATCATACCAGTTTTCGAGCCGCTTCATTAGTTCTGATAGTGGAATATTCTTAAAATTAAATTTGTTTTCGACCCAACCAGAAGCCTGTTCTGGATTAACCTCCTCCATTTTGGCCTTATGATCCTTCAAAATCAGAGCTTGTCCTGGTTTCAATGATATCTCGCCTCCATCCATGTGGATATTGACCTTTCCGCTTAACAAA
>Ga0209125_1002157_pt1 | contig 15895 bp, 17 predicted proteins | sample BarGraIncub1131A_FD_184503 | JGI IMG/M metagenome (GOLD analysis project Ga0209125, IMG submission 184503) | Arctic peat soil microbial communities from Barrow, Alaska - Barrow Graham LP Incubations 11-31A (SPAdes) (version 2) | ecosystem: Environmental > Terrestrial > Soil > Wetlands > Peat...
ATGTGCTGATATGTTCCAATCTGGGTGATTCTATTAAAAGTCACCAATGGTTTCGGAACAATTTATTGATACCACAGGCAACAGGTCAATATTATACCTCAAATAAATTGCCGGGATCCTTTGCTGTTCTGACCACAGACTTTGAAGGGTGCAAGAATACCTCCAATATCATTTCGGATATTGGATTAAAATCAATCACCTTATACCCAAATCCTGCAGGAGACAATTTCACGCTACACTTAATTGATCCGACGGAAGGCGACGTGGTCGTCCGTATTATCAATTCATCCGGAACAAAGGTGATGGAATTCCATGTTGAAAATTTGGGTGGTGAATTGTATCGGGAAATATCCGGAATTAATCTGAATGAAGGAATTTATGTAGTCAATGTGGTGATCAACAATAAAATAAGCTACTCAAAAAAATTGATCATCAAAAAATAAATGTATTCACGAATTTTTAGGGAAGTTGGCTATCATTGCCGGCAGGTCGGATTATTTGCCTTTTTCAGCTGAATCGATGTGGTGTTCCTGAATTAACGGAGGGTTTTCCGGGGTCAGGGTAAAACCTATTATAATATCTTTCTTTTCTCCTTCCACTCTGAAAAAGCCCCTCAGATTGTTCAGCGGAGTGAATTCCCCGATGCGGATTATTTTGCCTGCCTCCTTGAATATTTTGCCTGCCTCCTTGCGTAGATCATCGGTGAAATAGTCCAGGAAAAAATTTTCGGCAAAAATGTGGGAAGTTTCCGGAGTCTTCCAGTCGGGCAATAACTTAATCCGTTCACTCTTTCGCTGGTCTAAAATGGCAGACGTAGTCAGTTCGCGTGGGCGTAGTTTTGCTACCTTGATCAGGGTATCCAACACTTGTGTATTTACGACAGACATCGGGGCATAGGTAAGATTGCTGAAAGAAACGATGCTAAGGCCATAGTCCCGGCATAATTCTCCAGTTGCCGCCAAAGCCGGGAAGTCCGCCGCCGTGCCCTACAAATACTCTTCCCGTACAATCCTTGCTCCAGCCCCATGTGTCAGCAGATTTCTGATAGTTATATCAGAGGCATCGGAAGAAGGGTATTTTTGCCCTTTCATTTCAGGAATATACAAGTAAACCGGATCATCCAACTTTAATTTTCCTTCGTCTCTGAGTTTTAGAATAGCCATTGCAGTAAAACTCTTTGTCATGGAGGGAATGTGGAAGGCGGAATTGTTGTCGGCCGGAATCTTTTCTTCAAAATTCGAGTAACCGGTATTTCCGGAATGAAAAAGTCGACCATCCACAATCAGACCGTAGACCGCGCCCGGCAAATGATTTTGCATTGCAGAAGCGCTGAATAATTGGTCAATCAATGGGAAAGTAGCCTCAATATTTTTGGTCCGGGTCTCATTTGCTTGTGCAAATAGCGAATTGTTGAAGCCAACTGCCAGAAAAATTATCATCAGTAAGAAGGGTAGTCTGGACTTTTCCATTTTTCACTCGTAAATAGTATTAATACTCCTATTTCTCAATCAATCATGTAAATGTATAAAAAAAGAGACCGCCTCAAATTGCTTTTGAGACGGTCTCGGTGTTAAAAGGGAGGGAAATATTAATTGTAATTCAAAGTAACCTGGAAGGGGTTTTGTGCGCCGTAGTTGCCTGCAGTCCGGGTGCCGGAAACGTTGAGAGTGGCGTTGATGCTGATTATGCTTGCATTGTTTTGGAGTGTGTTGGCAGGAACTACTGAAGTTGTGAAGTTGCCGACCGTCATGTTACCTACACCATTATTGATGGTGAAGACTTCTTTTGGCAGTGTAACATCAAAAGTGTTGAGACTGCTTCCCTTAACGCTGAAAGAAGCTGCTGTGCCGGAAACGCTCTTCTGATCCACGATAGTTTGATTGATGGTAAGGTCGGTTGACTTCCCAATACCGATCGGGGCAATCACTTCAGCATAGATGTTAGCGTATGCTGTCATTTGAGCCACTGAAGAGAAAGAGCAGGCTAAGATGAAGATTGCGATTCCGAAGTTAATTTTTGTTTTCATGGCGTGGGCAATTTTATAAGCATTTTGTACGAGTAAAAATATGCCAACCTCGCTCTGACGGCTATAAGGGAAAGGGCAGAATGATCTTCGAAAGCGCTGATTTTATTGTAGGTGAAATGACTACATGTGGAAGAGTTTTTAAGCCCGAAAATTCCTGTTGTTAGAAATGTTCTGCAGGTATCTGATCCTGATCTTCCGGCAGGATAAGGCTTTTCGGATCCTTCAGGAAAATTTATCCAGGATATAAAGCAGGTCGCAATTGCTCAAATAATTTTTTAATCAATTGTTTATGAGACGATTAATTCAATAGTCGACCAAAAAACATTGCCTTCTTGTAGGGATTTCGCCTACAACAATATCAGACATTCCGAACTTAGTATTGCCATTTCCCTTATAGCCGGCGGAGAAGAGTGGGTCTATTTTTGTTTGTACAGAACGATCATAATAAAACCGATGAAATGAGAGCTAAATTGAAAATAGCAGACAGAAATACCGGCATGAATTCCATGCATCCTGTCGGTTCTCGTTTCTTTTTCACGCTGCCTTCTCCGAAAGCTGAAGAAAACATAGTTCCTATATGCAACCTATCAATTAGAAAAGAGCTCAGTGAAATGACAGTATTAGTTGCTGAGGATGATGGAATTAATTTTCTCGTTATTAATTACTTACTGAAGAATAAGGTAAAACAAGTGGATCACGCGTTAAATGGAAGAGAAGCAGTTGAACTTGCAAAGACCAATAATTATGATCTGATTTTTATGGATATGAATATGCCGATTATGGGTGGGAGTGAGGCCACAAAAATCATTAAGAAGATGTATCCTTTACTGCCGATCATAGCCCAGACCGCCTTTTCAAATCCTGATGAAAAGTTCAAGTTTCTGGAAGCCGGGTGTGATGATGTTATATATAAACCTATCAGAAGTGAGATGTTGACTGATATGCTTTTAAAATATGCGACCAATTAACAATTACCTCGATCGGATTTCCCTCCTCATAAAACTGACATAGCTCAGTGTAAAACAAATAACAGTTGCAGAGATCAGTCCAGTTACCTGGGGCCAAACCAGTAGCAGGCTTTGTCCCAATGGGAGTGGTCCGGGGATGGTGCCGTATACTTGTTCCATTGCCAGGGGTCCCAGGCTACGGGCAGATGGCATGAGCAGTGAAGTGGTCGCCTCAGTAAAAAGCTGGTTCGGCATCACCCGCAGAAGTGCCAGTTTAAGTTCTTCAAAACGGATGATCTGGTAATCACTTGCTGCAGCTGCAGGCGTCATGCCTTTTGTGATCAGATTCCACGATAACACGGGCAATTTCTGATGTCGCGTAATGGGAGCAATCAATGATCAGGTGGTCATTCTTTTCCCCGATTTCAATGACTCCTTCAATTTTGAGTAATCGTTGTTTCAGTTGTTCATGCAACTTGTTATTATCAGCTAAATTGAGTCCCTCACGGGAAACTCCCACCTCAATACGGAAAGGACTCTTGTGGAACAATTTCCGCGAAAGCGAAGGAATATCCCCTTCGGCGAGCAACCTGCCACTGACGAATAATCCGACCCGGTCGCAAACCTGCTGGACATGATGCAGATCATGGGAAGAAAAAAGTACGGTCAGACTTTCTGCCCTGCTTAGTTTTACAATTAATTCGAGGAATTCTTTCACTCCGGTCGGATCGATACCCAGGGTCGGTTCATCGAGGATGATTACCTCCGGGTTCTTGATCAGCACATCAGCCAAACCCAGTCGTTGGAGCATTCCCTGTGAATATTTTCCGGCTTCGGTTTTTTCGGGAGCCTTAATTTCTACCGTGATAGCGGTAGTGTTGTTTGCTTCAACTTCCACGGATGTGACCGGCTGGTAATTGGCTTTGAAAGTGACCGTCCAGCCACGGGGGGCATTAGCGATGAAAGCATACTGCTGCTTGTCTAAAATTAAAAACACCAAAAAAAATCAAAAAAATTGAGGCTGGTTTTTTGCAAAAATATTTTTATCAGCAAAATTTACTGACAGCCATTAGGATAGTTTCCTTATCTATCGGTTTCGTGATGAAATCGTCGAATCCGGCAAGCATGGCTAATTCTTTTTCCTCGGGTAAAGCGTAGGCGGTCTGGGCAATAATCGGCAGAAAAGGATACATATTCTTGATGATTTTTGTGGCCTCAATTCCCCCCATGACAGGCATCTTCAGGTCCATGATGACCAGATGATAGGCGTCTTTCAATGCCATTTCGACCGCTTCTTTCCCATTCGAGGCGAAATCTACCCGTTTGACTTTATCCTTGAGTAATATTGCCAGTAATTCAAGGTTGAACTGTTCGTCATCAACGATCAGAATCTTTAGTTTGTTGAGTTGCTTTTTAAATCCTGGAGTTTCTCGTTTTACGACATTTTCCTGAAGATATTCTTCACAGGGTATGGTGAAATAAAATCGCGACCCTACCTGGTGTTCCGACTCAACTTCAAGTCTGCCTCCCAACACTCCGACGAGTTTACTGGCGATATTTAAGCCCAGGCCGGTCCCACGGATGGCCAAAGAAATGGCTTGTTCACTCCGGTAGAAAGTCTCGAATATCTTTTTTATTTCAGATTCAGGGATTCCTATTCCGGTATCTTTTACATAAAATTCAATCTGTGGACCTTTCCTTTCAAATCCTATTTCTACCGACCCGCTGAAGGTATATTTGACGGCATTAGAAACCAGATTGGTCAGTACCTGTCTGATTCTGTTGTAATCTGCACTGATCACAAATTCCGCAAAATTTTCAGGAATAACAGGACGGACGACAAGCCCTTTGCTACCCTTTTCCAGGCTGAACATGAGGGAAACGTCCGCCACCAGATCGGCAGGTTTGAAAATGCTTTTGCGGAGCGGCATCTCCTCACTTTGCAATCTTGAAAGCAGAATAACATCATCGATAAGGGCAAGTAGCTGAATGCTGCTCTTATTGATAATATCTGAATAAACATCCTTCTCATCCGGATTGGCATCCTTCATCAGATCAGAGAAGCCCATGATGGCATTCATTGGCGTGCGGATTTCATGACTCATATTGTTGAGCAGTGCAGATCTGAGACTGTTATTCTCTTCGGCTTGGTGCTTGGCTTTGATTAAGTCCATCTCTGCCTGTTTTCGTTCAGTAATATCCCTTATCATTCCATCTGTACCCAGAATTTGCTCCTGATCATCCTTGATGAACTGAACATTCATTGAAACCCAAAATGAAGTGCCGTTTTTTCTTTTCCCCCGAACGATAAAGTCTACTACTTGCCCTGCATTACGTAATATTTCAATCATATCGTCTCTTTCAGCAGAGTCATAGTATAACATGGAAGAAAGCTGCCCAACTAATTCATCGGATGGTTCATATCCAAACATTCTTTTGGTTGAAGGACTTACCATGGTAATTCTTCCTGACATTTCTGCCCTGCAGAAGGCATCCTGAAGATTGTTTAATATTTCTCTGAATTGTTCTTCGCTTTTCTTCAATTTCTCCTCGGCCTCTATGCGATGTGAAATATCAATGGTTACGCTGATAAAGAATTGTGGAATGTCCTGTTCATTCCGACTCAAATGCATGGAAATATCTACCCATGCAACATTCCCATCTTTTTTAAGGTGTCTTTTTTCAAACCGGGATACAGAGGTCTTCCTGTCTAGAAGCGACTGGATGGCCTCTTCAGTTATTTTGATATCGTCGGGATGCGTGATTCCCTCCAAGGTCTTGTCCTTCAGTTCGTCCTCCGTATAACCGACTATCTTACAAAATGATTGATTGACATAAAGGGATCCTTCAATTCCTGTAATGGAAATTCCGACCGGGGAGTTTTCAAACAGATTTCTGAATTTCTCCTCGCTCTCTCTTAGCAATATTTCATCATCAGACCTATTCATCAGATTTGGTGTCGAAGACGGAAATTTCGAACGGCGATATCTAGGGTGTAAATACTTAACAATAGAGCACTAAAATAGTTCAAAATTAATTAATTCTTATTGGGTCCTTCTCTTAATCAATTCTGTCCTATTTTTGCGACATGGAATATCTCTCATTGATTGGAACGGTCACCATACTGAATGTATTGGCTGCCATGAGTCCGGGACCTGATTTTGTTGTAGTGGTGCGAAATTCACTCTGCTATTCACGCAGGTCGGGTGTCTATACGAGTTTGGGAATCAGTGCAGGATTGCTCATCCATCTGTTTTATTGCGCAGCAGGTATAGGTTTGATTATCTCGAAGTCTGTTGTACTGTTTTCCATTATCAAGGTGCTTGGAGCCGGTTATCTGATCTATTTGGGAGCAGCCTCTATCCTGTCAAAAAGCTCCAGACTGGATCTGAAAGAAACGGCTATTGGTACGGATATGGAGCCTTTTCAAGCTCTAAAGTCCGGCTTTCTGACCAACGTTTTAAATCCCAAGGTAACTCTTTTTCTGCTCAGCATGTTCACTTTCGTGATAGGGAAGGACACCCCGCTATATGTTATCCTGATTATATCGGTCATTATCCTATTAACCGCCTTAATATGGTTTAGCATCGTTTCTACTTTTTTTACGCAGAAGAAGGTTCAAAAAGTATTTTTCAAATACGAGCACCTTATCAATACTTTTCTGGGCCTCATTCTGATATTTTTAGGTGTCAAAGTAGCTCTGACATTCCTTACCCTCTAGCTCTTCCCCCTTTTCATTTTTCATTTTACATTTCCCTAAATCTGCTACTATTTAACTATATTTACCTGACACCTTAATTGTCATAAACAATTATAAAAATGGAACCAAAAATTGCGCAAAAAGCGCCTTTCGTAGTTGAACTGGAAGCAGGCAAAGATTATCACTGGTGTGCTTGCGGTCAAAGTAAGAACCAGCCATTCTGTGATGGTTCACACCGTGGATCCGGATTTGTTCCTTTGCTTTTTACTGCAAAGGAAACCGGAACTAAATATGTGTGCGGATGCAAGAAAACAAAGAATCCGCCATTCTGCGACGGCACTCACCGGACTCTTTAATTTCAGTTTTCCTGCGTCAAAATAAAACCACTACCGTGGATATTTCTGATCTCAACGGAAGGATCTTCCCTGAAATATTTCCTTAATTTGGTGATAAAGACATCCATGCTGCGGGTGGTGAAATAGCCGTCGTCGCCCCATATTTTTTTCAATGCCACCTTCCGCGGAAGCAGCTCATTCTTGTGCTCACAGAGCATCTGAAGCAGAGCTGATTGCTGACCGACTCACCTTTAAAACAGCCCCGAAAATGAGATCATCTTCGACGAAAAAGAGTGATTTTTTGTCGTTCATCGCTGCGTAATTAGAAATGGGATAAAGACAACAAACCGGCTGCCTTTACCGGGTTCACTGTGAACTTTGATACTTCCGCCGTTGGCATCCAGAATTGCTTTCACATAACTAAGGCCCAGACCGAACTAAGAAATGACCATCAGTACAACCAGCCAGGTGATAATTCGTTTGTTCACAGTCTATATCATTAATGTATCGTTCCGTTTGCCATCCAAAAATAGATAATAATTTATCCCTGTTTTCAACTTTAACTTAGACTTAACACTTTTTTAGCCGGCCTTAACCATAAGCCATCCCGAAAGCGTCTACTTTTGGATCATGAAAGATTTTAATTATTCACTAAAAATCATGAATATGAAAATGGTATTTCTTCTGGGATTATTCCTGACAGTAACTGCTTTCTCCTATGGACAGGAGGCTAAAGTAGAAAAAGATCAAAAAGTGCAGCAAAAGAAGGAACAACATGTTAAAGTCATGGTCAGTCAAAATGGTAAAACAATCAAAATTGACACAACCTTCAATTTGCCGGATGAAAAACTTATCCAGTTTAAGGTGGATTCTATTTTGAAAAAGTATGGCAAAGGTGGAATGGCGGCAGGAGATGAAAAGGTCATCATACTTCGTGGCGGCAACCACATGACCATGAGTCAGGGTGGTAAAAATTTCTCTGGAGCAGACCAAATTAGTGTCTTCTACAACTCAGATGATTCAGGAAAGGTAAAGCATGAAAGGAAAGTCATCCGAATGGAAAGAAATGGAAACTCAATTGTGATGCATGACATGGATGGCGACATGATTGAGTTTCCACCTCCTGTTCCACCTGTTCACGTAAGGGGATTCAGGGTCTTCGGTGGCGATCCATTTGCCTTTAATCCTGACGACAAGGACATCATCTCTTATGACAAAAAAGACCTAGGTAAGGGTCTGGAAAAGATTACTATTGTAAGGAAGAAACAGGTGGAAGGGTCTCAAAAAAAGGAGGTTGAGGTAAAAGTCGAAGTGAACGATGCGCAAAAGAAATAGCGTTGTTTAACAGTTAATTCTTCAAAATCCTCTATTTTGTAGACAGGTAGAAGAAGAAAAAGCTGAAAAGCCTGCTAAATTACCCGCCGCAAAAACTCCAAGAAAACAAAAAGAAATTTTGCAGCCGGTCACTGAAGAAGATCTTTCTTTTGTGTTTATATTAATTAGGAAGTAGGCCACCTTTCAATCGAAAAGTATACCACTTGTTCATAACAGAATGGGAATAAAATCTCATTTTTAAACATGATAAGTATGTATACAAAACAAGAGATCATTATTCGGAGCCACCGGGAAGGCAAGAGCCAGCGGCAAATTTCGCGAGAATTGCAGCTTAACCGCAAGACGATAAAGAGGTATATTGCGGACTACGAAGAGCTTCAAAGGGCATCCAATATGCCAGAAACTGCACTGTCTTCGTTTTTGTCGATTCCTCCTGTTTATCAAGTTGGGACAAGGAGCAAAGTTCGTTTGACAGAGGAGGTTTGTTTGGCCATAGATGCCTTACTTGAAGAAAACAGGAAGAAAATCCAGCAGGGCATGCGCAAGCAGATTTTGAAGAAGGTTGACATTCTGGAGTCACTTCATTCATTGGGTTTTGACATTGGCTACACCACGGTATGTAATTATATTGTGGAGAAAGCAGGGAAATCAGCTAACAAAAAGGAAGCATTTATCCGTCAAGAGTACCAACCAGGCGCTGTATGTGAGTTTGATTGGGGTGAGATCAAACTGTATATTGCCGGAGATCTGTGTCGTTTTCAACTTGCAGTATTTACTTCTGCCTACAGCAATTATCGTTATGCGGTTCTATACAAACGCCAGGATACGCTGGCTTTTATGGAATCCCACGTTTCATTTTTCGAACACATAGGAGGTGTTTACCACCAAATGGTTTATGACAACATGAGGGTTGCTGTTGCCAAATTTGTCGGGGAACATGAAAAGGAGCCCACCAGGGCCCTACTCCAGCTTCGGGGACATTACCAGTTTGACCATCGTTTCTGCAATGCTTATAGCGGAAACGAAAAAGGTCATGTTGAGCGCAGTGTAGAATATATCAGGCGAAAGGCATTTGGTTTTAAAAGTGATTTTCTCAGTCTTGAAGAAGCCGAGAAGTATCTTGAATCAGTTATTGGCAAATTAAATCAAGCCAAACAGCAATTAACAGGGCGCACGGCACAGGAAATGTTTGCTGATGAGAAAGATCTATTATGGCAATGTTCCGGTCCATTGGCGTGCTCGAGTTCCGAGCAGTTAAGAGTAGATAAATACGCCACAATCAGCTATTGTACCAACCGTTATTCGGTGCCAGACAAGCTGGTTGGATGTTTTGTTGATGTTCAAGTATTTAGTGGTAAAATTGAAGTTTACTACCAGAATAAGCCCCTTGCACTGCACCAGCGGGGTTACGGCAAACATCAGTGGATAATCTCCATTGAACATTACTTGGGTACTCTGCAGAAAAAGCCTGGAGCATTGCAGGGGAGCGTTGCACTTACATGCAGCCCTTACCTGAAAAAACTATACCAGCATTTTTACACCGATGCCCCCCGCGATTTTATTGACCTGCTCCATTATTGCCAACAAAATAAAGTTAGTGAACAGAGCCTGGAAGCAAGCGTTTCCTACTTGGTTAGTCTTTGTACCCTAAGTATAACCACAGAGAAACTGACAGCCCTTCTGGGCAATAAACCCAGGGAAGAGGTCAGAATGGATGATGTTAATAATCAAACGGTCCATTTGGCACAGAAACAGCTCAAACAGATCACCGCATTAATGAATTAGAAACAGTAAACATGAAACTACAAAGCGAAATAAAAGATCAAATTATCAAATACAGCAAAGAACTAAAACTACCTGTTTTTCGGAACGAATTTGAACAAGTGGCTCAGGAATCGGCCAAGGATAATGCCGACTATGAAACATTCCTTCTGCGGTTAATGGAAAGGGAATATGATACCCGTTTAGAAAACCGGAAAAAGTCACAAATCAGACAGGCTGGTTTTCCTGCCAAATTGCATCTTCATGATTTAAAACGGGATCTGCTTCCCGTTGATGCAAAGGAAAAGCTCCTGTTACTTGAACGTCTTGATTTTGTAACATCAGGCCGGAATATCATACTGGCAGGTAATCCGGGAACCGGTAAGACCCATATTGCCACAGGTCTGGGACTGAAAGCTTGTATGCAAGGGTACAGGGTGTATTTTACTACCGTACATCGGCTGCTAACGCAATTGCGTGAATCACACTCACAAAGAACACTGCGACAAATGGAAATGAGGTTTGAAAAATATGATCTGGTGATCTGTGATGAATTTGGTTATATCTCTTTTGATAAAGAAGGGGCTGAATTACTCTTCAACCACCTATCACTCCGATCTGGACGCAAATCAACCATTATAACTACAAACCTCAGCTTTGACCGTTGGGAAGAGATTTTTGGAGATCCTATTCTTACTGCTGCTTTAGTAGACCGATTAACCCATAAGGCACATCTGGTCAATATGAATGGGGAATCTTACCGGTTAAGGGAAACAACAGAGATGCTTAAAAAATGAAAACCAGGAAGCCGAAAATCCGTTCGCCGGTACTCTGCTGATCGGGGTACCCCGATCAGCAGAGTACCGGCCTTTTTTATTTATTAAAATGGTATACTTTTGGATTGAACTACTGGTATACTTTTCGATTGAAATAAACATTTCAACAAGGGTAAGACAAAAATTTACACGGGTGTTCCTGGCAATTTAGTTGCTTTTGCTTGCAAACTTTCTTTTGATAAAGGCTATGACGGTTACCTTGCTTTTGATGCGAAAACTATATTGGTTCGACATTATCAAGAGACATTGTACGTAACTCATTTTAAGGGAACCAAAATGATAATTGAGACACCGGCTGCAAACAGATTAATAAATCAATACTTTAATAAATAGCGATGGGACTAATTAGAGAACCGAAAAATGTTGATTTCACTGTTTTAGACAAACCGTGGACGGAAGAAGAGCGCAGGGAGTTAAGTGCTTATATTAAAATGCGAAAGGATCAGCAGAAAAAGCGGGGCAAACGGATCACTCCGCATAAAGAAGTGGTTTCCTGAACGATCTCTATTTCGCTAGAATCGTTTTTACACCAATGATATCTTCAATTTAGGCTTGAAAAATGCTATGTCCTACCAGGCCAAGATTAAACGCTACTTGCTGATTCTTCAACTAATTGAAAAATCAAAGTGTCCTTCGATCGCCAAAATGCTGAGCTGATTTATCGGGATATAGAAAAATATCCAAACAGCGCCTTCAGCGATATTCATCAAAGAATCTGGAAAGAAATCAATGTTCACAAAATTCGAAGGGTCTTAAAAAGGATGGTTGAATCTCAAAAAATCTTCAGCACCGGAGACAAACGTTGGAGACGTTGTGCTAAAGAGCGAAAATTGCTAAATACGCAATAAAAAAAGGCAGTACACTCAATAGAAATACGCCAGATAAATAATTTCACCCTTTTTGTAAAGACACGAACTACGCTTGAGACATTAAACAAGCAAAAAATAAAACTTCTGCGGTCAACTTAATTTATTGAATTTCAAGCATATTGTAAATTTAAAAAGAATCCATGGGTATAATTCTGTGAATCTGAAGCTTCGAAATCCTACTTTATAGACACGTTCACCTAAATTAAAAATAACAGACATGAAAAGATTAGTTCTATTGTTAGCTATTATAAGCATAACAGGCCTTTCGTACGCTCAACAACATTCCTCAGAGAAAAAATCAGAACCAATGAAAAAAACTGTAATTGCCCGGCTTACAATCAAAAAAGAAGCAGTTGATAACTTTGTACAATTTGCTCAGAAAATAGTGGAAGAAACTCGCAAGGAAGCTGGATGTATTTCCTATTGTTTGTACAAGAATAGTTTTGGCCAGGAAGCCCAATTTATATTTTATGAAGAATATAAAGATCAGGCTGCACTAGATTACCACAATAAATCGGAGCATTTAAAACAGTTCCTTTTCCAGATCAGTTTACTGCTGGCAGGTGCTCCAATAGTTGAAGTATTTTGAGGGAATACAAACTGCTACAATTATTTTAAAAATTTAAGGATCACGAAAAAGTAAGCTTATTTGTAGAAGTTTAAACTTCGTCTGGACACACCGGAGTAAAAAAGCACCTATTACCGCTGAAACTTGAAACATTTATACAGTACCCTTTCTAATTCTTCAGGCATCCGATGGGAACTACCAAAACACCATCATTACGACGATAAGCATATTGACCTCCGGTTATTACCATTAAGAAAGAAACTTGTCCCATTTTATCTTCATCAATTTTTGCTTTTAGCGCCAATAAATTTTGAGCAGCTTCCTCAATCTGTTTATTCCCTAATTTTACTTCTATCGCTGCCCAACGACCATCTCTTAGTCGAACAATCAAATCGGATTCTAATTCACTTTTATCGCGGTAATGAAACACATCACCATCTATCACTTGCGCATAAACACGAATATCTCTTGTGCATAAAGATTCAAACAAGAACCCAAAAGTCTTAAAATCATTCAACAAACCATCAGGGTTTGTTCGCAATACCGCTGTAGCAATAGAAGGATCAACAAAATGTCTTTTGGATGAAGTACGAATTGCCGTTTTGGAACGCATTGACGGCAACCAGGCAGGCAAATCTTCCACCACAAAAATTCTTCGCAACGCATTTAGGTATGAACTGATTGTTTTATCTGAAATTGAAATGTCTGTTGCTTCTATATCATTTTTAATGGTCTGTATAGAGGCCAATGTAGCTACATTTCTCGCCAGTGATCGCAATAATAACCGAACTCTTTCGGGATTTTTTTCCACATCATCAACGCGTGATACATCATGATTAATCACGGCCTCAACATAATCTCTAGACATGCGTAACGCTGATGTTTCATTTTTCATGACGCTGGCAGGCCATCCACCTCTACATAAAGCAAAAGCTATCTTTTCAATGGACAATTCAGACATAGCCTCAATAGCTTGATTCCCAGCAAATAGGTCACCAAAAGATACTGTGCCATTCGATTCATGTGATTCAAATAGACTCATCGGTCGCATCAGCATACGTGAAATACGTCCGGTACCTGTATGTGCAGTTACATTATCGGCAGGTACTGCAGAGCCTGTCAAAATAAACTGACCTGTATCTTCTCTTTTATCTATTTCAAATCTGACCGTATCCCACAAAACCGGAGCCATTTGCCACTCATCAATTAATCTTGGGGTTTCACCTTTGAGTAATAATGAAGGCTTTGTATCGGCCATTGCCTGGTAAGATGCCGTATTGTCTGGATCTTGCATATACAAGATGCTCTTTGCTGCATTAGAGGCAGTACGTGTTTTTCCACACCATTTGGCTCCCTCAATCAAAACCGCCCCCGAAGATTGTAACGCTATTTGTAATTCTTGATCGCACAAGCGCAATAAATAATACTTTTCACTCATAATCTATGTGGTACCAATTTTATGCAAATATAGAAGAAGTTCCTGATATTTCAATTTCGACTTCCTTGTTTGGCGGCATTTTACTTCCTGATTTGGCGGCATTTTACTTCCTGATTTGGAAAATCTCACTTGTGACAATATAGTGAGGGGGCTCTTAATAGATTAATAATTCGTTTAAATTTAAATGAACTCTTACCCTACTATTTCAGCACAATCTTCAAAATTCCTAATATTCTTAGTGCAATTCTGCAGTAAAACACTAACCCAAATGACTCATTTTCTTGATGAAACAGGAAATATCCCTAACCAAATGGATATTCATATGCTCTGATAGGTCTTTTCTCCAAATCTCCGGCAATAGTTTAACATATTAATCTATTCGAAAATATTTTCTTGCTTTTAACCTGACCATTCCGGAAAACAAGAAGTGACCAACCAGAATCCCGAACAAATTGCCAGAGATCACATTGACGAGCAATTAATTGCCTGTGGCTGGATTATTCAGGAAATCAAGAGGGTCAATTTACATGCCGGCGTTGGTGTTGCAGTTAAAGAATACCTGACGGATGTCGGTCCAGCTGATTATGTTATTGTTTGTAGAAGGAAAGCTATAATGTACCCCAAAAATAGGACAGCTGCTTAAGGTGTAAAACAGTTAAATTTATACACTTTAAAAACAGCACATTATGCGAAAGAAGATTTCGGCGGAATTGAAAGCCAAAGTAGCAATTGAATCAGTAAAGGGATTCAAGACCATTAGTGAAATTGCGAGTTTATATGAGGTTCATCCCAATCAGGTGAGCATTTGGAAGAAACAGTATTTGGATAGTGCGATTGGTATATTTAGCAAGCCAAACGTCCCTGAGGAGAAGCAAAAAGAGCAAGTGACAGACAATCTATACCGTAAGATCGGTCAGTTGGAAATTGAGAATGAGTTCTTAAAAAAAAAGTGGAATCAAATACAGGGCAGGTAGCACGCCGAGAAATGGTCGAACGCCCTCATCCCATTCTAAGTCTGGTACAACAATGCATTCTTTTAAGTTTGAGCCGGAGTGGGCTATATTATGAGTCAAAACGTTCTTTGAAACATGATGAGTTAGCAATTAAGGAGGCCATAGACCGGCAATATTTGATTACACCTTACTACGGAATTCGACGAATGACCGTCCATTTAAAGAGTAAGGGGTTCATCATTAGCCGTAAACGGGTAAGTCATTATTACAAAGATATGCGCATAGCAGCAATTTATCCCAAGCCAAGAATGACCCAACGAAATGAAGAACACAAACTATATCCTTATCTGTTGCGCAATATAGAAATAACGCATTGCAACCAGGTCTGGAGTTCGGATATCACTTATATACCAATGGATAAAGGGTTTATGTATTTATGTGCGATCATTGACTGGCATTCCCGTTATGTACTTGCCTGGGGTATATCCAATACGCACGATAGTGAGTTTTGCCAGGTCTTGCTGAAACAGGCATTAGAAAAGCACGGATCTCCTGAAATATTCAATACTGATCAGGGTAGTGAGTTTACTGCGACTGCATTTACTAACATCCTAAATGACAGGAAGATTAGTATAAGCATGGACGGAAAGGGCCGATGTATGGATAACATTTTCGTAGAAAGGCTCTGGCGCAGCGTAAAATATGAGTACATTTATCTCACCAGGCCGGAAAACGGAATTGATTTGTTCAATGGCCTCACAGGATACTTTGAACATTACAATACCACCAGATACCATCAGGCATTAAACTATGAAACACCTGAGAAAATCTATATGGCAGCTTAGGGCACGATACTATTGAACCGAGAACAACTTTTGAGGAAGTTGTTTCCCGTTACAACAGTACAACAAAATCATCATCGTTCATTGAAGAAAAAGAAAAAATCACAAAGAAAAAAACCACCTTAAAAGCAGCTTTGAGCTGTCTGATTACTGGGTAGCACTATATTTCGGCAAGATTTTCGGCAGTCATTTTCCGTGCATATTCCGGAATAAATTTATTGTTCCGGACTCCATAAAGACCAGTATTTGTAACTATCCGGATACCTGTTCTGTCGGAAATTTCTT
>Ga0209125_1002159_pt1 | contig 15885 bp, 16 predicted proteins | sample BarGraIncub1131A_FD_184503 | JGI IMG/M metagenome (GOLD analysis project Ga0209125, IMG submission 184503) | Arctic peat soil microbial communities from Barrow, Alaska - Barrow Graham LP Incubations 11-31A (SPAdes) (version 2) | ecosystem: Environmental > Terrestrial > Soil > Wetlands > Peat...
CATGTTCCGGATCCGATCAAGTGAGGCGTCCCCTTCCAGAAGTGGCCGCTCCGAGTCGCCGCAAAGCCTGTCGGCGATAGCCTCGACGCTTGCCGTCAGGTTCACGATGGAGCCGGCGTCCCGCATGACTGCGCGATTGGCCCCGGCGATGACGGCTCCTCCGCCAGTGGAAACGACGACACCTATGCGTGCCGCGACCCTTTGCAGCGCCTCCGACTCCAGCCGGCGGAAAACCGTTTCCCCCTGAGTGGCAAAGATCTCCTTTACGCTGATACCCGCCTCGCGCACGACTGCCTCGTCAAGGTCAACGAAGTCGTAGCCAAGCCGCTCGGACAGCACGCGTCCCACGCTGGTCTTGCCGCAACCCATGAAACCGGTGAGAAAGATATTCTTCAAAAAAACCTCAAAAAACCGGAGACTCTGACATGGTGAAAAATCCGGCATGAAACAATGTCAAAACCGGCACACGGATTTAACGGAGGGCGCGAATAAAGGCTGATAAAGCAAAGTATTTGGGATAAACCAAACGTATAGAAGTGAATCTGCCATTAATCCCTTATTTTCAGTGTCATCCGTGTGCGAGTTTTTACGCCTTTGATTTTTCCTATTAAAACTCGCGCAAGTACTCGATGTACGAGGAGTAGTTCCTGGCCGTTTCGGCGACGGAATCTCCGCCGAACTTGTCCATGAACGCGCTCGCCACCTCGATGGCGACCACCGCCTCGGCAACCACCGACGCGGCCGGCACGGCGCAGACGTCGGAGCGCTCGACAGTCGCCTCGAACGGCTCCTTGGTCACGATATCGACGGACCTAAGCGGCTTGTATAGGGTCGGGATCGGCTTCATGGCGCCGCGAACGATAATCTCCTCGCCGTTGCTGATGCCACCCTCCAGCCCTCCGGCGCGGTTGCTCGTTCGGAAAAAACCACTCTGCTCGCCGTGAGCTACCCGCTGCGCATCGAAAAAAATCTCGTCATGGACCTGCGACCCGGGGTTTCTCGCAGTCTCGAACCCGTCGCCGACTTCCACGCCCTTGAACGCCTGGATGCTCATAACGGCGCAAGCGAGACGCGCGTCCAGCCGTCGGTCCCACTGCACGTGACTTCCCAGCCCCACGGGAACCCCGGTCACCCGCACCTCCACCACGCCGCCCAGGGTATCACCGGCGGCTTTCGCCTCATCGATCAGTGCGATCATTTTGAGCTCAGCCTCAGAGTCAAAGGTGTAGAGCGGGGAAGCAGCGATGACCTGTTGCAGAGCTTTCACGCCAAGATCGGGACGCGTCGCCTTCACCCCGCCCAATTCGACCACGCAACCAGTAACGGCGATACCGAAACGGGAAAGATAGGCCTTGGCCACCGATCCGACCGCGACCCGGACCGCAGTCTCGCGGGCGCTGGAGCGCTCCAGGATATTCCTCACGTCATGCTGGTTGTATTTCATGGCGCCGGGAAGATCGGCGTGACCGGGCCGGGCGCGCGTGACGTGAATGCTGGCGTCGCGATGCTCCTCGAAGGGAGACATGCGCTGTTCCCAGTTCACCCAGTCCGAATTCTCGACGGCGAGCGTGATGGGAGACCCGATGGTCTCGCCCCAGCGCACACCGGAAAGGATGCGCACCTGGTCGGTCTCGATCAGCATCCTGCCGCCCCGTCCGTAACCGCCCTGGCGCCTGGCCAGATCGATGTTAATCTCCGCCTCGGTGAGCTTGAGACCAGCAGGGACCCCTTCGACGATGGCGGTCAGCTGCGGTCCGTGCGACTCACCGGCGGTTAGGTATCTGAACATGCTATCCCCTTACTGCAAGCGGATGCCGGGCAATCTTTGGCGGCCGTTTGTTTTTTGTAATAATGGAAATATTTTTATAAATTAGAGTCGATCAGAGTGGAAAGCAGTTAACACGCAGGATAATAGCAATTATTCTGAGCACAAGCAAAGAATATCACACGCCACCTACACAAATGCCAGGGGTTTCCCTGGCATTTGCTGATAAGAACTAGATTTATGATCTTTCGCTAACTCGGACTAAAAACGAGCCGAGAACCATCACTAGAATTATATGAGGCTTTGTTCAAACTTTAGCACTTGCAGTAGTCACATAAGCGAAAATTCTAAATCTCATAATTGCATAGATACCTTTACTAGCTACATTCAGACTAAAGTCGGTATTATTGTTTTAATCCGTCTAGATTGGAAACTTTACAATTACGAACTCTTGGTAAGGGTGACAGTGGTTTCGCCGCTGCCGGTAGCCCCGGAGTCGAGGTCGAAAACCGTCCAAATGATGGTCATAGTCTCCACACCGAGAACCGCTGCGGGTACAGTCAAGGTCCCGGTTGTGCCTGGGAAGCCGGCCGTTCCGCTTGCATCGGTTATTGTAATCGTTGGAGTCACTAGTGTAAATGGATTGGTGGATGTTACCGAGACGGTAGTCTCGATCCGATGGCCAACAACATCATTGTTCAAAGGGTCAGAGAGGGAAACAAAGGTTGCTGTAGCCGGAATTGTAAAGCCAATGCTGGTTCCACTAGCCGCGGAGGTGGTCAGATCAACTTTGGGAGGAGGTGTGACAGTCAGCGATGTGCCAGTCATAAGGACTGTAGCGAAGCCGGAAAGTTTGCCAGCCGTAACAATCACGGTGACCGTCTGTGAACCGATGAAGGACCCAGGTGTAAAGGCAAAGTCAAAAGCGCCACTATTGTTGGCTACCGCATCTTCGAGATGGATGCGCGGACTATTGCCGACCTGATAGAAAAAGGACATAGGCTGACCGATTAAATTGGTCTGTGTTGGATTTTTGTAAGTTGCAGTCCCGGTGATAACCGAACCCTCGGCCTTGGCTGTGACAGTGACACTGCCATTCAGTCCATCCGCACCGCCGCCGCAGCCAGCAAGAGCTAACATTCCCAGTGAGAATATTCCGAGCAAAAGATTTTTAAGTTTCATACTTTCTCCAGCCAACGTTATGAATAGCCTGTTGTTAGCAAATGTGATTTGTCCAGCACAAAAAGCTTCCAGCTTCTAACCACTGCGGAGAGCGGCGTCGGCAGCACGCTCGATGCTAGTTCACAATCTTCGGGGTGATGAAGATCAGCAGCTCAGTTTTCGTCTTCGTCTTGGTATTGGATTTGAACAACCAACCCAGAAGCGGTATGTCTGAGAGAAACGGAATACCGGTATCGGATTCGGTGTCGCTGTCGACATAGATCCCGCCGATGACCGTGGTCTCGCCGTTGGCAACAACCAGTTCCGTGGTGGCCTCTTTCTTGTTGATGGGGGGAGGCGTTCCGGTCCCCGGGGAGTTGTTGCTCGCTTTGATCTTCATGCTTACGGAACCGTCCGCGGTGATGTGCGGGGTAACCTCAAGGGTGAGCGCCGCCTCCACGAACTCGGTCTTGGTCCCCTCCGCCGAGGTGGTCTGGTACGGTATCGACTGACCCTGGGAGATTTTCGCAGCCTTGTTGTTCAGCGTGACTACTTTCGGGGTGGAGATAATCTTCACCTGGCCGATGGTGGCGGCAGCGGAAAGTCTCATATCCAGCTGGATGTTGCTGGTCAGTTTGCCGAAGGACATCCCCATGCCGATGCCGCCGGAGCCGGACGTTCCGGGACCGGCCGGCGAGACCACCCCGCCAAAACCGGAGTCAAGCGAGTTTATGCCCAGAAGAGATGCGGAGGCGTCCTTGAAGTGCAGGCCCCACTGGACACCCAGGTCGCGGGTAAAGTTCGAGGAGGCCTCTACGATGCGCGCCTCGATCATTACCTGTTTCTCGGGGGAATCGAGTGTCTTCAGCAGCGATCGCATGTCGTTCAGGGCCGGCTGTATATCTTTCACGATAACGCGGCTGGTCCGATCGTCCTTGGTGATGGTGCCACGGTCGCTTTTGAGTGCGGCAAACTGACCAGCGACATCGGAAACAGCGGCGTAGTTCACTTCGAAGACGGCGGTCCTAAGCTCCATTCCGTGTTCGGCCGCCTTCTTGGCGGCAAGTTCCTCGTCCGCCAGGCTCAGCATCTTAGCCTTAGGCTTTATCACCACGATGTTACCGTCACGCTGCATACCGAGGCTCTTGGCGTCAAGTATCACGTCAAGCGCCTGGTCCCAGGGTACGTTCACCAGCTTGATGCTGATGGTACCGGTCACGTCATCCGCGATCAAGAAATTCAGGTTACTTACCTCGGCGATCAACTGGAAGATCTTCCTCACGTCCGCATCGGAGAACTCGAGGGTCACCCGCCTCCCCTTGTAGATCTTCCTTCCAGCGTGCGAGGACGAATCGGGCCTCGGCATCTCGGTCATCATCTCTTCGGATCGTGTGGCTGGGAGAAGCTCCTCGGCAACCCTCATCTCGGGAGCGACCTTCACATGGACGGCAGGGACGGGAAGCTGTGCCACCGGCAGCGGACCCGGATTCGTGATGTCCCAAACCAGAAGGTCCCCCTCCCGGCTGACCGTGAAGCTTGGATTTCCGCGCAACCTCACCAGCAACTTGGCTTGGTGCGACCCCCTCACCCTTACCTGGTACGGGGTGACGGAGATCACCGGGGAGCCAAATTTTGAGGTGTCCATGGCTCGCTGTAACCGCTTGGGGACCTGGCAGTCCTTTATGGTGAGGGAAAGCCCCTGCTTCACGCGTACCGGATTTCCCGGCTCGCAGGTGCCATAAAGTTTCATGGTGATTCTCGAAACGCCGTCCACGATCTTGAAGTCAATGGTCTCCAAGGACCCCTTCATGTGCGGGGCGGGCGGAACCTCCACCTTGACCGCTACCGGCATGGGAACCACCGGCCCGACCTGCACCGGTGCTGGCGCAACGTATACCGCCTCGGCTGGAGCGGACAGGCCTGAGGCTTGCGACTTGAATCTGATCTTCAGTCCTAGGTCGCTCTTCACAACCTCGAACGGCGGCATGGTCTCCTGTATGGAGTCGAGCACAATGCGCACCTTGTCGGGCGTGCTGCCGATTCGCGCATTGGCGATTCCCAACGCCCCGATCGGCACGACATTTTGGCGCACCGCGCTTTTCATTCCGAAAAGATCAAGGACAATCCGGTCCGGTTTGGTCAGCTTGAAGGAGTTGAAGGTCTGCACGCCACCTTCGATGGAGAGCTCTACGCCGTCCGTCGCCGCGGTGACTGCGGTCAAACGGCGAGGCGAGTCCAGATTCACCCGCTCAGCCGGAGCCGGAGCAGGATCTGCAAGTTGCGCCACGACAACTGGTTCGGTCTTCGCCTCGGACTGGATCGGCTCCTGATTGACCACAACCTTAACCTCGGTCTTCTCAGGGGCCGGGATTTCAGATGCAATGCTCTTCTCATCGATCTTCGCCTCGGAGAGCGGAGTCTCTTTAATCTCGTGGTGCAGGGGCTTTGCCTCCGAGTCGGAGGGAACCAGGGTGACCAGAAGACGGGTCTTGTCCGAGGGATCCGTAGCCACGAAAAAATCAACATCCCTTACCAGGGAGATTTCGACGCGGGTGAGCACGCCGCCGCCCAAAGGCTGTCGTACCAGATCTATGCGCCGTATGTTCCCGCTGTTCACCGCGATCGGGGTGGCGACCGAACCGGGCTCCGTCTGTGAGATATCGACGATGATCTTCGCTGGCTCGCCGGCTTTGTAGGAGGTGTACGTGAGAGGTTTGTTGCTTGCCAACTCGATGCGGGAGGCATCGGCGGAGACCGTCACAGAGCGCAAGGTTGCGAAGCCGGCCGCCTCGGTCCGACCAGGCTGGCTGGCAGCCGACATCCTCTTGACACAGCCGGCAGAAAACATCAACAAAACGATGAGTGTCATTGCATGACATACAAATCTGCCCGGGTATATTCTCATCTGAAACGCTCCTTACCTTTTCTTGGCCAGCGTAAGTACTATTTTTCTATGCATGATGCGACCGTTGGCTCCCTTGAACCGCTCGACTACTTCAACGGACGATGCCGATATCCTGGATATGCGTCCGTCATTGCTACCGATCTGCATCCCAACCTGGACCACATACCCCTTGCCGTTCGGGTCGATGAGCAGAGCCCGATTCTCCCTAAGACCCGCGATGATCCCGGAGACCTTGAATTTGCTAACATCAAAGGACTGGATCGGCAGCAGGTCCGCCGAGGATCGGACCGTTGGCTGATCCGCCTTGCCGGGTACGACCACGACCGCGACCGGGGCTTGCGACTTGAACGGGTCAGTCCGTTTCTGGAAATCGAACTGAGTTTTGGGCCCGACCGCGGTCGAGAGTTGCTTCTGAACGGGGAGAACCGGCGCGGCGACAGGCTTTGCCGGGGGCGCCGGTTTGGGCGCCGGGACTGCAGGCGTCTCCTGGCGCTTGGAGCACCCCGGCAACAACAGAGACAGAAGCAGAGGCCCGATAATCAGCAAGCTATTTAGGTTTTTTTTCATCCTTGATCTCTTTTTTGTCGAGGAAACGGAAGGTCGTGGCCAGGCAGTTAACCTTGAGGGCGGTTCGGCCGCCGGTACTCTTTATGTCGGTAAACGCCACATTGTTTATGTTGACTATGCGGGGAAGTTTAGCCACCGCCACGAAGAAGTCGCCGACGTTGTAAAAGGTCCCGGAAACCGCGATATCCACCGGCACCTCCGCGTAAAAGTCCTTGGGGACCTCAGGCTTCGGCCTGAACAGCAGAAATTCGAGCCCAGCTCCCTTGCCGACGCTCGAGATGCTGGTCAGAAGCGTGGGGATTTCTTTCTGGTTCGGCAGTTCAGTCAGGGCGTTGTCAAGGTCCTTCTTTAACTGTTCGTATTCGTTTTTGTAGCGGGGGAGGTTGTTGGCGATGCGCTTGTTTTCCTGAATTTGTTTTTGCAGTTCATCAAGCTTGGTCTGCAGCACGGAGAACTCTTCCATGCGAGGTTTGTAAAGCCCGAAAAAAATGGCCGCGCCCTCCAGGATTAGCACAAAGGCGAGCAGTGCGATCTTCTGCTTGGTCGGAAGTTTCAGTACTTTTTCTAGCTTTGGATCCATGGAAATGCCTCTGTGAAAGCAAGACGATTGGTTTGTGACTCTTTGTGATCAAGCCGAAGGTGGTCGCTCCCACACCGGGACGCCTTAAGGTTTCTGGTCCTTTATCTGAAAAGCGATGTCGAAACGCTTCGCCATCAACCCACCGACATTGGACTGTTCGGAGACCTGCAACTCCACGTTTGCAAAGGCACCCGAAGCCTGCAAATTTCTCATGAACAAGGCGATCAACTCCTCGTTGAAAGCGAATCCGGAAACGCTGACACTCTTCCCGGTTTCGGCATACTTGACCAGCCAGAGCTTCTCCGGCACCGCGTCGGAGAGCGCCGCAAGCCTGCTGGCCGGGCCGGTTTTCTCCTTGCGCAACTGGCTCAGGACATCGAGTTTTTTCTTTACCTCGGCCTGGAGCTTCTTTATGTTGTCGATCGCCCCGATCTTCGCCTTGAGCGATTTGATTTCATTCTCGGAACTCTCGATCTGATCCTTTGCAGTACTGATCTTTCCGAGCAGCAATCCATAGACGCTGAGCCCTACTACGAGGACCCCAATGATCGATAGCACCAGGATGGAGACCTGCTGCCGTACCGTTTCTTTCTTCCTGGATGCCCTCAGGGGGAGTAGATTTATTCTTATCATTTATCCCCGAGCCTCCGCGTCGCCAACCCTACTGCGACCGTCACCAGTGGGCCGATCTCCTCAAGATATTCGAGATCGAACTCCTTTTCGTTCACCGCCACATGAAGAAATGGGTTAAGAATCTCCACCGGCAGCGAAAGCTTCAGCTGCACCGTCTCCGCCAGCATTGCGGTTTTCGCAGCGCCACCGGCAAGGAACACCTTGGAAATCTTCTCCTCTCCGGCAGTCGAATTGTAGAAGTCAAGCGATCGGCGCATCTCGAGGGAAATCGTCTCGTTCACGCGCTGCAGGACCTCGAAGAGCCGTGCATCCTCGGAGCCTACAGCGGTCACCTTCTTCAGTTCGGCCTGTTCGCTGTTAAGGCCGAACTGTTTCTGGATTTCCTCCGTATAGAGGCTCCCCCCCATCTGCACGTCGCGGGTGAACAGGGATACCCCATCCCTCACGATGTTCAGATTCATGATGCTGGCGCCAATGTTCACGAGGGCGACGACCTCGTCGTCCGCACCGTAATTGATCTCGTAGGCGTTTTGTACCGCGAAGGAGTCGACATCCACCACAACAAGCTTGAGCCCCGCCTCGGCGAAGACAGCCAGGTAGTCGTTGATGACATCCTTCTTGCTGGCAACCAGGAGGACGTTCATTTTGGAGAGGTCCTGCTCGTCGGGGGAAAGTATCTGAAAATCGACGTTCACGTCGTTTATGTCAAAAGGGATGTACTGCTCAGCCTCCCAGTGTATCTGGTCTTCCAGTTCCTCCGCCGGCATGACGGGGAGCGATATTTTTCTAATGATCACCGCGTTGCCGGAAATCGAGCAGGCGGCCTCCTTCGCCTTCACTTGGAGACTACTCAGCAGGTTCTTCACGGTTTCGACGATGGAAGAGCTGTCCATAAGGGTGTTATCGACAATCGCTTCAGCTGGGAGCGGGAGGATGCCGACGTTCTGCAGCTGGTAGCCCCCCTTGAGCGCGCGCAACTGCACGAGCTTGACGGCACTCGACCCTATGTCAATCCCCACTATGTCCCTAGTCTTGGTGAAAAGCATCGCGTGATCCTATTCCCGGTTAGTCCTGAAATACCTTTTTCTTTTCGGACAGGGAAAAACCCAAGGCAAGCAGGATCTTGCGCTTGGTCTCCATTCTGCAGTCCTCGCCCCGCTCGATCCGGTCCACCGTTATCGGCGACACACCGGCCAGACGCGCCAACTCCGCCTTGCTCATCAGTCGCTCTTCGCGTAATTTCTTTACAGTATTCATGATTATAACGGGCATGCTGCTCACCTGGATTCAACGAATTTTGAGAGAAGATTGCAGTAAATTGAAGAATAGTCAAGCAATTATTTTCAATTACATATAATTATGTCTGATTACTGCCATTCACGCACCGTTGGGGCCCAGCTCGGCAGTGTAAATCCAACAAAAAACGAGCCACAAAGGCTCCAGAGAACCGGCTCGCCAAGGCTGATCCGAATACGGTATGGAGCCCGCGCCAGCCGGTCTCTGTTTCAGCTACGTTTTCAGCAAAAGCGGAAAGAGGACTGTGGCATTTCCCGGTCAATACGCGTACAGCAGGGAAAGACGCCCCTTTTCATGGTCTGCACCCCCGCCCACCCCCTGCACCGAGATGTTGAACATCCCCGGGACGTGCCGAGGGCGCGTGCCTTCCTCTCTTCCAGACACCGAACTGCCCTGGTCCAGGTAGTCGACACCAGTTGTGTCGGAATTGCCGGGTACCGTGTCCACTATCTTCGCGGTAACGCGGAAACTCGGCTCCGAGGGGAGACCACTCAGGGTGAAAGTCATGTCGGGTGATTGGGCTGGATCCGAGGAGGACTGCGCCGCGCTGCAGCTGCTCCAGTTCGTGGTGGAACTTTTGAGCTTTTGCTGCAGGCAGCCGTACCCCGAAAGCTGAAGGTTGATCGATGAAAAATCATCTTGCAGGCTCGTCTGCGTCTCGGACTGGAACAGTCTCGGTACGATCTCCCGGCTCAAAAGTTCCACGCCGCCATGCGCCGCCGCGAGGGCGCTACGATAACGTTTCTGGCTCGCTGAGATTCGGGTCCCAGCGGTGACCGAATAGAGCAGCATCATGGCAATCACGAGCGACAGCATGGTTAGCATAAGCGCCGTCACCAGCGCCGCCCCGTCAGTACTGCGAAGAATACGCATCCTTGCCCCCGTTTCAATCGAGGTTATTTGGTTGCACCGCGATCGTGTAGAGCTTCCAGCGGTAATGTTGCCAATCGTCACCAAACGTGGAGATCAGCTCTGACTGTTTCCATGCCCGGCCAAAGGCTCCGCTGCCCACCACCAAAGCCCGACTGGGATCCGTCACCGGGTAGCTGTATCCGGGGTCCTTTTCCCCTGCTGAGCCAGTATGTATAAGCGGACCTCCTTCACATGTTCCCGTATCTGACGCGCGGCGTCGTCCGGAAAATCGATATCGGTGGCAACCCCGTCCCCGTTCAAGAAGACCACTTGAAAATCCGCCACGCAGTCGAGGATCGGAAAGGACTTCAAATTTCCCTTCTGACTGACTTGTCCCCTGTAAAGCATGCCTGTGCCGTGCGCGCAGATCGTGGAGCTTGCATCGGAGCGGCCGAGGTAGTAATCAGCCCTGTTGAAGGGAAAGGTGATCTTGTCTTCGCTTCCCTCCGGTGAAGGTGCCAGTCCGTAGACAAGGTAGCTGTCCTGCCTGCTTTTCGGGCGAAAAGCCTCCGGCAGGGTGTAGTCGAGGCCGAGTGAAAAGCTGCCGCCGTCAACTACCAGATCCCGTACCGGCACGCCGTCCCTGATGCCGCTGTTAACTACGATCACCCTCTCGCCGTTTTTCGGATCAAGCTCCAGCTCGGATTTAGAAGGTTTTATGATCGCCTTTGTCGAGCTGTAGTTTAGGTAACTCCAACGACGGGAACTGCGTGTCATACCGAGTGCCGTCCCCTTCAGGACCAGATAATCGGAATGGTTAAGGCCTTTATCCTTCGCCAGGACAAACGCCCTGGGAGGCCGGTCGGGGGCATCGTTGAACAATGAGGGGTTGGTGTCGGCATTTCCATCAATGACATGGTCATCCGCTTCGGAGTAGCCGACACCTCCCAGGGACCAGGGAAGGCCGAACCCAGCAGACCCGAGGTCGATGCGCAAGACCTCAAGCTCGATCAACCCGCCGATATCGGTCTCCTCGGATTTCACAATTTGACCGGAACTCGATACAACCCTGCTGAACGAAATCGAGAGGAGGATCATCACGATCGAAAAAATAGCCACAACAACTAGCAACTCCGCGAGGGTATACCCCGCATCTCGCGCCCTCATTTGCGCCGCACAGAATGACCCGTCAGGTACCAAAGAGCGCGGATAAGGCTTGACGCGTGTCTCTAATGAGGCTTCACTCTCAGCTACGGTCCAGTCAGACTTTAGCACGGCGGCATACCTCCCTCAGGGCAACTCTCTTCGCCCGCAAACACCAGCTGACTGGCTCACCTATAAGTTCGCCAAGGGCCGGATGCGAGCCTGTCCTTAAAACACACCTGGGCCGCATTCACCTGCTTCTCATGCTGTAGATCACATGCGCCGAGCTAACGCGCTTGAAACTCCAACCAACAGCAACTTTGAGCCTCTTGGAATCGCTACCAGTTAATTGACACTGCCTGGTAACCGAAAAATTTTTAGTCGCGCCGGTAACCACCCTCGTTACGGTCGAAACGGACCTGGTCGCGGTGATGTTATCGAACTCACGCAATCTGAATTTGCTCATCTGTTCTTCCCCGACCAGCACGGCTTCCTCCCGCAACCTGTTCCGGGAATTATGCTCGTAGGCGACATTCACCGACTGCAAGAGACCGAGCAGGCCGACCATCAAGACGAGCATGGCCATCAGCACCTCGACGAGGGTGAAACCCGCGCTATCGTAAGATGATGTTTTCACCTTTGCAGACCCCTCCCTGATCCTTCTTGCCGATGCTCACCCTGATGTTGGCGATCACCACGCTGTCCACGGAGCCGGTAAGGTCGCTGCCGTCAATGCAGATCGTTCCCAGATCGGCGGTCATCCCCTTCTCATCGAAATCCACGTTGACATCATTGCCGTTCCATTTGATCGGGAATTCCAGCGTCCGCATGGTTACCGGCGCAACTCCGGAGTCGCTGTCAAGCATTGACGAGTAGACCTCGAAGCGCTCGCGGTAGAACTTCATCCTCGTCTCCCTTCTCTGGTAAAGTGAACTGGATCTTGCGTGCAACAGCTCTCCGTAGATCATCCTCGTCTGCGCCTCCGTCCGGTAGCGCCTGGCATACTCCCCGAAACTGAGCGTGCCAATGGCGGTAAGGATTGAGATGATGCCGATTACCACGATGATCTCGACCAAAGAAAAACCGCGCGCCTGCATATTAAGTTCTCCCTTGGACGCACGATCCTTGTCTGCCATTAGGCCGCCGTCCGGGCCTACCTGCCGATCGCCGGCACCGAGTGTCGGTAAAAATTACAATTTTCCAAGCTTAGCACTCTCACTGGAAATAAATAGGGCATGATGAAATTTCCGTCCGATGCGGCGTTTTGCCAAGAAGTCGGGTCATTGCAAGCCTCAACCGCTGCGGTTGCTTCGGTCTATAGCCTTGCAAGTCATTTTTTTGAGGTTGCGCGTGGCGGGTCTTGGGGCGGACAGCGAGGTGGCCAAAGTCGGATGACTGACGTGGGGATGGACAGGATTAGTGAGTGGGTTGTGAGGGTAAATTTGGGAACGGGTGGAGCGTTGAGGGGGATGCGGGACTAGCGGTCCGGCATTTTTTGAAGCCTTAAACCCAGAAGCCGCCGCGCGCCCTGTTTCAGCCTCGCCGTTTGTCCAGCGAAAACATCGCGTTGGAAAATGGGGCGCAAGGCGTCAAGCAAAGCCCGCCTATTTGAGCACGTTCTTTTGATCAAAAGACTCAATATCCGTCATGCCGTCTTTCGCCTTGTCGGCGCGCAGGGAGCGGAAGACAAACAAGGAGGCAACCACCGCCAGGATGAGACAAAAGGTGATCACCTTGGCAGGGGTAAAAATGGTTTTAAAAAGTTGCTCGCTGGCGGTAAAGATGTGGGTTTTGCAGATCGGACAGGTCTTGAGGCCCTTGGGAATAGTGCCGTTGCAGCGGTGGCAGAGCACGGTGCCTTTGTTATCAACGATGGCCCTGTGTACCGGTCTTGTTGCCCTTTTCTCACTGGCCGCGGCTTCGCCGCTTTTTTTCAGGTGATCTTTTTCCATGGCATGATAGGTGATGGAACTCCGGATCTTGTCGTACATCTCGGTTACCAGTTCCAGGTTCCGTTTGGCGTCCTCCCTGGCGCCGAGATCCGGTGAGATCAGTTTCTTCTTGTACTCCTCGACCAAGCCATGGAACCTCTGCTCGATCTCAACCGGAGAAGCATCAAGTGGCACCCCCATCGACTGGTAACAAAGCGCTATGTCGGTGAGTTCATTGTCATGCAGTTCTGTGCTCATATCCCAGGGACCTCCCCGTCGTTAACGATAGACTGCTACACCAGTGGCTCATGAAGTTCGGCGATAAAATCCCGAAGCAGGTTCATTGGAATATCATCAATAGGCATAAAGGACGGAAAGTTTTGACCTCTCGCGTGGATTAGATGCCCTCTCACCCTGGATTTCCAGACGGTAGTAGGCGGGTTTACGCTCCACGGCGATGGGAGCTGCGACGCTTGCCACGCCACCTCCGGTATCCAATCCTTCGATTGCGCCCGAATCGGAATTAGTGCACTTCTGTCCCAGTGACGGGTCGCCGCCGCAGCGCGTATCGGTGATTTTCGCATATACCTTGAACCCGGCGTCATCGTTTCTCGCCTTGAGGGTGAAGGTCATGTCAGGCAACAGGGTCGGCACCGCGGATTTGCTGTCCGCGACGCAGAGACCGGTATCATTCCAATGGGCGGTGCTTTTCTGGTTTTTTTGGGCGAAACAATTGGAGTTCGGTATTGTCATGTTCACGGTGGGAAAGTTGAGGGCAACTGCCGCGATTGAGGACGCCGAAGTATGATTTTGGAAAATCGTGGGAAGAATGTCTTTCGTCAGCAAATCAGCCGCACCATAACTGGCTTCCAGCGCGGTTTTATAGCTTTTGTTGGCGGCCGATATCTTGGTCCCCTGGGTCAGCATATACATCGTGGTCAAAATAATGCCCAAAGCCATGAGTGTAAACATCAATGCGGTTATCAGCGCGATTCCTTTTTCATTTTTTAGTAGTGGCATGAACAGTCACCAGTCCTTTGGATTCCGGGTCTTAATTGTTGATGTTTTTTGGAGTAACAACAATATTGAAAACTTTCCAGCGGTAGTTTTTCCAGCCAGTCCCTATCCCGTCCAGCGCCGACAGGTCGTACGCTCTTCCGTGCCCGAATCCGCCGACCTGGACCGTACTGAAAGGATAGGTATAGGAAGAGTCCTTCCGGCCTTCCTGTGCCAAGATAGAGATGCGTATTTCCTTAAGTTGATCCCTGATGGTTTGCGCGCTCATATTGGAGAGAAAATTCTCATCCACGTGCAGGTCTACCCCGCCGTCCCCATTGGTATCAAGCGAATAGACGACCTGCATGTCGGCCACGCATTCGAGGAGTGGATACTGGCTATCGGTAACCAAGCCATCGGCGTGGCTCAAGTTCGCTTTATATAGAATTCCTGTGCCGGGCGCGCAGCGTGAGGGGATATTCGTGGGGCGCTTGATGTAAAAATCCATCCTGTTATAGGGAACCCTGAGGGCGCCCGGGTCTGAACCATCCTTATTGGAGTTGACGCCATAAAGGACATAGATATCGGAGGTCTTAGCCTGATAATCACCCAGCGGCGTGAAGTCGGCGGGATACGAATAAGAGAAGTCAGTGTTGCTGACATAAACTAGTTCGCGGTAGGGTTTCTTTTCCTCGGTTATCGATTTCAGAGTAACGAGTCGGTCGTTCAGCACAAAATTATCGGACGTGGTGTCCCATGCCTTGATCCTGCTGCTCGCGTCCAACCCCTCAAGATAACTCCATTTCTTGGCGGCCTTGTTCATCCCCACGGAACTGGATTTGATCACGAGGTAATCCCTTCCGTTCTCCCAGGCGCCCGCTCCCGTGGCGGCGGCGCTCTGAATTGCCCTGGGCGCCTTTTTCGGGTCCCCGCTTAGGGTATTGTTTTTATCGTTGAACGCTTTCGGATCAATGCCGTTTGCCAATTGATTCGCCGGAACCTGGCTTTCCTCGAAGTCGAAAACAAAGCAGGTGGAAGAAGGCGCGGGCCAGGGCAATCCGTAACCGGCGGATTCAAGGTCGGAGCGCATGATTTCCAGGCCCACGATTCCCTGGATATTACTGTCGGACGATGTGGTCTGCTGGGATGTCACCTTGGCGATTTTCTCAAATGCCCCCGCGCTGATCATGATTACCACCACGAATATTCCCATGACCACCATGAGTTCAACCAGGGTAAAGCCGGCATTGCTGCCGAGCCTGGCGAATGATCGATAATTTGGACGTCTGAGCGTCATTACTGAACTCCCCTGACAGTGACTATGGAATGGGTGGCGGAATAGTTCTTATAGGCCCAGCGCACGTCAACCACGTATTGCTTGGACGACCCCACGGCGGTAACCGTTCTTCTGACGCTGTACCTGCGATTCATCGAGCGCATCCGGCTTGGCACCGTGGTGTATAGGTTGAAGGTGGTGCCGAACGACTGGGTTCTCATGTCGCTCATGACATCCTCGGCCACCCGTACCACCTCGTCCCGCTGCTGATTTTTCAGGTTGTATTCAATGGCAAGATTCACGGACTGCAGTAGTGCAAGCAATCCCACCAGTATGATAGAAAAGGCGACCATCACCTCAACCAGAGTGAATCCGGTACTATTTCGCAACGACATTGGCATCCGCACAGGTCGCTCCTTCTCCCAATTTACCAATACGTATACTGGTCGTGGATATTACAACACTGTCAACAGGCGATGTATTCGAATCAGCGGTGCAAATCGTCTTAATATCGTCCGTCATCCCACTGGTATCAAAGGTGATATCGGTGCTGGTAGGATTCCAGCCAACGGGATTCTTAAGGATCTTCGTTTGCAATGGAGCGACCGTCATATCCTCCGAAGCGTAGAGGGAATAGCTCGCGGCGGCCAGCCTGAGAGATCGAGGGGTCTTCTCGAAAAGCGCCTTGCTCCGCATTTCGACCACGTCCGCGTAAAATTCCCTGGTCTGTCTCTCCACGGCTGACTTCCGTTGATACTGATTGAACTGGAATGTCCCGAT
>Ga0209125_1002160_pt1 | contig 15857 bp, 17 predicted proteins | sample BarGraIncub1131A_FD_184503 | JGI IMG/M metagenome (GOLD analysis project Ga0209125, IMG submission 184503) | Arctic peat soil microbial communities from Barrow, Alaska - Barrow Graham LP Incubations 11-31A (SPAdes) (version 2) | ecosystem: Environmental > Terrestrial > Soil > Wetlands > Peat...
TTCACCGCTTTCAGCATTCAACGTGAACCGCCGTGTACGGAACCGTACGCACGGTGGTGTGGGAGGACGGCGGGAGTAATCCCGCCTCCTACCCGATAGTATGGCTGCTGTGCATTCTTTGGAATGGTGCTAAAGAGTTGTAACTGCCGGATGTTGAATAGTTTATGCCAAACGTCACGGCTTATGTTCAATGTCTGCACTTCGTCAGGGAAATGGGCGACAACCTGCCGCAATTAAATAAATGTGTATCTCCGGTGACTTGGTCGCTGAATTGTTGTCATGATCGTCCTGGCATAGCTATTGTAAGAAACTGGTTGTTAGTGCAAGAGATACATCGGGTGATGTATCTAACCAAATCTTATGCAAGAGGGCGTTATGAAACAGGACAGGACGGTACCGCTCGGAGAATATAAGGCACGGCGTCTGGGCAGAACAAAGCATATCAGTCCGACTGCCGTGGAGAAAAGCCTTCCCGATGCGGATCGCCTCTGGGAACTGCTCGACAGGAACATCAACCTTTCGGTCTGGAAGAAAGAGAATTAGCGAATACAGCCAATCAGAACAGAACACTGCGCTGCTGTGCAAAACTTGAAACGGGGAGTCATGCCGTTAACTCTCCGGAACTACAGGGGCTGTTGAAGTTAGGCGGGCGAACTGTTCAAACGCTGCAATCACCCCTCACGGGCTTGCTATCCGGGGCTGGGGCAAAGTGATCATGATTCAGGGAGGTTGAGCCTTTTTGCGGCGGGTGAAATATTTGGCACTACTATTGCTATACTAAGGCAGACACAACAGGATAACCTTTGCGCCATGATGGAGCCCTCCTTTCGTCATGGCGCCTTTTTTTGTCCCAAATTCGGCAGGTTAACTGCCGACGGCCTCGGTTTCAATGGCCCGTCAATAATCCCGGGCCCGTCATATCGCGCCGTATTGTGTGGCTGGCCATCGTCTTGTTTTTTGACACGGCGTCAAAAAATATCAAAATCACCGGTCGCTCCGGAACCCCTGGTGCCGGTCACCTTGACCTGCCGGGGCCTGTCTTGTGGCAAGCCGAAGCCAGTTAACCGGTGGCTTCGTCCCTTCAAGCAAGCAACAGCCGGGTGAGCGAAGCCCGGATCTCCGAGCGGCTAATGTCCGGGGTAATGCTCAGTTCGAGCGCTGTTACCTCCGGGATATCCACCAGGTACTCTTCCCGTTCCATGGCAGTTCCGGGAGGGTTGAAGTTGTACTGCTGGCGCACAATCTCCCGGTAGTTCTGACCGTGGTCCGGAGACCAGCGCAGCACGAACTCCTGGGTGCGCGCCACCGCATCCTCGCGAAATTCCAGGCGCACACGCCGAACCTTAATCGGTGCGTCGAAGATGAGTCGGATGGTCTGGGGACCCGGCTGCGCCGCCCGCCATCCGGGCCCCGCACCGGGGCGCAGGGCCGATTCGATCGGGTATGCTGCATCCTCGGAGCTTAATTCTGTCCGGGCCAGGTTTTCCAGGTCGAGCCACTCCGGTTCCGGTGCTTGGTCCCCTTGGGACGCCTGGGTGATGATCTCCTTGCGCATGCGATTGCCCCCTTTGGATGGTGACGCCGGCGACAGGAACCAGTCTGGCCGGCGGTCGAAAAGCGTCTTTTTCCCCTGCGACGATGCTCGGTGGCACCCGGTCGTCAAGGCCCTGGTGGGATGATGCCATCGTTTTGACTGGGTATTAGCTCTGGAACCTGTTTTGGGAATCTGGCGCGATTCGGAATTGCCCATGCGATAATCCCGCGGAACCGTTCCGGCGCCGCTGAGCGATTTTTACATCACACCGTGCTCGGAGAAGCTGTAGAAGGCGCCGTCACCGATGATGATGTGGTCCAGCACCTTGATCCCCATCAGTTCGCCCGCCTCGCACAGGCGTCGCGTGACCTCCAGATCCTCAGCGCTCGGTGACGGGTCGCCGGTCGGGTGGTTGTGCAAAAGGATCATCGCCGCCGCGGATTCGCGCACCGCTTCGTTGAAGACCTCCCGGGGATGGACGATGCTCTGGTTCAGGGAACCCTCGGAAATCTGGGCACGCTTGATGATCCGGTTCTTCCCGTCCAGAAGCAGCGCCATGAAGTACTCCTTACGGCGGTCCCTGAATTCATAGTCGAGATGCTCGAAGACCTGTGAGGGGGAGGTGAAGCGGGTGAGACTTTCCAGCGCCCTTCCCTTGAAGCGATGGGAAAGTTCCAGAGCGGCCTTGATGCTGGTCGCCTTGGCGGGGCCCACGCCTTTGACCTGCTGCATCTCCGCGCAGGAGGCGTCGGCCAGCGCGCGCAGGGCACCGAATTCCAAAAGGAGCGCGCGGCCGAGGTCGAGCGCGCTCCGGTTGCTGGCCGCGTCTCCGCTGCCGATGATGAGAGCGAGCAGTTCCGCCTCGCTGAGAGCCGAGGCGCCCTGCCGCAGCAGCTTCTCCCTCGGACGTTCCCTTTCCGGCCAGCTCTTGATCCCGCCGCTCATGGTCCGCTCCCTCCCCACGGTTCGTCAACCCTGAAAACGAAAGGTTCATGATACCTCAGGAACGAGAGTTCGCCAGCCGCTGATTCAGCGGGTGAAAAATATCAGCGCCAAGGCTCCGCAACCGGCGAAAAGCCGATACCAGACAAATGGGTACAGGGAGTCGCGCTGCACCAGCTTCAAAAGCAGGGCGACACTCAGGAAGCCGAAGACGGCCGAGGTGGAGATGCCGATCGCGAGGGGGACCACTTCCCCGGCCGGAATGCCGGTCCTAACGAGGTGTCCCACCTTCAGGATGGCGGCGCCAGCCACGATGGGGAGCGAGATCAGGAAGGAAAAACGTGCTGCGGCCTCCCTATGGAATCCGAGCAACAGCGCCGCCGTGATGGTGATGCCGGAGCGGGAGACGCCGGGTACCAGGGCGAGGCACTGGGCGAGGCCGATGATGACCGCGAACTTCAGGTTGACCCTGTCCATGCGCCACCTTTTCGCGCCGGTCGTGTCGGCGAAGGCGAGCAGCAGGCCGAAGAGGATAAGGAACAGCGCGATAATGGCCGGACTGTTCCGGAACATCTCCTCGATGGGGCCTTCCAGCGTCTTGCCCACCAGGGCCGCCGGTATGGTCGCGGCGATGATGTAGAATGGTAGCCGCTTGGCGGGAGTATTTAGGCCACCGCGCCAGGCGCTGAAGAAATTGCCGGTCAGTTCGAGGATGTCGCGCCAGAAGTAGAGCGCGAGCGCCAGGAAGGTCCCGATATGGAGCGCGACGTCGAAGGTGAGCCCTGACTCCGGCCAGTTCAGGAACTTGGGGATCAGTATCAGGTGGGCCGAGCTGCTGATGGGAAGGACCTCGGTGAGGCCCTGAACGATGCCCAGTACCGCGGCGTGTAGTGGATCCATCTGGTTAACTCCTGTCCTGGCGGGGAAATTCGCCCCACGATAAGCGAACTTTCCCGATAAATCAAGGGAGAAAGGGGATCGCCTCATGAGGATGGCAACATTGCATATTTCCTGCTGTGAAGTTGGCCCTGGTTGTGATATAGCTTTACAGTTTTAAAAGACCCGCGTTACAGGTTTGAAACGGATACGTTACAGATTTGCATCATATGGGCCCCAATGGCCACCACTTGGAGGGATGAAAATGTTTGGGTTGATTCCGAAGGACGAAAAATTTTTCGCCATGTTCAGGGAGATGTCGCACAACATCGTCGAGGGGGCAGAACTCCTGAAGGATATGTTGGACAACTTTACCGACCCGGCGGCAAGCCAGCGGAAGATAAAGGATATTGAGCATAAGGGTGACAACATCACCCACGCCATCATCAAGAAACTGAACAAAAGCTTCATCACCCCCTTCGACAGGGAAGATATCTATGCCCTCTCCTCGGCGCTGGACGACATCCTCGACCTGATCGACGCCTGCTCGGCGCGCATCGTGATGTACAACGTGGAAAAGCCGACCCCCGAATCGAAGGAACTCGGCTTCCTGATCCTCAAGTCGTGCCAGATCATCGACAAGACGGTGGCCCTTCTGGGCGGCAAGCTGGAGCCGATCAGCGCCTACTGCATCGAGGTGAATGCCCTCGAGAACGAGGCGGACCGGGTCTGCCGCGAGGCGATCAGCCGGCTTTTCGACGAGGAAAAGGACCCCATCCAGCTCATCAAATGGAAGGAGATCTACGAGACTCTGGAGACCGCGACCGACAAATGCGAGGACGCCGCGAACATCCTGGAAAGCGTGGTGGTAAAAAATGCCTGAACCGACGCTCGTTCTACTGGTCGCCGTGATCGCCTCGGCGCTCCTGTTCGACTACATAAACGGTTTCCACGACACGGCCAACGCGATCGCCACCTGCGTCTCCACCCGCGCCCTCACCATCAGGAGCGCCATCATCATGGCGGCCGGGCTCAACTTCGTCGGGGCGATGATCTCCACCAAGGTCGCGGCGACCATCGGCAAGGGGATCGTCGATGCCAATAACATCACCCAGATGGTCGTGCTCGCGGGGGTGCTGGGCGCCATCATCTGGAACCTGATCACCTGGTATTACGGGCTCCCCTCCTCCTCCTCCCACGCCATCATCGGCGGGTTGGTCGGTTCGGTCGTGGCCCATGCCGGAACGGGCGCCCTGCACTGGAACGGTCTCAAAAAGATCATCACGGTACTGCTCATTTCGCCGGTGGTCGGGGCGTTTTTCGGCTTCCTGTTCATGGTGATCCTCATGTGGACTTTCAGGCACAGCGCGCCCTACGGGCTGAACAAGAATTTCCGCAAGCTTCAGATCCTGTCGGCCGCCGTGATGGCCTTTTCCCACGGTACCGCTGACGCGCAGAAGTCCATGGGTGTGATCACCATGGCGCTCTTAAGCTACGGTTCGATTTCCAGCTTCGAGGTGCCCACCTGGGTGAAGATCGGTTGCGCCATCGCCATGGCGCTCGGGACCGCGGCTGGGGGTTGGAGGATCATCAAGACGGTGGGGCACGACTTCGTGAAGCTGCAGCCGGTGGACGGGTTCTGCGTGGAGACCGCATCGGCCGGGGTCATACTCGGCGCCGCCGCCATGGGGCTTCCCACCAGCACCACCCACGTGATTACCTCGGCCATCCTCGGCGTGGGACTCACCAAGAGGATGTCGGCGGTCAACTGGGGGGTAGCCTACCGGATCGTCTGCGCCTGGATCATCACCATCCCGGCGTCGGCCGCCATGGGATATCTGATCTATTCGGTGCTGACACCCTTTCTAGTTGGCTAACATCTCAGGGACTCAGGGAACAACGAAGCGCCGGAGCGAAAAGTCAATCGCTGCCGGCGCTTCTTTCGTTTCGAAGCCGAAGGGACGGAAGAAGGCAATGGACAATGGACAATTGACAGAAGGGACGGAAGGGACGGAAACAAGGCGCGGATTGCGACGGAGCGGAGACCGTTTAGGAAAAGCGGAGGAACTACTCCTTATTCCAGCTCTTCTCCGATCGCCGCCATTTCCTTGTCCAATTCGGCCTGTGCCTGGTCCCTGGCGCGGAACCTCACCACGAGGTAGTAGCAGACGAAATAGGCGATGATGGCGGCGCAAAAGCCGAGCAGGGAGGAGCCGAGAATCAGGGACTTGGCGTACTTCTGCAGGTTGTGCCACTCGAGGCCACCTTGCAGCGGAAGCTCTCTGAGGGGGCGCCCGCGTAGGAATCCGCCGAGCTTGTAGCTCAGACCCAGAATCGGAACCATGGTGATCGGGGTGTTGACCCAGGCGCCGGTAACGCAGGTAACCTTGTTGAGCCTCAGCAGGAAGGCAGCAGCGATGGCCATGGGTGTGTGCAGTCCGAAGAAGGGGGTGAAGCTGATGAAGACGCCGACCGCGAACCCGGCTGCGATATGCCCGGGATGGCTGTCCATGGAGAGGATGGAGTAGATTCTTTTTTTCCAGAGCTTCTTGTTCAGCAAACGGTCACCTCGAATGCGGCTCAGTCTAAAGTCCCACCGGTGGTTTGTCAATTCATTTAAAGGCGGTTCAGCGTCAAGGAATTTGCCATGAGTTTTGAAACGTGCTAGTATCCATTCCTTTAAAAAAATATCATGATCGGTGCAATGAACCCATGCGCAAGGAACTGCTGAAGAAGGCAAAACGGATCGTGGTGAAGATCGGCTCCGGCGTGCTGACCGCCGGGGATAACGGGATCGACCCCTCCTTTCTGGACGGACTCGCCTCGGAAATCGCCCAGTTGCGTCGCAGGGGAGTCGAGGTGGTGATCGTCTCCTCCGGCGCCGTTGCCGCCGGTCGCCAGGCGCTCGGCCTTCCCGACCGTCCGAGGACGCTCCCCCAGAAGCAGGCGGCGGCGGCCATTGGTCAGTCCCGGCTGATGCGCGCCTACGAGGAGGCGTTTACAGGGTTCGGGCTGAAGGTCGCCCAGATACTCCTGACCCGCGACGATCTCGCCAACCGGCGCCGCTTCCAGAACGCGCGCGGCACGCTGGACGTGCTGCTGGCCTGCGACATCATCCCGGTCATTAACGAAAACGACACGGTCGTGGTGGATGAGCTCAAGTTCGGCGACAACGACAACCTCTCCGCCCTGGTGACCAACCTGGTGGAGGCGCAGCTCCTCTTGATCATGACCGACATCGACGGACTCTACACCGCCGATCCGCGCAGCGATCCCAGCGCCACGCTCATCCACCAGGTGCGCGCCATCACCCGGGAGATGGAGCGCGGTGCCGGCGGGAGCGGGACGACTGTGGGCACCGGCGGCATGGCCACCAAGCTCGCGGCGGCGAAAAAGGTGGTGAAGTCGGGGGTCGCGGCGATCGTCTTCCAAGGCCGTGGGGAGGGGAACCTCACCCGGGTGATGGACGGAGAGCTGCTGGGAACCTTGTTCCTTCCCGCCGGCGAATGCCTGAACCGGCGCAAGCACTGGATCGCTTTCACGCTGAGACCGGCGGGAAGCCTCCAGGTCGACGCCGGCGCCCAGGAGGTGCTCGCGAAACACGGCAGGAGCCTGCTCCCTTCGGGGATCGCGAAGGTGGAAGGGCGCTTTGACCGCGGCGCCTGCGTGAGGCTCCTGGCGCCGGACGGCGCCGAGTTCGCCCGCGGCATCGTCGATTACTCGAGCCAGGAGATTGAACGGATCAGACGGCACAACAGCAGCGAGATCGAGCAGATACTCGGATTTCGCTACGGCGACGACGTGATTCACCGGGACAATCTGGTGCTGCTCTAGTCGACGGCGACAGTTGCCATCTGAAGGATCCCAGCATTTTCGCAGCAATGGCTCGTCTTTAAACGATCACCTGGAAGGAGTAGCCCATGACCGTCGCCGAAAAGATCCGCACCATAGCCGCCGACGCCAGGCAGGCATCCTTTGCCATGGCCAGGCTTTCAAGCAGCGCCAAGAACGATCTCCTGATGGACATGGCGCTGTCGCTCGTCAATAACGCCCCGCGTATCGTCGCCGAGAACCGAAAGGACCTCGATGCGGCCAAGAAGAGCGGGCTTTCCGACGCGATGCTGGACCGCCTCATGCTGGACGGCGCCCGCGTCCAGGGGATGGCGGACGCGATCCGGGAGGTTGCGGCGCTGCCCGATCCGGTCGGGGAAGTGACCGGGATGTGGAAGCGTCCCAACGATCTGATGGTCGGCAAGATGCGCATCCCGCTCGGGGTGATCGGCATCATCTACGAGTCGCGCCCCAACGTCACCTCGGACGCCGCCGCGCTCTGCCTGAAGAGCGGCAACGCGGTGGTGCTGCGCGGCGGCTCGGAGGCGATCCATTCCAACCTCGCCATCGCGGCACTCCTGAAGGACGAGCTCGCCAAGCGGGAGATCCCGGCAGCGGCGCTCTCCCTGATCCCCTTCGTGGAGCGCGAGGGAGTGACCGAGATGCTCAAGCAGGAGGAGTTCATCGACGTCATCATCCCGCGCGGCGGCGAAAGCCTGATCCGCTTCGTGGTCGAGCACTCGAAAATCCCGGTCATCAAGCACTACAAGGGGGTCTGCCACATCTTCGTGGACGCCTCCGCCGATTTCGAGATGGCCCGCAAGATCATCATCAACTCCAAGACCCAGAGACCCGGCGTCTGCAACGCCCTGGAGACGCTCCTGATCCATCGCGACATCGCCGAAAGCTTCGTCCCGTTCATCTTCGCGGCGCTTAGCGATCTCAAGGTGGAGCTGCGCGGCGACGACGCCTTCCGCCGCCTCGCCCCCGGGGCCAAGGTCGCGACCGAGGAGGACTGGCACGCGGAATACCTCGAACTCATCCTCTCAGCCGGGGTGGTGGACGGCATGGACGGGGCGATCGACCATATCAACCGCTACAGTTCGCTGCACACCGAATCGATCGTAACCGGCGACTACTCGAACGCCCAGCGCTTCATCCGCGAGGTGAATTCGGGGGTCGTCATGGTGAACGCCTCGACCCGCTTCTCCGACGGGAACCAGCTCGGTCTCGGCGCGGAGATCGGGATCTCCACCACCAAGCTGCACTCCTTCGGCCCCATGGGGCTCACTGATTTGACCACGACGAAATTCATCGTCTACGGCGACGGCCAGGTGCGGCCCTGATGCTGGTGCACTCCGAGGCGGACTCGCCATGAAGATAGGAATACTGGGTGGAACCTTCAACCCGATCCACAACGCGCACCTGCGCATCGCCGAGGAGGCGCGGGACCACTTCGGGCTAGACCGGGTGATCTTCATCCCCGCCGCGACGCCGCCCCACAAGCCGCAGGTGGACGAGCTCTCCTTCGCGAGCCGGATCGAGATGGTCCGCCTGGCGGTCGCGGACAACCCCTGCTTCAGCGTCTCCGACCTGGAGGGGGTGCGCGGCGGCTGCTCATACTCCATCGACACGCTGCGCGGGCTGCGCCTGGAGTTCCCGGACGACGAACTCTTCTTCATCATCGGCGCCGACTCCTTCAACGACATCGCCACCTGGCGCGAGTACGGCGCGATCTTCGCGCTTTGCAACGTGGTCTGCATGCAGCGCCCCGGTTCCACCTTCGAGAGCCTGGCAAAGGCGCTCCCTGTTGCCATAGGACGCGAATTCTGTTATCATGAGTCGGCCAAAAAGCTGAGCCACAGCTCCGGTCACGGGGTCTACGCGCTGGATGGTGTACTTCTGGACATCTCGTCCAGCCATATCCGCTCGCTTGTCAGGGGCGGCCGCTCGATCAGGTATCTGGTGCCGGATGCCGTCGAGCACTACATTAAGGGACAGAGGTTATACATTGATGCAAGATAAGGAAGTATTGACGGCGGAAGAGCGCGCGATTAAGTGCGCGGCATTTGCATTGGACAAAAAGGCGCTCGACGTGAAGATCCTGGAAATCAAGAAGATCTCCAGCATCGCCGATTACCTGGTGCTTGCCAGCGGCCGTTCGGACCGGCAGGTGCAGGCGATCGCGGACTCCGTCAAGATGGGCCTCAAGCCTTTCGACAAGCCGATCGACATGGAAGGGGTGGAAGAGGGGCGCTGGATCGTGATCGATTACGGCGATATCATCGTTCATGTCTTTCAGGAAGAGGTCCGTGCCTTGTACAACCTGGACGATCTCTGGGGTCGCGCGCCGCAGCTGGCCATACCCAAGGAATTTCTCTGGGAGCATAAGTAAGGGTGAAACTGAAGCTCCTCTGGGTCGGGAAGACCCAGGAGGCGTGGGTCAAGGCCGGGATCGAGGAGTACGCCGGGAGGGTTCGGCGCTACTGTCCCCTCGAGATCCTGGAGGCGCGCGAGGAAAAAGGCGCCCAGGCCCCGGCCATGCGGGAGCGCGAATGCGAGCGGCTCGCCAAGCTCCTTCCCAAGGGGGGGAGGCTGGTGGTCCTCGATGAACGCGGGGAGGGGATGAGCTCCCCGGAATTCGCCGCGTTCCTGTCCCACAACCGGGACCAGGGTACCTCCGAGCTGGTCTTCGCCATCGGCGGCTCCTTCGGGTTCACCGACGGCTTTCGCGGCCAGGCCTTCAAGGCCATCTCGCTCTCCCGGATGACGCTCACCCACCAGATGGTCCGGGTTTTTCTCCTGGAGCAGATCTACCGCGGGTTCAGCATCATGAACGGCGAGCCGTACCACCATGAGTAAGTGCCAAAGGTGAAGTCCTCTTCACCTTTTTTATTACGCTTTGAGGGAGAAGACATGCCTAAGAAACCTCTGCTCTTGATGATCCTTGACGGTTGGGGCCTAAGCCCCGAAAGCGAGCATAACGCCATCGCCCAGGCGAAGACCCCGAACATGACCCGCTTGAGCTCCCTCTATCCCAGCGGCGAGATCGACGGCTCCGGACTTTCCGTCGGGCTTCCCCCCGGCCAGATGGGGAATTCCGAGGTGGGGCACACCAATATCGGCGCGGGGCGCGTGGTGTATCAGGATCTGACCCGGATATCCAAGTCGATCCTGGACGGTGATTTTTTCCAGAACCCGGTGCTCCTCGACTGCATGCGGCTGGCGAAAGAGGGAAGCGGCAGGCTGCATCTGGCGGGGCTTCTCTCCGACGGCGGCGTGCATTCCCATGAGACGCACCTCTTCGCCCTCATCGAGATGGCCAAGCGCCAGGGGATCCGTGAGGTCTTCGTCCACTGCCTGCTGGACGGCCGCGACACCCCGCCCCAAAGCGGAGCCGAATACCTGGAGCATCTCCAGGTCGAGATCGGAAAAATCGGCGTGGGCCAAATCGCCACGGTGATCGGCCGCTACTACGCCATGGACCGCGACAACCGCTGGGAGCGGGTGGAGAAGGCATACCGCGCCATCGTTCTCGGCGAGGGAAACCCGTATCCGTCGGCAAAAGCGGCGATCGACCAAAGTTACCGGGAGGGGGTGACCGACGAGTTCGTACTGCCGAGCGTCATCGTAGAGAGTGGGGAAGCGGTCGGGAAACTTAACGACGGCGACGCCTTCATTTTCATCAACTTCCGCTCCGACCGCGCCCGGGAGATCACCCGCAGCTTCACGGACCCTGCCTTCACCGGCTTTCCGAGGGAGATCCTTCCCAAGCTCTCCAGCTATGTCTGCATGACCAGTTACGACGAGACCTTCGGCCTGCCGGTCGCCTTCGGTTCCGACGAGCTGAAGAACATCTTTGCCGAGGTGATCAGCAACGCCGGGCTTAACCAGCTCAGGATCGCGGAGACCGAGAAGTATGCCCATGTCACCTTCTTCTTCAACGGCGGGCGCGAGGCTCCCTTTCTGGGAGAGGACCGGGCGCTGATCCCGTCGCCCAAGGAAGTGGCCACCTACGACCAGAAGCCGGAGATGAGCGCCTACCTCGTCACCGATGAACTCCTGAAGCGGCTCGACGAGGACAAGTATGACGTGATCATCCTCAACTTTGCCAATGCGGACATGGTCGGGCATACCGGGATTATGGAGGCGGCGGTGCGCGCGGTTGAGGCGGTCGATGCCTGCGTCGGGAAGCTGACTGAGCGGGTGCTTAAGCTGGGAGGGGCCGTGCTGATCACGGCGGATCACGGCAACGCGGAGACCATGGTGGATGAGCTGGGCGGGCCGCACACGGCACACACCTGCGACATGGCCCCCTTCGTCCTGGTGGACGATTCCAGGAAGGGAGCGCGGCTTCGCAAGGGGGTGCTCGCGGACCTGGCCCCCACCATGCTGGCGATGCTCGGTATCCCGCAACCCCCGGAGATGACCGGGAAAAGCCTGATCGTTGGCTAGCGGTCAGCGACGCCTGGAGACCCCCTGAAAAGGGCCAAAATCCCTCTCCCCCCGGGAGAGGGTGCCCGGAGGGCGGGTGAGGGACTCACTTGCGGCGCATCCCTCGCTCTTAGGCCGTGGGGACCATCGCGAAACCGTGGCATGCTCAGATCCGTTGGAAAGAAAGATAGCTTTTAACCTGCACGCAGTTGGCCACCGGGCTGACAGGAGAGAAGTATGAAGATTATCGCAATTAATGGAAGTCCCCGCGGCATGGCGGGAACCACGGGGAGGCTCCTGGAAGAGGTGCTCGCGGGAGCGACCAAGGCGGGGGCCGAGGTCGAGATCATTTCGCTATCCGCCACCCCGGTCAAGCCGTGCGTCGCCTGCGACGCCTGTCACAAGGTCGGGGTCTGCCCGATCAAGGACGACTTCGAGCCGATCAAGAAGAAGCTCCTTGCCGCGGACGCCTTCGTTTTCGCCAGTCCGAACTACATCTTCAGCGTTTCCGCCCAGATGAAGGCCTTTTTCGACCGCTGCAACGGGCTTGCCCACTGTACGGCCCTGGAAGGGAAGTACGCCGTTGTAGTGGAAAGCTCCGGCGGCGGCGGGGATGAAGAGGTGCTCGGCTACATGGAACGGGTGGCTAACACGCTCGGGGCATACTCCGTTGGGGGGATCGGCTCCCCAGGCGCGGGCCCGCGCAGTTTCCCGGGTGAGGAGGCGCTCTTCGATAAGGCCCGCGCGCTGGGAGGCGAGCTTTGCGCCTGCGTCCGGGAAAAGCGCGCCTTCCCCGAGCAGGATGCGGTCCGCCTTGCCTTCAAGGCGAGGATGCGGCAGCTGATCTTCTTCATGGGGGCATATTGGCCCTACGAGCGGGAATTTTGGGCGAAGCGCTGAAATGGAACGTATGTCATCGTAATTATCAGTCTGGGAGGATAGAGCATGAGTCGAACGGAAGAGTTGAACGATTGGGCCTACGGGAAGAAGTGCGAAAAGGCAGTGGAAAACTTGAATAAAAACGGTTTTGGCGCGCTGTACTGCCAAACCAGCGAGGAGGTTTTTCATTACATCCTGAACGAGGCGGCCGAGGCGAAGAGCGTCGGTTTCGGCGGCTCTCTCTCCGTCTCCGACCTGAAACTCGCGGACAAGCTGAAGGGGATGGGGAAGGAGATCCTGAACCACAGCGCGCCGGATCTGACTGGCGAGGAGAAGCTCGCCATCATGCGCCGCCAACTGACCTGCGACCTGTTCCTCGCGGCAAGTAACGCGGTCACCCTTTCCGGGGCGCTGGTGAACATCGACGGCAATGGCAACAGGGCGGCGGCCATGTTTTTCGGGCCGAAGAAGGTGATCGTCGTGGTCGGCAGGAACAAGCTGGTCGACGGCAGCATCGAGGACGCGGTACGCAGGATCAAGAGCTTCGCCTCACCGCCCAACGCGAAAAGGCTTGATCTGGCCACCCCCTGCGCCACGACCGGGTTCTGCTCGGACTGCGACTCGCCGCAGCGGATCTGCCGGGTGACCACCGTCATCGAAAAGAAGCCGCGCAACACGGATATCAGGGTCCTCGTGGTGAACGAGGAAATGGGACTCTAACCGGGATTTTGTCGCCTCGGCTCCCCCTTGGGGGCCGGGGCTTTTTCCCTTTAGTCAAGCCGCAACCGGAGGGAGTATGCCTTTTCGGGCCCTGCTGGATCTCCTCTTTCCCCCGCTTTGCCACTGCTGCAAGGCTTTCATCCCCGAAGCCGGCGATCTATTCGTCTGCGCCGAATGCCTGAAGAAAATCCACTTCCTGGTCGCCCCCTTTTGCAGCGCCTGCGGCACCCCGTTCGGCACCGAGGAGGGCCGCGATCACCTCTGTGGCGCCTGCCTGATCCATCCCCCCTTCCACACCTGTCGCTCGGCCACCCTTTTTGACGGACCGGTACAGGAACTGGTGCACCGGTTCAAGTATGGTCGCCGGGTGCACCTGAGCCAACCGCTGGGACTCCTGACCGCCCGTGCCCTAGCCCCGTTCTGCCAGGAGGCGGCGCCCGACCTGATGCTTCCCGTTCCGCTGCACCGGAAGAAGTTGAGGCAGCGCGGTTACAACCAGTCGCAGCTGATCGGCGGGGTCCTGGAAAAGCGGTGGGGGGTGCCGCTGGAGCTGGGAAACCTGCGCCGGATCCGCTGGACCGAACCGCAGACCGGTCTTGATGCCGGCGACCGGCGTGGCAATGTCAGCGGGGCGTTCGCCCTGCGGGATCCGCTTCGGGTGAAGGGGAAACGGGTGCTCCTCGTGGACGACGTGCTCACCACCGGGAGCACGGTGCGCGCCTGCGCCGAGCCGCTGCGCGCGGCCGGAGCAGCCGCGATCTTCGTGGTGACCGTTGCCCGGGGCGGGCAGCCGTAGGAGTGGCAGTTCCTTGCAGAGATTATGCTGCACAACTTACTGGTGATTCCCTCGATCTCACTGGAGGATATAAAGAGATGCCGATCAGGGAAGTTTCTTTTTCCATTGATCCACCTCACCTTACCGGTGATGCTTCCTGATGCTGGCCCCTCCGGTTCTCCGGTGCTGACGGGCATGGCTTTGAACTGCCGGTTTTTAGGGCAGGTCGTAAGCCTTGTTGGACTATTTTCACTTATCAAAGACTTGGTCACTCTGGCACCAATTATCCTTCAATAATGTTATGCGCAACAAGATACTCATAACCTTTATCCGTAACCTGAAACCAACTTGAAACTGGTTCCGTTATGAGACCTTCATTTTTTGCATGTCTAATATATTTATCTAAAGTCAACCTGTGCATTTTTGTCTGCTGTAATATTTCATGCAACTTGAGGTACTGATCCGATTTTTTGCAAAAGCATTTGAAATAGCAGTCATTACTTCTTTAAGACCATCAGTTGTTCTGTCAGGCTTTGATGATCCCATTGCAACGAAGAGATTTTTTCCAATTTCAGGTTTTTCATACAATGGTGCATTCAGCAAAGTACGTAGAAGCTCATCTAGAGTGTATTCAACATCCTCATCTTTCGAAAAATCAATAAACAATTTAGAATTCAAAAAAGTCGGTCTCAATGATGTGCCGACCTGGCGAACAATCGGAATTACTTTGTTACTATCAATTCTTTTGAGCATAGAAGCTGTCATAATCATTTTCTCGTAACCAACACCGCCTTCACCTGCATTTGCTTTTTTTACGTAGTTTTCAGTGCATACCATGACTACGTAATCACACACCTTAAGTTCTGTTTCCATAAAGTGAGGCAGGTCATCTCCTGGGCGAAGATCCCATTGGTCTAATACTGCATCAACCCCGCGGTTTCTCAGTGTTGTTGCTAAATCTAGAACCCAACTCTTATGTTCAGCAGAGTCATGTGAATATGAAATAAACACTCTGGGAATACTCATGTACTTATCCTTTCTATTTATAGTCGCAACTCATATTTCTAATTCGATGATTTTCTAGGTTCAACGGGTATGGGTTTGACCCGCCTTCTTTCGGGCGGGTCCTAACCCTGGTTGAAGCATCCCTTTTCAGGAATTTCGTATTTGGAGCATTGGCCCTTGAGCTATTCTCCTTCAAGGACGAATTGTCAGGTAGTTACTATCTCTGTACATACAGATGAACCTTGCCCCCTGTCTACAAAACTACCTGATTAAACTTACAGGTATATTCTATCCCACCTGCCATCTACCTTCTTATAGAATCTCGCTGCATGGCGGTACACTCCTTTCCTCTCATATTCTGCAATAGACTTTTTTTGATCTGGTGTAAATGAGTCATAGCTAGTAAGAGAGTTTCCAGTATCTTTCTCATATTCATCTTTTCTATGAGAAAAAAATGAAAACCAAAAAACGTCTTCAGGAACATTATTTTTATTAGACAGCATTGAATAATATATAGCACCGTTCAATGTTGATATTTCGTTACAAACCTCTTCTACCGTCTCCCAAACACAACCTCGCCAAGTCAACTCGCTAATTAGTTCAGATTTGTCATCCTCAAAAATTCTGTATACTTCAGAATATTTTATAACTGACTTTTCTGAAGCTTTGGTCAGAAATAGTTCTTTTACAGATTCCTTTCTATGTGGCAAGCAAACAGGTTTTCCGTTCTCTATCAGGGTGTTGAAAAACGCACCCCTTTGATATAGCTAAATTTGCCATTTCCTGCTATAGTGCCACACATAATTACTTGAAAACATTGAGGATAATTATGCGCGGTAATGATAACTCAACTGAAGCAAT
>Ga0209125_1002162_pt1 | contig 15849 bp, 6 predicted proteins | sample BarGraIncub1131A_FD_184503 | JGI IMG/M metagenome (GOLD analysis project Ga0209125, IMG submission 184503) | Arctic peat soil microbial communities from Barrow, Alaska - Barrow Graham LP Incubations 11-31A (SPAdes) (version 2) | ecosystem: Environmental > Terrestrial > Soil > Wetlands > Peat...
AGACGGAATAGTTGTAAACGGCCGCACCTGATTCCCTGAAATAACATTCCAAAACGGGATATCATACTTCACAGAAACACGTCTCACGTCCAAAAGATTGGTAAAATACATACCGGCACGTTCCGCCTGCTTCAGATCCATAGACATCTGGACCATATAGTTGTCATACGTAATAATATCGGGGTTGACTAAGTTTACGAATTTCTCAAGATATTCCGTGTAAGTCTTTGTTCCCAACTGAGATTTAATCTTATTCTCTGTCCAAATAGTTGCATAATTGGGATAAAGGTTTATTGTAGACCATTTCCCCGGAGCATACTTTCTTACCGCCTTAACGACTTTTGCAAGAAAAGGGAAAGCGGTGGAAGAGGGTTCATCACAAATATGGTAACCGATTATGGCTTTACTTGATCCGCCGTTTTTAACCATTTTCTCAACGTACTGATCAATCTGTTCATCACTCATTTTGCTCCACTCATCCCCGTAAAGATGAGGATTAACAGAGACGATGACACTTAAACCTAATTTCTCACACAATGCAAAATCCTGAGGATCAGCCGCATCTGCCAATGTGAAATGACACTCAGCCAACCCTGTCAAACCTTTTGTATGATCCCTGAATGTATTATGATGATAATCACGTCCAATAAAGAATGCATCATGCGAGAACTCAGGATTATGCATCAGTAAAAGAGGGTCTTGTGGTGCAGGTGAAGGTTTAAGGCCGCCACCTGACTGCGAAAATACGGGTGATGCGCACAAAAGTGCAATTGCACCAATCTTAATCGTTAATTTTTTCATGTCGTCAATTTTGTTTATTTATTAGAGTAATGGTTTTGGTAAATAATATATTATCCGAAGCCGTACCTACTTGCAGCTCAAACTCTCCCGGTTCGACCACTTCTTTCATGTCGATGTTCCACAATGAAAGTTCCTTCATTGGCAACTCGAATCTGACTGTCTTTGCTTCACCGGCTTTTATGAACACTTTTGAAAACCGTTTCAGTTGCTTGACAGGAGTCATGACAGAACTTACCTTGTCCCGTACATAAAGCTGGACAACTTCCTTGCCGTCTCTTGTTCCAGTATTTTTCACATTCACTTCGATTGTGCATGTCTGGCCTTCCGTAAGGATATTTTTTGAGACTGTCATATCTGAATATTCAAAAGTCGTATAGCTTAATCCTGCGCCGAATGCCCAAACAGGGTATGGATCGGAAAAGACATAATCTCTGCCTGGTTTTTCGGGTGTACCGCGCTCGTTGTAATAACCTTTGTCTGAAGGGTAATAGTTATAAAAGACAGGCAGGTGGCCTACACTCTTTGGAAATGATACGTTAAGCTTGCCCGATGGGTTTACAAGTCCAAAAAGAATTTCTGCTATTGCGGCTCCTTCCTGCTCTCCTGCATACCATTGGACGATTACTGCATCGCAGTTCTCTTTGACCCAAGGTATTGCAAAAGGTTTACCTGCGACAAGAACAACAATTACAGGCTTGCCCGTTGCTTTAACAGCCTTGATTAAATCCTCCTGGACACCTGCCAGAGCAATATCAGAAAGGTCGAAACTCTCTCCGCTGATCGAGTTCGGATATGGTCTGCCGGGGGAGCCACTCATAGAACCAACAAAAACGACTGCAAGGTCACTTTTAGATGCCGCATTAACTGCTTCTGCAAAGCCACTTTTATCCCGAGAGTGAATTTCGCAGCCTTTTGCGTAATTTATCTTCACTTTATCACCAACAATGGCATGAATACCCTGTAATGGCGTCACACCATATTGGTTGTCATTGGTCCACGTGTAGTCTCCAAACTGAACCTGAGCGGCATTAGGTCCCAACACCGCTATGGAATGCAATTTTTCCTTATCAAGAGGTAATATGTTGTTGGAATTCTTGAGAAGAATGGCTGACTCCCGTGCAATCTCCAACGCCAACTGCCTTGATTCTTGCGTATGTAACACATTCTTGAGATTCCCTGTATCAGGAATTGTATTGTCATCAAAAAGTCCCATCGCAAACTTTGCAGTCAGAATGCGACTTACGCATTTGTCAATTTCGCTCTCATCAAGTTCACCGGCTCTCACCAAACTGTCAAGTGTCTCGTAACAATTGCCATCAACTTCAATGTCCACACCTGCCAGTACTGCTTGTTTTGCAGCTTCTGCCTTATTGGCCGCAGTAAAGTGAAAGTGTCTGAGCATGTCAACCGAGCCCCAGTCTGAAGATACATACCCTTTAAATCCTAGCTCGTCACGCAAAATGCCCGTCAGGATTCTCTTTGATGCAGCGACAGGAACAGCCTCATATGAATTGTAGGAATTCATCACACTATATGGACATGCTTCCCTGATCACTGCGGCGAATGGTTTCAAATACAGTGAATGTAGTTCCCTTTCGCTACCGGTAACTGAGGCAAGGTTTAATCCACCACTTGGTGAACCATGTGCAACAAAGTGTTTAGGAGTGGTTATAACCTTATGCGCATTAAAACTTTTGACATAAGCGACACCCATTAAAGACGTCAAATAGGGATCTTCACCAAAAGTTTCCTCAACCCTGCCCCACCTGAGTTCCCTAGCCAGGTCGAGATCTGGCGCAAGAACCTGGTCGACGCCGGTAGCTTTGGTTTCTGCAGCTATGACATCAGCCACACGTCCAACCAGTTCAGGATTGAAAGTACTTCCCAATGCAATGGACTGCGGAAATATTGTTGTTCCGTCCTGAATAAGTCCGTGAAGTGCTTCGGCTTCGCAGATTATTGGGATGCCCAACCTGTTGTTTTTCTTTATATATTTTTTTAGTACTGCAATACTTTTAGCCAGTTCCTGCGTTGACAATTTTGCCCCGAAAATCGATCCGTAGCTCATTCCATGAAGGACAGAGTCCATCTTGAGGGTATCGACCACTCCGTTCACAGAGAATTGGTTGAATGTAAGGTCCTGCATCTGCGCCAGTTTTTCCTTCAAAGTCATATGGCCAAGCAGATCCTTCACACGTTCTTCGACTGGTCTTGAGAAGTCTTTGTAAATCGGTTTGTTACTGTCACAAGAGAAAAGCACGACAGTGGTCAATATCAATAAAATTAGTCGTTTCATATCATTTGCTTTTTTTCATGGTAAGAGAGGATTTCTACTTGTCATCGATTGTAAATGTATGTGTTCCTGATTGCAGTTCTACCTTCTTGCCGATATAAAGAGTCGCAGTAGTATTTGAGGGAATTGTTACCTTAAGTATGATCTTGTTTGCGTCACGCTTCCACTCGCTTTCAATAAGGCCGCTGACGGAACGATACGACCCTTTGGCCCAGTCAAGATCTTTTATGAAGTGAGGATGGATTATGATATGTTTGAAAGCCGGGCTTTGCTTATCATAATTTATTCCTGCAATGGTATTGGTCATCCAGGCTGTGATATCACCCAAAAACACATGGTTCAAAGATGCATCCTTGAAATCCTTGTCCAGAACCCATGTCTCCGGAAGTGTTGTCAAACCTATCTCAATCCAGTTTGCCCACGAAGGTGCTGTCTTTTTTGTAATCATCTTGTATGCATCTTCGACATAACCATATTTGGCTAGCATAGATGGCACAAACTTACTGCCCAGCATGCCGAAGTCAAGTTGATGGTTGTTTTTGCGGATCATTTCAACCAGCTTATCTGCAACTTTTTGCTGATCACCTTCGGGAACCAGATCCAAAGCCAATGCAACAGCCTGAGCAGCCTGAGTGCCGTTGGCATAAAGTCCGGTTTTGGCATCATACCAAGTCTTGTTTATCAGATTCCTGAGTTCCAGCTCTTTCTGTTCATATGCCGTAGCATCCTTACCCAGTATTGATGCGAACTTTGCCATAAGTTTATTGTCAAGCCAGTAAAACGCCGTTGAAGTATAGTTAGTAAGTGTCTTTGACTTGTAAGTGACCCAATCTCCGATGCCATAAGTCAGAATGCCATCTTTTTCACGGGTTTTGAGGTATTGAAGGTACTTTTCGCAAGTAGGATAAATACGTTCAATTGCACGCTCGTCTCCATAATATTGATAAAGATTGTTGGTCACTATAAATAGTCCGGCATCCCATACCGGCCCTATCCAGTCGGCATATCCCCAACCTGCACTCGGAATAATGCCTGATATGTCTCCACGATCACGTTGATTGTCGGCAAAGTCATTAAGCCACTTCTCATATACCGTTATTCCATCATAATTGAGCAACCCCAAATCCATCGAGATGTAGCCATCTGCCGTCCATCCATTCTTTTCACGCTGTGGGCAGTCGGTAGGAATGCTGAAAAGATTGCATAAATACGAGCGACGACTAGCTTCAGCTATTTTATTCAACACCACATCAGAGCAGCTAAAACTGCCAACCGGCTCAACATCTGTATGTAAAAATAAACCTGTCAAGTTTTCTTTGTTGATTTCAATAGGCTTGGTACTCTGTACTTCAACATATTGAAATCCATGATATGTAAAAGAAGGCGTGAATTCCTGCTCTCCTTCTTTCATATAATAAACGTCTGTTTGAAAAGTTTCATTTGGATCCAGATGTAAGGGCATTCCATTTTTCTCGCGCTGAAAATAAACATCTATATTACCCTGATTGAGCCGGCCATTGCCAAAAACCAACTCTCCGTGTTTAATGGTGATGCGGGTACCTGCTTTCCCATTAACTTTAAGACGGCATATTCCAGTCATGTTTTCACCCATATTGAATACAAACACATTGTCAGGAAAAGACTTCATATCAATAGGTTTCACCTCCTTGACAATACGTATTGCGGGAATCTGCTGTGAAACCAATATCGGTGCAGGTGCATCAACGATACGAGCCTTTGTCCACGATTCATCATCATATCCAACATCATTCCAGCCACTTTTTTCTAAACGTGCATCATAGGCATCACCACTGTAAAGGTTGTTATAGAGGTAAGGGCCTGTATTTGTTTTCCATGATTCATCGGTGGCGATTGTCGCTAAACTTCCGTCTGTATATTCAATACGAACCTCACACAACAAGCGTGGTCGCATTCGCCAACGGGCATTATGGAAATCCCAGACAGCAAGTGATTGAATATTTAACCAACCATTGCCCAAAACTGCAGCCACAACGTTATCACCTTGTCTGACAAGGTCACTGACATCGTATGTAACATACAAGACCCGTTTATCGAAATGAGTATATCCCGGATCAAGAAAGTGATCACCGACTCTTTTCCCGTTTATGAACAGTTCATAATAACCCACACCGCAAACATATGCCCTCGCCTGTTTTACAACCTTGACAGTTGTGAATCCCTTGCGTAACATCGGGGCTTTCCTGAACTCCTTGTCGAAATTGTCACTGATCCATTTGGCTTCCCATTCGCTTTTGTCCAACTTGGCCATCTCAAATGATGCCGCAGGTGAAAGAACCTTCCTACCCTTGACGTCCCAAACCTTTACATTCCAAAAATATTTTTTGTGTGCTTTCAATGGCTGGGCACCACTGTATGAAGCGAAACTTTCACCGCTCTCCGTCTTTTCTGATCTCCACACATCCGCCTTACCTTGTTTCAAAAGTTCTGGCGTTGAAGCGACGCATATTTGAAAAGACTTCTGGGCATAGTCCTTTTCTGAGTCTATGTTCCATGTTAAACGAGGTGAAGGAGTATCCAATCCAATCGGATTGACCAAATATTCACTACGCAGATTAACAACCTGATTCCGTGCAGAAATATTGCAACATAGTGTCAACGAAATCAACGTGAATATTATACAAGCATGATTTTTTTTCATGTCCTATCTTTTATTTTATAGTTAAAAAATACCCTAAGAAGTTTTGTCTTACCCCATGGCACATTTAATGATTCTTACCCCATTCGGTGGGTTTGTCAGACAATACTAATTCAATAGTACCGCCATTGGCAATGTTCTGGTGCCTGAAGATTGAATTTTTCCATGTCTTACCGTTAATTTTGCACGACTTGATGTAAATGTTCTTTTCGGAGGCATTCACAGCCAGGATGGTTAACTTTTTCCCATTACCTAAGGTGATTACTGCTTTGGGATAAAGCGGGGCGTTCAAATAATAGATGTCCTGACCTGCATTTGGGAAAAAGCCTAAAGCAGAGAAGATATACCACGAAGACATGGCGCCGCTATCTTCATTGCCAAAGCATCCCGTTAGATCGAAATTCTTTTTTAATGCATAGTGAACCCAGTAGGAAGTCAGGTCAGGACGGCCAATATGGTTGAATAAACGCAGGGCGAGAAACGAGGGTTCGTTGCCATAATTGATCAAATTGTTTTTCAATGCAAAATCGAGTCTTTCAACAAACTTCTCCTTACCCCCCATCAACGAAATCAGCTTTTCAATGTTGTGTGGCACAAAATAGCTGTATATCCACGATGTGCCTTCATAAAACGGGCCTTCCCATGATTTTGCCTCAAAGGCTGGGTCAAAGACAACAAACTTATTGTTCCAATCTTTTGCTCCAATAAAACCTTTATAGCCCTTGCTTTCTGCATTTTCATCCCAAAGGTTGATCCAACCGTTACTCCGTTTCAGGTATTCTTTATAGTCATCAGCCTTATTCAAACCCTTTGCCACCGTTGCAGCACAATAGTCGTTATAGGCATATTCAAGTGTAGAAGACGATGAAATATCCCCGTTGGGTATCCACCCTTGTTTTCTGTAAATATCAGGGTTATATCCGGCCACTAATTTTAACCCCCCTCCCATGCGTTCATGATTAGCATTGTATTTCATGACACCATAAGCCTCATTCCAGTCGATCCCTTTGATGCCCTTAACATAGGCATCTGCAATAATATTATCGACATTATTTCCACCCTGATCTGCGCCTCCTTCAGTTCCTGAAATAAAGGCATCGCGCACCATCCCGTTGTGCTTTAACCGGTCGATGAAGGACAATATATTATCGCGTACCATATCAGGGTTGATAAGTGCTTGCAATGGATATAGCGTTCGCCAGGTATCCCACACGGCATACTGGTCGTCCCAGAATGGCTTATCGCTTATCCAGTAAGGATTGTCACCTGAACAGTCGCGGGGCATCACCATGGTATGATACATTGCGGTATAAAACAACTTCTTTTGTTCTTCTGATGATGTCTCTATCTGTATCTTCTTTAATTGTTTCTCCCAGGTTTTCATCCCTGCAATTTTAACCCGCTCAAATTCCCAATCTGGAATTTCTGATTGCAAATACTTCTCAGCATTTTCATAGCTTGCCAAAGAAATGGCCACCTTCATCACCACCTGCTCTCCTTTCGTGGTTTTAAAGCGGCAGAACGTCCCAATGCGTTGTTCTGCAAGTTCATCTTGGGTGTCTCTCTTTACAACGTTTTCATTTCTTAACAGTGAGTCGTTTTTCCAGACACCCGCTTCGGTTACCGGCTTATTGAACGCGGCAACAAAATAGAACTTATAGGGAGAAATGCATCCCCAACCACCCTTGGTATATATCATCCCTCTGATTGTCCCTTTTTGTTTATTGATCTGAATGTTGTTTTCAAGAATCATTACATTCCTGGCCCCAATAATATCTTTTGATATACTTTGTGAAGCATCGATTACGATGGAAGCGCTATCTGATTTCGGGAAAGTAAACCTGTAGATGGCACTGTGTTTGGTGGGAGATATTTCGGTAATGACTCCGTAACGTTCAAGAATGGCTTTGAAGTAATATGCTTTTGTTTCTTCATTTTTGGCGGGAGAGTCGTGATCTTCCTCGCCTACGGCAATTCCTATTTGCGGAGATATCAGAAAATGGCCATATCTGCCGGCTCCTCCTGTGCCGCTTACCTGGAGCTGACCAAATCCTCTGGTGGGCATTTTGGGATTATAACCGGGTGTGGAGCCTTTGGAAGATTGGGGAGAGGGGTTGATGCAACCAAAAGGCATCTGCGGACCTAAAACACAATGGCTGACCCGTGTGCCAATAACGCCTATTTTAGTATCGATATACTGAACCAGCCCACTTCCGGATGTTTGACTAATTTCCTTATTTCCAGGTAATTCATTTGCAGCAAAACAAGGTATTGCTGCAAATAACACAGGTAAAAGAATTCTTGCGATTTTTTTTCTAGTTTTCATATTCTTATTGTCTGCTTTATACTTTCTAATTGGATATTCCGGTGATGCTGATGACTTGCCTGAACGAATTATTCATGTTCCAATTTTGCAAAGTCAATAAAGCACCTTCAGAAGTTTTGTCTTACCCCATGGAACATCCATTTCAAACATTACTTTCCCAGGTTCGTTAATAAAGCTCACATTATATCCATTCTCAACATCAATAATTCGTTTAACTTTCGAGTCAAGTTCTGCCAATGTGATTTCAGTTTTTGGATTTGTTGATTCGTGGTTTATGACAAAAACGTATGCCTCTTTTGAATTGGATCTCAAACCAGCCTCAATGTCAGGATTTGAGGAATGTACGTGGGACTTGACACCTGCATCTGCAAAGACATCATGGACAAGTCTGTAAATCGAGTTTCCCGTCATTTCATCGTCTGTCTTGCATGCATGGAAGTAGGTGTCCTGCATGCAAAAACCGAAAAGATATGCATTGCCTTTTCCGACTTTACGGTTTATCAGTACAGGTATTCCTGATTGTGTCTTCATCAGGACTGAACCATCGGAAACAGTTATTTTTCTGGGACTTACAACTCTTATTTCATAGTCGTGCCCTAACGCTGAACCCTTGATATCATCAAATACGGAAGGCGAATCGGTCTGTCCCGAAGCCGGTGGAAATGAAAATTTCGAAGACAGGTTTACAAAGGGCACCCATTGCCCTTCTCTGACAATACGGGAAGTCTCGGCACTGTCTACCCCAAAAAGGGAACTCATGGTTTTTGACTCCTTTTTATGCTCATTGGTTTGCGGCACGCAGTCAGCTATGACCACTCCCCCGTTTTCAACAAATTTCCAGATATTCTTTGCAACATTTTCAGGAAGAAGTTTCACGTCACACAAGACCAATGCTTTATATCCATTTAGTTTCTCATCAGTGATCTGGTCTTCGTGAATAATGTCCAGTTCACCAAAAGCACGTAAAAACAACTCATATGAAAGCCCGACATTGAAATATTCTTCCTGAAGCAGCAGATACTGAGTGCGGGGGAAAATAAAACATGCGTTGGCCTTTACCTTGGGGGCTTTCACTATGTCATTTCCGGCTTTTTGAATTATCTCCATGCCTTTTGAATATTCTTCCCAGTGGTTCTGATCAACCGGCAGGTTGTAGCCCATATAGTCTGACGGAGAAATAATGTAGTCAGATCCGTTTGCAATTGCCGTGTATGATATCTCGCGTTCTGACCAATACTGTTCTGAGCGTTCTTTTCCCCTGAAACGTACAAACCAGGCCTTGTTGTAGGTTCCTACCCAAAACCCCATTTTTTTGCCGTATGTGATTGTCATATTCCTAAGTTGAGCCATAGTGTAATGCATCTGGCTTATTCTTGGTTTACGATATACACCTGGTTCACCGTAACGGTAATCAAAAGTCAGATATGGATAAATGTCATATACAAAGAGGTCTGCGTAATCTCCACCCCAATGAAACACATCGTCCATCGCCATCTGGCTGTTCGAATTGACACCGGCACCATATTCATTATGGCTGTCATGAGTCACCGCAATCTTTACACGCGGATCAAATGCCTTTACGATCTTTTGCGTCTTCAACCATCCGTCTCTAAATATATTTGATTGAAAATTAAGGAAATCAAGTTGCGTTTTTGGATCCTGACAGGCCTGTGAAAAGCTTGATGGCATATCATAACCATAACGATTCTTGAATTCGGCACATGTGAATTTGCTGAAATCCAGATTATTTTTTATATGAAAAGGTTCGTCAATGTATGGATAGACATAATCTATCTTATCGATTTCAAACATTTTTGCCAAACCTTGTTCCACTTTCTTTTTGACCTCCGACTCGTAATTTGAATCATAGACACTTATTGCCGGAGCCTCGTCACGATTGAACAACTCATTTCCATGAGTCATAAAATCGACCTTGAGTCCTGAAGCCTGAAAATAATCGATTATCTGTTTGCTCTGTTCACTTTTATAGTCCCGGACCCACATATTGGTGACACCCGATTTGATAATGCCATCAACTGTGTTTTTGTCGAATGTTTTTCCCTCCGGAATCTCAAAATACTGAAGACTGAAAGGAAATCCTGCTTTTTTCTCTTTATTGTTATCCAGACCGCAAGCATTGGGTAAAAACAAAATCAGTCCTGTACCGGCAATAAACAAAGTCTTTATTATATTATTTTTTACTTTCATCCTTGAATATTTTTTGAAATCAGATTTAATATGCCTCGCTTAAGGAAGTTATCTTCAACTGTTTTTCAAAATCAGATTGTGATAGCGAGGTTTCAACCATTACTTTATATGGCTTGTCTGGCAATAAATCAAAATAATTGTCTTTAAAGAAATAATCTATGCCATCGAGTGAAAGGAATACTCCACGTGCAAAATCATCGCAGCTCAAGGTGACTTCATATCCTCCTGCAACTTTAGCTATTGCATTGTTGATCTTCACTTTTGGATAATTTACATCCTTTTGCCTGACCAAAAAGTAGTTGTTGGTGTAAACGTCCTTTTCTCCTTTTCCGGTAAGCTCTGCATGGATCACTACATCGCCTTTCCCTGTACCTTTAAGAAACTGGTTGACATCGCATGTGAACAATTTGTTGCTGGAGTTCGCATTGACTTTCACATTCCGTGAATATTTGCTGACTACTTCCCCGTTCAGTTTCAATGCACTGACAGTCAGGATTGCAGAAAAAGATTTCAAACGGTCTGAGACTACATATACATCCAGAGCACCCTCTTTTTCGATAGGAGAAACCAGTACATCGGCATACGCTTTTTTTGTAAAATAATGCAATGCTTTCCACCGGCCATAGTAGTCACGGCTTGACCATGATGCTACAGGCCAGCAATCGTTGATCTGCCAGTATAATGTTCCCATACAGTAAGGTCTGTCTCTTCTGTGAGCTTCCATAGCTGTCTTGACGGCATCACCTTGCAGGATATGGTTCATGTAAAGAAATTCCTGAAAATTTCGTGGTTTACGGTATTCGTTCAAAAGATAGGTCTCTATCAATCCGTTGGCATGGTTGCCGCCTCTTTGGTGCGACATCATAACATCTGACGTTATGTTCCAGTCTTCTTCCATTGGGGCATACAATTTTACAGACTCGAATTCCGGGAACGACTGGAAACCATATTCGCTGAAAAATCTGCTGCGCACTACGTTGTAGTTTGCTATCGGATGCTTGCTATGCCATACTCCCCAATAGTGACAATCTCCGGAATTGTTTTCTTGTCCTTTATTATAAGTTGAAAAGGGTGATGACGGAGTATAAGCAATACCTGATCCATATTCAGAAACAACGTTTGCCAGTGTAACAAAATATTGATCTTTATATTGTTTCCAGATTATCTCAGCCCATTTAGGATTCTTTTTCTCATAGCTTTCTTTCCAGCCCCATCCAAACCATGCCACCTGATTTTCATTGTTACCACACCAAAGTACAATGCAGGGATGATTTCTTAGCCTTTTAACATTATCGATAGCTTCCTGCTTTATATTCTCAAGCATTGCTCCTTCGGCCGGGTACAGGCTACAGGCAAACATGAAGTCTTGCCAGATCATCAGGCCGTTTCTGTCGCATAATTCATAAAAATAATCATTTTCGTATATGCCGCCGCCCCATACCCGAAGCATGTTCATGTTTACTGCCACTGCATCTTCGATAGTCTTCTCGTATTTCTTTTTGGTGACACGGGGAAGGAAGTTGTCAGACGGAATATAGTTTGCTCCTTTGGCGAAAACCGGAACTCCGTTCAATTCAAAATAGAAAGATTGTCCGTCCTTGTCATTGTTTCGGATAAGCCTGATAGACCGTATTCCTGCATTGGTGTTTTCGCTGTCAATTGTCTTGCTGTCAATCAGAAGTTTGGTTTTGAAAGAATAAAGATGAGCTTCCCCCAATCCGTTGCACCACCAGAGTTGTGGATTCTTCATCACAAAATCAACCTGAATCCGGTTTACCCCTTTTTTCAAATTGCTTTCAGCAGAACCCAAAAGTCTGTTTGAAGACTCATTCCAAACCTGGACAACAGCATTAGCTCTGTCTTCATCTGAAATCACTTCTACAATGTCATGTACAGTCGCCGATTTAGAGGTGACATCTTCTTGCAGGATCTGGATATTCTCTATTCGTGCATCATTCCATGCCTGAATCTCTACAGGTCTCCAAATTCCCGAAGTGACCAAACGCGGGCCCCAGTCCCATCCATAATGATAGCCTGCCTTACGGGCAAAAATACTGACTTTTTTGTCAAAAACTCCTCCATTCTGTGATTGGTCATTACTCGCTTCATATTTATATGGTAAGCTATCCCACTTGGGGATATCTATTTTGAACGGGGAATGGAAATATACCCTTAATATGTTTCCTTGTGGTTTTACCAACTCCTTGACATCAACTTTCCACTCACGAAACATATTATCGGCAGCCAGAATTTTACTGTCATTTAAATATACATCAGCATAAGTATCTAATCCTTTAAAAAGAAGGCGTATATTGTTCATCCCGAACATTTCCGGAGAAAGGTCGAACGTTGTCTGATAAATCCAATCCTCCTTGTCAATCCACTGCAAGTCTCTCTCGTTTAGCCGAAAGAACGGATCTTCTATCTTCTTATTATCCAATAGGTCAGTATGAACGACGCCGGGTACTGTTGCATGATACCAATTGTTTAGACGCGCCTGTTTAAACTGCCAACCGGAATTGATTTCTTTGTTTATGGGCGAAGCAAAAAAAATTCCACTCAAAAAAAGAGCACAGATGGATGCAGCAATGTTCTTTAATACAATTTTATTCATTCGCCTGATTTATTATTTCTTTGGAGTAACTCTCAGAAGTCGTGTAACACCAGTTGGTGTGCCCTCTACGGCAAGTACCGTAAATTTAGTCATCTTTCCGTCTTCAGTAAAGTCAACCGTTCTTTCCCACTCCACATCCATAATTTGACCGACCTCAAAACCCAAGTCTGCAAGAGTAACATCAGTGATAGCATTGGTCGATTCGTGGTTGATAACAAACACAAATGCCTCTTTATCATTTGCTCTCACGGTCACTTCCATATCTGGATTCGATGAGTAAGAATGCGAATTCACCTTCGTGTCAATAAATATATTATGCATCAAATCATATAGTTGTGATCGCGACTCTAAGTCTCCTGTCGCCCATGTCTGGAAATAAGTGTCCTGAAGACAGAATCCCAACAGATAGGTCTTACCCTTACCAATCTCTTTCTGTATAAGCATCGGCTGACCTGATTCCATATTAAAGACAACGGTGCCATCTGAACTCTTACAGTTTCGAGGAGTCACAACTTTAAAGTCAAAACTCTTACCAAACGCACTGCCCGAAGCTTTAGCAAAGCTCTTCAATGGTGCAGGAGGAGGGGTCTTTAAACCGTGAGCCCACTGCGGAGGCAGCATTGAGAACGGATTCCATTGTCCTTTTTGTAAAACCCTGCCCATGGAAGCATCACTAACCCCGAAAAGCTTTTTCATTGTCTGCAGTGGCTGCATATAAGCATCCATCTGAGGAACGCAATCTGCAATTACAACACCACCATTACGTACAAACTTATCAATACATTTAGCCACCTGAGTTGGCAACATCTTCACATCAGCCAAGACTAATATATCGTAACCGTTTATCTTTTCATCCGTAATCTGCTCTTCATGAATAATATCCAACTCTCCAAAGGTTCTTTTGCAAAGTTCAAAGGTAAGTCCAACGTTAAAGTACTCTTCATTCAACTGCACATATTGGCTTCTTGGAAATAAAAAACAAGCACGGGATTTCATCTTGGGTGCTGCAAGAATTTCTGCACCCACTTTTTGAATGGCACGCATTCCCTTGCCAAAATCATCCCAATGGTGTGCATCCTGAGGAATATTGATTCCTGTTATAATGGAATTAGCACCATTGGCAATGGCAGTATATGCCAATTCACGCTCACCCCAATATTGTTTCTCCATTTCGGAATTCATATAGCGACGGAACCATCGTTCATTGTATGTGCCCAGCCAGAAGCCCAACTCTTTTCCATAAGTACTGGTAAGGTTATACATCTGAGCCATGGTATAATGCATCTGACTTATACGCGGTTTTGGCAACTTTCCATATTCTCCGTAGCGATAGTCAAACATCGTGTACGGATAAATATCATACAAAAACATATCCGCATATTCGCCACCCCAATGGAAAACATCATCAATGGCATATTTTGAATCTGACTCTACACCACCACCCATTGTATTGTGACTGTCATGTGTCATAACGATCTTAGGACGCGGATCAAACGCTTTCACTTCTTTGTATATCTGCATCCAGGCAGCAACAAAGGTGCTTGACTGAAAGTTAATAAAATCCAGATATTTCTTTGGATCCTTTTTTGCTACCGCATAATTTGCAGGCATAGCATAACCATATTGCTTCTTAAATTCGTTCTTTGTGGCAGAACTGTAATCAAACGCTGTCGTGTCAGCATGAAACGGCTCATCCATAAAAGGGAATATTGTATGAGGATTTTCAAGCTTCTTTATATTTCCCAATACAGGTTCGATGCTTTTCTTCACTTCCTCGATATATTCAGGTGAATAGACACTATGCGAAGGCGGATCGTTTCTTTTAAAAAGCTGGACTCCGTTTGAGGTACAATCAATTTTCATACCCAGTTTTTGTGCATATTCAAGGACTTTCTTGTTCACACCACCATTCGAGAACTCACCGGTAGACAAATGTGTACAACCGTGCAGAATGATGTTGTGAATCGTCTCCTCAATAACCTGATCTGTCAGTGGTGGCTTTTCATCTCTCCAACCTTTGCCTGAAGGGACAGGTGTAAATTGTACCGACACTGGAAATGAGCCAAGCTTAACACGAGGTGTCGTTTCTGGTAATTGATCTTGTGCTTGCGAGAAACTGTGCAAACCAATAAATAATAAAAAAATAGAACTAAGTTTATTAAGCTTTTTCATAAAATTAAAATCAGAATTTTACATTTTCGATTAAGAACTGTTGATCCGGTTCTGTCTTGTATTTGTTGATATATGGAGAATAGCTTTTCACAGAGATTGTTTGCATTTTGGTATTGATTGTAATCAACCGGAGATATCCATTACCACCGTTTTCGCTTCCAATCACACCTTGTTGATAGTTCGCCAACATTTGATAGACTTTGTTTCCATGTTCCCCTTCACTCACTAAAAATCCTGTGCCGTCACCAATTATATGGCCACTGAATACGAATAGAATATTGGGGAATTTTCCTACTAATTTTTCCCACATTTGTTTGCCATTGTTTACCGCAGTGGTATCGCCGGTTTTCCCAATGCCATAAATCTTTGGAAGCCATTTATGAGTTGAAACCTCCCCCATTCTCAAATCATCAGAATACAAATAGGCATGGGTATTAATAATCACCTTGTGCTTAGGATGTTCTGCAATTACTTTTGCAGCCCAATCCAGAACGCTGTTACGCGGCCCGAATTCCAATGAAAAAATAAGCCAGTTATAGCCTCCTCCTTTGAATTGATACCATGTATTGTCCATTTTCCCTGCTTCAAAGGCATCGCCAAAAGTGGATAACTTACACAGTTTACTATATGGAAAAAACCGGTTAAATAATTCTGTATTACGGACATCCGATCTTCCGTTTGTGCCATTGTCGTGGTTGCCTAAAGCTAACGTATATGGCACTTTCCCATCCATTAGGTTAATAGCTTCTGTCGCGACT
>Ga0209125_1002163_pt1 | contig 15847 bp, 8 predicted proteins | sample BarGraIncub1131A_FD_184503 | JGI IMG/M metagenome (GOLD analysis project Ga0209125, IMG submission 184503) | Arctic peat soil microbial communities from Barrow, Alaska - Barrow Graham LP Incubations 11-31A (SPAdes) (version 2) | ecosystem: Environmental > Terrestrial > Soil > Wetlands > Peat...
TAGGATTAGCTAATCTGACTCCGGGTTTGAGCCAGGTAGAATTCAGAAAAGCATTAATCAAGGAAAGATCCCTTGAGTTGGGATATGAAGATGTTCCCTGGTTTGATATCGTTCGTTGGAAAATGGCTGACAGGCTTCAGAGAAAACCACTGACTGGACTTATGATCAAGAAAAATAAAACTGGCCCGTACAGTTATCAAACCTATGACCTTCCAGAAAGGTACTGGCAAGCAAACTGGGATCCAAAATGGTTTTTTAATGCTTTCCCAAGTAGTGAAGTTGATAAAGGATATGGATTAGAACAAAATCCAGGATGGTAAACCAACTGAAAAAAAATAGTATGAAAAAAGTTATAGAAATTTTAAGTATCTTGTGTCTATTCTCGATACCATCATTAGCGCAAAAAGTAATTTCAGGAACCGTCTCAGATGAGAATGGAAAACCAATTAATGGTGTTGAATTTTACATCTCAGATAATATAAAGAAAATTGGAAGCTCTGACGAAAAAGGGAAAGTAATAATCTCCGCAATTCCTGATGCGGTTTCGTTATTAAGCTACATTGTTTATACTCCGGAAACACGAAAAGGGAAAATCCAGATTGACGGGAATACTTTTATTCTGGTTATCAAAAAAGATGACCGCGTAATAAACCTAGGGCACGATATCAGTACCACCGAAAAAGAATCGACAATTTCATCAGCAACGATAGGAAGCGAAGAGTTGCAGCAATCGTCTGAAGTGAATGTTGCAAAAGCCCTTTACGGAAAACTTGCTGGCCTTTCGGTGATGCAACCTGGAGGGATTAACTCTGTTAACAGCCCATCATTACTTATCCGCGGGAAAAATACTTTCAATGATAACACACCACTTGTTCTGGTTGATGGGTTTGAAAGGGATATTGACTATATATCGCTTGCAGAAATCGAATCAATCTCAGTATTAAAAGATGCAACCGCTGCCGCTTTATATGGAGTTAGGGGGGCAAACGGTGTCATCGTCGTTAAAACGAAAAGGGGTGCAATTGGAAAAACCAAAGTGACAGCTCAGTATAAATATAATACGTATGTACCATTCAGAGAGCCTGAAATGGCCGATGGCTATTCATATGCACAGGCCTATAATGAAGCTTTGGCAAACGATGGATTTCCTGCAAAATACAGCAATGCTGAATTGCAGGCATTTAAATCTGAAAGCAATAAGTTTGCATATCCAAATGTCAATTGGAATAATCAGGTTTATAAAGATTTTAGTACCAACCACCAGTTTGATTTAACAGCTTCAGGCGGAGGTAACAAATTCAGGTATTTTACGGCTGCAACCTATTCAAACGATCAGGGTTTGTTTAAACCTAATGATATATCAAAACGCGAGGACTACAAATTATCAAAACTGCACCTGAACCTTCGATCGAACCTGGATGCTAATATCACCAAAACAACTTTAATGCAGGTTAGCTTGCTTGCTCGTTTAAGCGAATTTACACAACCCCGCAGCGGAGCTGTAAATATTGCCTCCGGCATTATCAATATACCCTCTGCTGCGTTTCCGGTGTACAGCCCGAATGGGAAATATGCCAGTACAAATTTTTATGGGCAAAACCCGGTTGCGATGGTAAATTCCAGTGGGTTTACCAGAAATATGGAACAATCGTTTTTTGCTGATTTAAGATTGAAACAAGACCTTTCTACTATCACAGAAGGATTAACTGCAGAAGTTGCCATGTCCCATGATTTTTACTCCCTTATTGCTGAATTTGGCAATAGAAGCTATCTCTACGAAGTTGTCACGCCTAATATTGATGAAAATGGCAATATCACTACTTCTGTGGCACCTTATGGTGAAGATACGCCTATGGATTACGGAGATAACCTGAACACTCAATTTATGAATGATAACCTTGAAGGAAAGATCAATTACAGTAAACAGATAAATAACTATAATTTAAATGCCTCTTTAGTCTATGACCAGTCCTCATATTTTGGCCAGGGTCGTAATAATACAAATAAAAGGCAATCATATATGGCATATTTATCCGGTGGATTTAAAGAGAAATACCTGCTTGATGCTGTTTTAAACTATTCAGGTAGTTCTGTAATGCCGGAAAATGATCGGTTCCGATTTTTCCCGGCTATTTCCGGAGCCTGGATTGTTTCTTCAGAAGAATTTATGTCGTCATCTTCTCTTGAGCTATTGAAAATCAGGGGCTCTTACGGCCTTTCAGGAAGCGATTCTTTCTCGAACGATTTATTTCGGCAGTTTTATATTAATAACGGAACGTATTATTTTACAAGTAATATTGTCAACGCTGGCGGTAGCCGGGAAGGAACTTTACCCGTTGTTGGATTAAATTATGAATTGGTGAAAAAAGCCAATTTAGGTATCGATTTGATGGCATTTAAAAAACGACTGAGTTTGACAACCGATCTGTTTTATGAATACCGTAACAATATTTTAGTTGACGGAAGCAAAGTAATATCATCAGTCATTGGAATCGACGTCGCACAACAGATTAATGGTGAGGTCAAAAATAAGGGAATTGAACTAACCTCAAGCTGGGCTGACCTGGTCGGTAAATTTAATTATAGAATCTCAGGTAACATCACCTTCGTGCGAAATGAAATTATTGAGAATAATGAGGGATTTGTACCTTTCCCATATCTATCAAAAATAGGGAATAGCCTGGATGCAAATTATGGGTTGGAAGCTATAGGATTTTTTAATGACGTGCAGGAAATAGCCAGTTCGCCCAAACAGGTATTCTCGGATGTTAAGCCTGGCGATATTAAGTATAAGGACCAGAACAGCGACAATATCATTGATGAAAATGATGTGGTAAAGTATGGAAATTCAGGTGGTACACCAGAAATTTATTATGGTTTTCAAATAAACCTTGAATATAAAAATTTTGGTTTTAATGCCCAATTGCAGGGTGTAGCGAACAGAACAATTTTCACAAACACTGCGAACCTGTTTTTCCCCTTAAAAGATGGTTCAAATATTTCAACTTATTATCTCGAAGACCAGGTGAGATGGACTGAGAGTACAAAAGGCACAGCTACGGTTCCAAGGCTTACAACGGTTGAAAATCTTAATAATTTCAGGCCAAGTACACTTTGGTTCAGAAACGGGGCATACTTGAAACTCCGAAACATTGAATTGTACTACAATGTGCCGGAATCAATCGTAAAAGGAGTGAATGCCAAACTTTTTGTTAGGGGGGCGAATTTATTTTCGCTTGATAACCTGAAAAAATTCGATCCGGAAAACTACCAGGCAAATTATCCATCACTTTCTTCTTACACTATTGGTGCGACATTTTGTTTTTAGTCAATAATTAGTGGTAATAATTAAAATACAAACGACAATGAAAATATTTAAAAACATACTAATTACCTTAACAATTCTGGGATTATCAGGATGCAAGTTCCTTGATTTTAACGAATCGGTGGGTGACTCAAAAGATTTCTTTTATAGTTATTTTGATAACGTTAAAAGATTATTGACATACCCATACTCTCTCTTATATGAGGATTTTGGCTCAGTTGACGGAGCAATGCTGGATTGTGCAACCGATGATGCAGAATATGCTTATTCTAAATCGTTGGTACAGGGATTTAATGATGGAAGTTGGTCGGCCATGAAAACTCTTGACAGCACGTGGAATGTTTCGTACACTGCAATTCGGTCTTTAAATGATTTTATCTCTACTTTTGCTGAAACAGACTTTAGCCGGTTTAAAAATAATATTGATTATGCGCAAAGTATGGCTGAAATCCAATCTTATCCATATGAGGCCAGGTTACTGAGGGTTATTTTCCTTTTTGATCTTGCTAAAAGATATGGCGATATTCCTATGCCACTTAAAACTCTTACGATAACCGAGGCTAATGAAATTACAAAAACTCCGTTTGATGATGTTATTGTATATATTGTAAATGAGTGCGATTCGACTGCAGAACATTTACCTGTGAATTATGTAAATGAAATTAGCGGGGAAACCGGGCGGGTGACTAAAGGTATTGCCATGGCTCTTAAATCGAGAGCATTATTGTATGCAGCGAGCAAACTGCATAACCCGGGAAATGATGTTAATAAATGGCAAAAAGCTGCAATGGCATCGCTTGATCTGATCAATTCAAATATTTATATACTTGAACCAAATATAAACACGGTTATTACAAATTCTGTAACATCGCGTGAAGTGATTATGGAGAGAAGGAATACTGATAATAATGCTTTTGAGAAACTCAATTTTCCCATCGGATATCAGGGTGGCCAATCGGGAACTTGTCCATCACAAAATCTGGTTGATGCGTTTCAAACCAAAAACGGATATGACGTTGTGTTGACGGCTACTGGATGGAATAGTGCTGACCCCGGTTTTAATCCAAACAGTCCGTATGCAAATCGCGACCCAAGGTTGTATAAATCCATCCTTTATGATGGTGCAACCTGGAAAGGCAGACCTGTCGAATCGTTTATTGGTGGACTGGATGGATATCCAATTCAGGGAGCTACTCCGACAGGTTATTATTTGCGTAAATACCTCGTTGAGACGGTAGACTTATCTCCAAGTATTAATTCAATGGCCAAACATCACTGGATTGTATTCAGGTATGCTGAAACATTGTTGAATTATGCTGAAGCTATGAATGAAGCATTTGGTCCGACCTATTCTGACGCAACCTATACTCTTACGGCGCTTGCTGCGCTGAACCAGGTCGGGACCAGAGCAACTATGCCCGCGCTGAGCGGATTGACAAAAGATGCATTTACGACTGCGCTTCGAAGAGAACGTCGCGTTGAATTTGCTTTTGAAGGTTTACGCTTCTGGGATGTCAGGCGCTGGATGATTGGTGAATCTACTCAAAAAACCATCAATGGGGTGTCCATATCCAAAAATGCCGGTGGATTAAAAACCTATACTCTGAATAATATTGATTCAAGAGTATGGGATGACAAAATGTATTTTTATCCGATACCACAACAAGAACTTAACATAAACAAAAATCTGAGTCAAAATAAAGGATGGTAGTGAAGAAAGGGGTTAAAATAACACCAGGTTAAATCTTCTGATTGAATTTGTAGAGTTCAGAAGCCTTATAAGTTTTCTCCTTTGGTGAAATGTCGTTCGCATCGTTGAGAATAGCATCAGGAGGCGCAACAATATTCCCATTGATTAATGGATCACCTGTCCTTTTCATAGTTTTATCAAGACTTGTACGCATCATTTTTAGAACTTCCTGTTTCAAAGGATCATTAACAAGGTTATTACGTTCATTAGGATCAAAAACCAGATCGTACAATTCTTCTGTTTGAAGTTGCATATCTTTCCATCCATTATCGAGCCAGTATTGCTTGCTAAAACCATCATCACAATTTGGAAGTACCGGTGTTTTTTTGTCGCCGAAACGACGTATATATTTATACTGTTTTGTACGTACAGCCCTCATGGGCTCGTATGCTGCATGGTAGTTCACCTGGCAAAAAATATTCTGCCTGATTTCTTCTTTTTCACCTCTGATCAGTGGCATAACTGACGTACCATCCAGCCAGACAGGTTTTTCAATTTCCAGAAGTTCACAAATTGTCGGAAAAATATCAATCACACTCACCAAGCTGTTTATAGTTCTTCCCCCTTTAAAACCACCAGGTCCCCGCATTATCATGAAAATTCCTATACCTTCATCGTACAGGTTGCATTTCATTGTTGGAAATGCAATTCCGTGATCCGTCGTGCATATTACAAGCGTATTGTCTTCAAGTCCGTTACGCCGTAAAGCGGCAAGCACTGTGCCCATTTTTTCATCCAGTATGCGGGCAGATTCCAAATAATCAGCCATATCCTCCCGCACCGCCGGGACATCCGGCAATGGTTGGGGTGGAATAAGGTGATCAGGATTGATATCATTTTTGTGTTTGAGATATTCCCTGTGAGTCTCAAAGAAACCGACTGATAGAAAAAAGGGATTTGTTTGTCCTTTATCCAGCCATTCAGCAGCTTTCAGATGAGCCTCTTTTGGATTACCTATAAATTCATCGTATCCGATTTCCTTATAGAAATTGTTATTTTTCATAGCAACTTCGTGCTGAACTCCGGATAAGACAGAATGATATCCATATTTTTTCAATGTGAAATTTATATGTGTTCGTGGATCTTTTAAAACAAATCCACGATGAGCTAGACCGATCATCCCGTTATTATGTGGATACATTCCTGTGAGCAGGCTTGCACGGCTTGCAGATGAAGTGGGATGAGTAGTAAAATATTTTTTGAACAGTACCCCTTCTTCGGCCAGTTTCTGTAGATTAGGAGTCATAACCGAATGCCCATAGGGCTGTATATAACGGCCTGTATCGTGTGAATGTATATAAAGAATATTAGGTCGATTGGAAACAATATTACCGGGGAGGATGATCTTTTCTACAGGTATATCTTTATAGGTACTGGCAGGTTTTTTATCAGTTGGAATGGAGATACCGATTGCCAGACTGCCTAAGCCTGCCTGGTGTATGAAGTCTCTGCGATCAATATTCTTATTACTCATTGTAGAAAATAATGTTTTATTTAATAAAGATATTAAAAATATTCTTAATCTGATTAATTCATAAACTTAAGGCAAGTCATATCGATAGCCCATACATGATTAGAACGATCAGGTACTCAAAAAAGAGAAGATGAAAAATTCTTTTAACTGACTATTTTTTCGTATATTTACAATCCTATGCTTACAAACTCTCAAACTCAAGAGAATTGGATTATGACGTTGCTCTGCCAATCTAAAGACGTGGTGGTAATGATTGAAAAAAATGTACTATTAAAAGGCTTAATGAATACGGTAATTGCAAGTACCAAAACTTTAAAACAATGCAAAACAGTATTCGATTCTTTTTAATGGTTTTGTTTGTGCAATGTGCCTTACCTGGATTTTCAAAAAATTTAAAGCTACGTCAGATTTCTGTAAGCGAAGGGTTGTCAAATTATACTGTGACAACCATAATGCAGGATTCAAGAGGCTTTATTTGGATTGGCACACTTAACGGACTTAATCGATACGATGGGAACCAGATCATTAATTATAATGAAGGACCCGGCCTGAATTCATCCTTGAGAAACGACCGTATCCTTTCACTTTGCGAAGGCTCTGATGGAAAAATCTGGATTGGTACTGGTTTTGGCGGAGTTGAAGTTTTCAATACAAAAACCGAACAATTCGAAAAAATCATTATCGACAAAGAGAATGTTCTGGATGATGTTGTCAATTCAATATACAAATTACAGAATGGAGATATTATCTGTGGTACACGGGCAGGTAACTTGTTCAGGTGTAAATTGGATGATATCAAAAAAATGGAGAATGGGTTCATCCCGCATTTTAAAAAACTAGCTCTTCTTTCCAATCAGAAGAATTTTGAGATTGACCGGATTATCCGAATTGCACAATTTGGAAATAATGTATGGTTGATCGACTCGAAAAATAGATTGTATAAGATCAATTATTCAAATCAGGATAGCGAAGAATTCTTTGTTTATCAAATCCACGACAATGGATGCAAAGTAAGAGACTTTGAAGATAATGGGGGAAATGCCCTTTTTCTGGCAACTTCCAGAGGCATTATGGTTATTGACAGGGATTCTGAAACCTCGTTAGAAGTATCAAACATCCATGTAATTCCAGGCACACAAAGTTGGAACCTCAATGGGATTGCCATCGATAAACATTCAGGGATTTGGGTGACAACAAATGAAAAGGACATCTACTATGTCGACAATTATCTTGATTCAAAGCCTAACATCTCTGATTACTCATCAAATTATTTAAATACTAATAAGGCCGAATTTATTGATCATTCAAATGTTCTTTGGTTTTCATCCTTCAATGACGGTGCATCATTTTGTGAACTTTCTTTTAAGAATTTCGACAGAATTAAACTTTATAACAGAGGTTTTGATTTGAGCAATTCAGCAAATATCAGAGCATCTCTGTATGATTCAAAAGGTAATTTTTGGGTGGGGTCTTATCCGAATGGACTTTTTATCAATTCATCTACGTTAGGTTTGACTAGTGCCAATATTCAAAGGAGTAGCCAAATCATTCTTGCAAATTCAATCATTGAAGATCACCTTGGATTTGTTTGGGTAGCCTCACAAACCGGGGTTTTCTGTTTAGCCCCAGCTTTTTTAAAGAATGCCTCCATTTCTGATCTTAAAAAATTAGATTTTACTAAATGGGATTGTACATCTTTTACAAATATCTTGTACAGTTCAGTTACAGAAGATTTATACGGAAATATCTGGCTTTCGACAGACCGCGATTTGATTTACCTGACTCGTAACGCAAAAGGAAATATCACCGGAATGAATATTCTGAAACTGGAAGAGAATGATAAACTCTCTGGCTGCGATATTCAAATTGTTAAAACCAATCCGGGAAAAGCACAATTGTGGGTGTTGCAAAGAGGGTGCGGAATTTCCGTATTGAATTACGACAAAGAACTTAGCAATATTAATATGCATCATTATATGGCAGAAAATCAGGGCGATAATCATATTTCGTGCAACACGATCAACAGTATTTACTTTGATAGTGGTAACATTTGGTTGTGTACCGATAACGGATTAAATAACTTGATTTTTGATAATAAGAAAAGTAAATATATTTTTAAAAGACACTTCGATATGCAAGATGGTTTGCCTAACAATTCTTTACTTGCGATAGAAAAAGATAATCAGGGAAACCTTTGGATTGGTACGAATAAAGGACTTTCTGAATATAATCAAATCTTAAAAAAATTCCACAATTTTACCATTGATGACGGACTAAAAAGCAGCAGCTTTACCAATTCCTCGTTAAAGATGCAAGATGGAACATTGGTTTTTGGTACAGTTAAAGGTTTAATCTCCTTTATACCCGAAAATATTGTGTTAAACCAAATTGCTCCAAAATTGGCTTTCACTTCCTTAAAGATCTTGAATAATCAAGTCTCTCCTTCAGAAGAATACAACGGAAGCATCATCTTGAAAAACAGCATTACACAAACGCGTAAAATTACGTTAAACTATAGGCTTAATGATATTACCATCGGATTTTCAGCACTTCATTATGCAATGCCTGAAAATAATAAATACGCCTACTTCCTGAGAGGCTATCACGCTGACTGGATCTATACCGATCAGAAAATGCCCTTCACTATGTTTACCAAATTAATGCCGGGGAATTATACCCTTTTCCTGAAAGCAAGCAACAGCGACGATTTTTGGACTGAGGAGCCAATTGCCCTTGATATTAAAATTTTGCCCCCTCCCTGGATGACAATCTGGGCTTATTTATTGTACCTGATCATTACGTTAGTTATCATTTTCATTACCCTTCGTTATTGGACAAAAAGGAAAAAACTGAAAGATGAAATAGCCTTAGAGAAACATAAAAAAGAACAGGAAAAGAAAATAAATGATATAAAATTGGAACTTTTCACTGAAATTTCTCACGAATTCTGTACTCCTCTGACCTTAATTGCGGCTCCTGTAAGAGAATTGATTGAAAAATTCAAAAACGATAAAGATCTTACCCCTATTATTGTTCCATTAAATCTTAACCTGAATCGATTATTAAGGTTGATCAATCAATTATTAGATTTCAATAAGGCTGATACTGGTAATTTAAAATTGCAAATAGAACAAGTGAACGTTATTGAATTGTTGAATATTGTTAAAAATTCATATTCTGAAATTGCTTCAAAGAAGAATATCTGGTTGACATTTGAAAGCCCATTCCAAAGATACATGACCTGGTTAGACGCCGATAAAATTGAAACGATCACCCATAACCTCATTTCGAATGCCTTAAAAAATACACCTGAAAATGGAGCTGTAGCATTATTTTTTGATGTGGATCAGGAATCTCCTGAAAAAATCTTTATTATTTCTGTAAAGGATAACGGTTATGGCATCCCCAATCAAAAGTTAACCAAAATATTCGACCGGTTTTATCATGATGGGAAAGATTCAGGAAAGGGAATTGGACTGGCTCTTGTAAAAAAACTGGTTGAAATTCATAAAGGCCGGATTGAAGTTCACAGTGCTGAAAAAAAGGGGAGTGATTTTCGGGTTTTTATCCCTGATGGACTAAATTATTATAAAAATGAATTAAGCATTCAAGATACTCTAAGGAGTGACAATCAGATACCCGAAGAGGCTTTTTCTCAAATTGAACACGAATACTTTGATAGTACATATAGTCAGGATGAAGAACTTCCTTTAATTCTTGTGGTCGAGGACAATCATGAAATACAAGATTATATAGCCCATTTATTGTCGCAGGATTATCGCATTTTGAGTGCCTTAAACGGGAAATTGGGTTTGGAAAAAATCCGCAATTATTTGCCTGATTTGGTAATTTCAGATATCCTGATGCCTGAAATGGATGGTATTGATATGTGTATTCAATTAAAGAAAGATAAAAACACAAGCTACATTCCTATTCTATTTTTAACCTCAAAAATTGAAGAGAAAGATAAAATTGAGGGACTTCATGTCGGAGCTATTGACTATTTTTTTAAACCTTTTAACCCCATAGAACTAAAAAGTAAGGTTAAAAATATAATCGACATTTTAAAGGTAAACCGGGAAAGACTTCGGCTCGATTTCGCATTGAATCCTACATTATTTAAAGTGGAATCACAAGAAGAATCTTTCATCCAAGAAGCTGTAAAGATAGTGGAAGAAAATTTGAACGATGGGCGTTTTAATCTTCTTGGCTTATGTACACAGCTTGGAATTAGCAGAATGCAGTTGCATCGCAAATTAAAAATGGTTACTGGTCAAAGCACGACTGAATTTATCCGGACAATCAGACTTAAACGGGCAGCTCAATTGCTGGAGACAAGTCATCTTACAGTATTAGAAGTTATGTATGAAGTTGGTATTGAGAGTAGCTCGTATTTCTCTAAGGCGTTTAAAAAACAATATAAAATTACTCCTTCCATGTATGCTGATTATAAGAAAGAGAATGCTTTGAACTAGTTGGCTTATTCATTATGTTTATGTTCGTTTTACCACTAATGTAGTAACAATTTAATAAAGAAACATTATCTTTGTTGAAATAACCCACAAAGCTATGAATAGAATAACATTCAAATTAAAATTGAAAGACAGAGAGTTTCTAGTTAATTTGACAAAAACTGGTAATAGAAATTCACGTGAATTTGAGCGGGCATATATTTTATTGGCTCTTGACAAGGGGAAAAAACAAAATGAGATTGAGGCATTTTACAATGTTAGCCGTATCACGATCTGGCGTATCAAAAGAAATTACTTGAATGAAGGGATTTACAGAGCAATACATGACGAACAACGATCTGGGCAGCCGATCAAATATGATGAAAAAATAAAAGCTGACATTATCTCTTTGGCATGCTCAAAAGCACCTGAAGGGAGGTCTCGATGGACATTACGATCCCTTGAGAATACGCTAAAGATTGAACATTCACTGGAGACAATAAATCGCGAAACAATTCGGTTGATACTAAAAAAAACGAATGTAAGCCTTGGCTGAAAAAGATGTGGTGCATCACAAATATTACCGATGAATATAGAAAGAGAATGTACAGGATCCTGAATTTGTATGCAAAGCCTTATGATAAAAGGTTCCCAGTTGTTTGTTTCGATGAAAAAAGTAAACAAATGTTAGCTGATTCGATAAAGCCGGATACCGATGAAGCCCGGAAGTCTTGAAAAATATGATTATGAATATGTGCGAAATGGAACGTGCAATATATTCGCGGCGGTTGAACCAAACGCTGGGAAACATCATATCCAGGTGACGGATCATCGAAAAAGGGAAGACTATGCCAAATTCATGAGATGGTTAATTTTGATCAGATATAAGAATGCTGAATATTCCGGACTATAGTGAATATACCCTAAATTATCACCCTTTTCTGATGGGGAACCTTCCTGGTAAGGCGTTGGTGAAAGGGCTCGAAAACATGACTGATGATGAGCGAAACCTGTTGCTGATGGTTTTCGGATGGACAAAATACAACAGCGCCGGTGAAGAGACAATTGCTCAGGAAAAGCAATTGCTGAATTTCGATTTACTGAGCATCAAACTGCTGAATGTCTCTAAGAACCAACGAGCCAACAGGAAGCTGGATTTATATTCCATGGAAGACCTGACCATCAAACACCTGCTGACCAACAACGCCGGAGAGGTTTTTTTGCCGCTGGATTCGCTTTCGGAATTGACAAGATCCGTCACGGTCATGCCGGATTTGAAAAGTAAAAACAGGATTCCTGAGGCGATGCTGAGTATCCCTTTCGACAATCAATATTTCAGGAGCAGCAGATTGTTTATGCAATTGCCCGATATTTTATTTTCCCGCCCTTCAGTGGATGTAACAGTTGTAGAATCCGTTCCTAAACCACAGGAGGACTATTCACTCGGCGAGAAGAATATTGAAATTCCTGAAGTTGTGATCATCGGCCGGTCAGCGAATAAAAAGGAATACCACGATAAATATGAGCAGCAATATCAAAATTCGAATCCGTAGTCTGGATATTGAACCCCTACAATCCTCTTATTCACTGGAAATTGCCTTGCGAAAACTGATATCGCCTTATAACATTACCAAGGATGCCATCATCCTGCGGCCACCCCGGTCCGGTTTCAGTCATCATCAACGGGGTATCGATCAATAATTTATCCGGGACTGGCAGAGCGACGTACAAGATAAGTGAATAGTGTACCGGCCCCTGAGCCTGCGCCCTGAGCCGCACCAACGGATTGCAAATCCGCTGGTGCATCAACCGAAATGAACACCGGAAACTTTTCAAATCCGCTGGAGCATCAACCGGAAGGAAAACCGCGCCCTCCTACAAGGGACCGGAAACTTTTCAAACGCGCGAAGCGCAAACGGCACGCAGTGCCAAACATTTCAAATGGCCGCAGGCCAAATTGTATAATTCTAATTATTTTCATATGTTTATTGCTGCTCTGACAGTCAGCTATTAATTAACTAATCCTATGCGTTATGCAAATCTTTAAGCGAATCATCCTGGCCGTTGTTGTACTATTAATTGTGGGCGTCATGGCGGGTTTTCTGTTCCTGCAGAAAATTAAGAAACAGGCCATTCCCGACTATTCGGCAAACTTAAAGCTTACTGGATTAATCGCTGAGGTTCAGGTCCTCCGCGATAAATTTGGCATTCCACATATCTATGCCCAAAACGAGGCCGACCTCTATAAGGCAACAGGTTACGTGATGGCCCAGGAACGTCTGTGGCAGATGGACTTGCTGCGCCATGTGACAACCGGCAGGCTTTCAGAGATCTTTGGAGAGAGCATGCTCAAGGCTGATGTTGTCATGCGTGCCCTGCAGATTCCCGCCAAATCAAGGATGGTCATAAAGGAAACCGGACCGGACGTTCTGGAAGCGCTCAGCAATTTTGCCTATGGTGTCAACCAGTACATCGAAACGCATCAGAAGAATCTTCCTCCCGAATTTGTCATTCTCGGCTATCAACCGGAGCCCTGGGAAGTCGAACATTCCATTAACATGGTAGGCTATATGGGCTGGGACCTTCGCCATGGCTGGACGGAGGACATGCTGCTGACTGGCCTGGCCGCACAAGTCGACTCTGCACATTTTGCGCAGATCGCTCCCGACATGAAAAATCATCCCTTCCCGGTTTTTCGGGACTTTAAGCTACAATTGAAAGCTCTTCAGGAAAGTACGCTTTCGGCGCTCGAAAAATTGGATGAACTTGGTGTTGAGGTCTTTAATGCAAGCAACAACTGGGCTGTTTCAGGTAAGAAAAGCGTAACCGGGATGCCGCTCCTGGCCAATGATATGCACCTCGCTCTCAACGCTCCCGGCATCTGGATGCAGATGCATCAGGTCGTTCAGGGTCAATTGAATGTTACGGGAGTAGTGCTTCCGGGTGAGCCATTTGTGGTCTGCGGGCATAACGATTCCATCGCCTGGGGCATGACCAATGTGGCCGTCGACAATCTTGATTTTTACCAGGAAACCATCAACCCGGAACAGGATAAATATTTTTTCAATGGTGAATGGAAGCCGCTCAGAATCGAAAAGCTAAATATCAAAACCAAAGAAGGCAAGGTATATGAGAAGATGCTGCGTTTTACCCACCGGGGACCCCTGATTTCCGAGATCAAGGAGATCAAGGACAGACAGCTGTCCATGCGCTGGTCCGGTCTCGACTACAGCAATGAGGTAAGTGGTGTCTACCTCCTCGACAGGGCCAAAAACTGGAGTGATCTTCGCAAGGCAGCCACCAATTTTGGCGCCGTAAGTCAGAACATTGTCTATGCCGACGTGAAGGGCAACATCGGACTCCAGTGCAGCGCCGGAATCCCTATCCGCAAAGGTGACGGTTTCTCCATCTACTCCGGCGAAACTTCCGAATATGATTGGACTGGCTACGTTCCTTTCAATGAACTGCCTTTCGAATATAACCCCGAACGGGGATATGCCTCCTCGGCCAATAATAAGACGGTCGAAAATTATCCTCATTATATCAGCCGCTGGTTCTCAATGCCCTACCGTATTGAACGAATACGCCAGCTCCTGGAAGCAAAGGAAAAACTCTCTATCACCGATTTCCAGGCAATGCAGGCAGACAATCAATCAAAAATTGCCGAAGCCTATCTGGGAAAATTAGTGAAAACACTGGAAAGCAGCAATATTACAGATAAAACAGAGCTAAAAGCGCTAGATCTGCTGCGAAAATGGGATGGTAAGATGGAACGTGAAAGCCCCGCCACAACAATTTTCGAAACGCTTTACATGAACCTGATCAAAAACATGATCTCAGATAAACTGGATGAAAAACTCGCAAAAGATGTTCTGGGGAATCAAACACTGTGCGACAACTTGCTGGCCAGCTCATTGACATCGGATAATCCAGTCTGGTTCGACAATGTCAAGACGGAGAAGAAGGAGACCTTTGTAGATATTCTGGCTGAGAGTTATAAAACCACGGTCGCCGATCTGTCAAAAAAGCTCGGAAATAATCCGGCCGGCTGGGAATGGCAAAAGGTGCACACGCTCACGCTTAATCACCCCTTGGGGACAGTAAAAATGCTGGATGTACTCTTCGGATTAAACTCTAAAACCTATGGTGTACCCGGAGGATCCAATACCGTCTGCCCCTATTCATGGCCTTTCAACGATGCCTATCTGGCAGACCACGGCGCCTCTCAACGGCATGTATTCGATCTGGCCTCCTGGGATCGCTCTGAAACCGTCATTCCCACTGGAACCTCCGGCATTCCGGGAAGTCCGAACTATTGCGACCAGACTGAACTATATATTCACAACAAATACCACAGCGATTTTTTCACGAAGGAAAAAGTGGAGCAATCTGCCTTTACCAGAATGAAATTTAAGCCTTAAGTATGTGATTATCAACTACCCATTTGGCAAATGGGAAGCTGCAGGTAAAGGCAGGAGACACTGCATTCAATACGTGTATCGAGTCCTTGTCACCCTCTACTACGAAATCCATCACCAGTTCCCGGGTCTGCATATTGAGTAGTTGGGCGCGTATGCCGGGTCTGCCCCATTCATTAAAGCCTTCTATATCAATCTTTTTAACAAGATTTTTTGCCAGTCCGGCAAAATATTTCTTGTTGTATTTCTTAATTTCATCCAGAGCAAGGGACCTGAAATCAAAAGAGTTTCTGAAGAATAAAGAAGCTTCCCACGATAGTATACTAATCGTTTCGTCGATTCTGAACTGGTCGAAACCCTGATAATTTTCTCGCCAGAAGGCTGGCATGGAGGTTGGACCGATCTTTACCATCCCATCGACTGTCACGG
>Ga0209125_1002164_pt1 | contig 15833 bp, 16 predicted proteins | sample BarGraIncub1131A_FD_184503 | JGI IMG/M metagenome (GOLD analysis project Ga0209125, IMG submission 184503) | Arctic peat soil microbial communities from Barrow, Alaska - Barrow Graham LP Incubations 11-31A (SPAdes) (version 2) | ecosystem: Environmental > Terrestrial > Soil > Wetlands > Peat...
TCCGAGGTGCTAACGCGCGAGACGCTGCACGATCTGTTCGGTGTCGCCGCCGTGATCGGTACCGACCCGGTGACCGGCTCCGTGCAGGTGCTGCCGATCATGCGTTCGCAGGTCCGGGAACGCGCCGTCACGCGCGGGCGCGTGCTCGTGATCTCCGGCTCCGGCAGCGGCGCCGCGATGATGCGTCGACTCACGCTCGAGGGTTTCGAGGTCTCCTGTGGAGCGCTCTCCACACTCGACACGGACGGCGCCGTTGCGAGTGCGCTCGGGCTCGAGCTGCGTGAGATCGAACCGTTCGTGGCGATGACCGCCGACGACACGACAGCCGTCACCGCCAAAGCGGTGAGCGTCGACGCCGTCGTGATCCTGGCCACGCCCTTCGGCCCCGACAATCTCGGCAACCTGCGCGCCATCGTGGGCGCCGGCGTAGCTGATCGTACGGTGCTGGTCGGCGCACTGACGCCGGAGCTCGACTTCTCCCGCGGCGAGGCCGCGGAGCTTTGGAACTCACTCGTCCTGACCGGCGCCCGCGAGTGCGCCGATGCCCGTGATACTGTTCGCGTCCTCGAGGAGGTACTCGGCCGATGAGCCTCGTAGTGTTGACCGGAGCCGCGCGCAGCGGCAAATCGCGTATGGCGGAGGATCTGGCCATCGCGCGTGATCGCGCGGTGGTGGTGGCGGTCGCCGGCTGGGGCGGTGACGAGGAGATGGATCGCCGCATCGAGGCGCACAGGCTCTCCCGTCCCGATTCGTGGAGCGCCGTGTCCGTGGGCGCCGATCCCGCGTGGCTCGAGCAGGTGCCCGGCGATGCCGTCCTGCTGCTCGACTGCTTGGGAACCCTCATCTCCAACGTGTGCTTCGAGGAGGTCGGCCAGGCGACGCTCGCGACCGCGGATGCGGAGGAGCGGGTCGCCGAGCGGGTGGACGCGCTGCTGGTCGCCCTCCTCGCGCGCAGCGGTGACTCGATCATTGTGACCAACGAGGTCGGCTGGGGTGTGGTCCCCGAGTGGGCGAGCGCGCGCTTGTTCCGCGACGAACTGGGCCGGGCGAACCGCCGTCTGTCGGATGAGGCGGATTCGGTCTACCTGATAGTGGCTGGAAGGTGTCTCGATTTGGCTACACTTCCCAAGGTGCCGAAATGGCCCTTGTAGACAAATCAACGTTGAACGCTCGCAACGGAGGACATACGTGACCGAACAGGAATTCCTCGACACGATCATCGCCACCATCCCCGCTCCCGACGAAGAGTGGGGCCCGCGCGCATGGGCGCGCCTCGACTCTCTGACCAAGCCGCCACGTTCTCTCGGGGTGCTTGAGGAGATCGCCCAGCGTCTTGCCGTTCTGCAGCGCTGCGAGAAGCCGGCCCTGCCGCGCAAGGCGATCGTCCTGATGGCGGCTGACCATGGCGTCACCGCGCAGGGTGTCTCTCCCTATCCCAGCGAGGTCACCGTCCAGATGGTGGCGAACATCGCGACCGGCGGTGCCGCCATCAACCAACTGGCCGCGCATGCCGATGCGAGAGTCGTCGTGGTCGACGTGGGCGTGGCGAATCCGCTTCTGCACACCAACGGCGTCGTGCAGGCGCGTGTCGCCGACGGCACCGCCGATATGACCCTCGGCCCGGCGATGACCCGCAACCAGGCGCTGGCCGCCATCCGCGTGGGCATCGAGCAGGTGGCGCAGCTGGCGACCGAGGGACTCGAGCTCGTCGGTACGGGCGAGATGGGCATCGGGAACAGCACGGCCGCCTCCGCGATCACCAGCGTTCTCACCAACGTGGACCCGGTCGACGTCGTCGGACCGGGCACGGGCCTGGATGCTGCGGGCGTCGCGCACAAGACCGACGTCATCCGTCGCGCCATCGAGGTCAACGTTCCCGACCCGCTCGACGCGCTCGACGTGCTCGCCAAGGTCGGTGGGCTCGAGATCGCCGGCCTCGTGGGAGTCGTGCTCGGCGCGGCCTCGCTCGGCATCCCCGTCGTGAGTGACGGCTTCATCTCGGGAGCTGCAACGCTCGTGGCGCTGCACTTGGCGCCGGCGGCCCGCCCGTGGGTGTTCGCATCTCACCGCAGCGCGGAGCCCGGGCACCAGGTCGTGCTCGAGGCGCTCGGTCTGCGTCCGGTACTCTCGCTCGACATGCGCCTGGGCGAAGGCACCGGCGCCGCGCTGGCGATGGAGCTCATGGATGCCGCCTGCGCCGTCATGAGCGGTATGTCGACGTTCGAGCAGGCCGGCGTGTCCGACCGCGAGGAGTAGCGTGACCGACCCCGCCGAGACCACCACGCCCGTCACCGCGCCTGCCGTCGTGTCTCCGCGGCCGCTGACCGACTTTGCGGCCGCGATCGGGTTCTTGACGCTGCTTCCCTTCGGCCGCACGTGGCCGGACGGCCGGGTGCCGCGCTCGGTGGGCTGGTACGGATGGGTCGGTTGGTTGCTCGGCGGTGCCGCCGGACTCGGCCTGGCCGCGCTCGCGCGTTGGGGCGACATGGCCGCGCCTGGCATGCCGCTGCTGGCGGCCGTGCTCGTGGTGTCGGCGTGGGCCCTGCTGACGCGCTTCCTGCACTGGGACGGCCTGGCCGACTCCCTTGACGGCCTTTGGGGCGGATCCACCCCGGAGCGCCGTCTCGAGATCATGCACGACAGTCGCATCGGCTCCTTCGGCGCCGCGGCGATCATGCTGACGGCGCTGGCGCAGGTCGCCGCTGCCGCCGTGCTCATCGCCGCGGGGCATCTGTGGGTGCTGGTCGCGGCGCCCGTCATCGCGCGGTTCACCATCTCGCTGGCGGCCTGGGAGCTTCCGGCCGCCCGCCGGGAGGGCCTCGGGCTCACCGCCATGGGACACGCCGGCGCTTACGACCGTCTCGTGGCAGGTGCATCCGCGCTCCTGTTGCTCGTGTTGCTCGCGACCGGCGCCTCCACGCACGCGTTCATCGTCGTTGCGGCGACCGGCGTGGTCGCCGGCTTGCTCGTCCCGCGCGCGCTGGCACGCGGGGTCGGTGGCATGACCGGTGATCTGTTCGGCGCGACCGTGCTGCTCGTCGAGACCGTCGTGCTGCTGACAGGAGCGTTCTTCTCGTGACCGACACCATCGATATCGGCATCCACCAGGCACCCGCCGCCGGCATGCCCGTCGAGGTGCTCATCGCACGGCACCCGCAGGTCGTCGCCAATCTCGAGGGAAGGTTCGTGGGCACGGGCGAGTCGCCCTTCACCGAGCTGGGGGAGCGGCAGTGCCGCGAGTTGGCCGCCTACATCGCCGCGTGGGGGCCGACGTCCGTGCATACGAGCCCGCGCAGGCGCGCGCGTGCCGTGGCCGAATCCGCCGCCGCCGCACTCGGGGTGACGCTGTTCGTCGACGAGGACCTCGCGGAGATCGATTTCGGTGCGGTAGAGGGACTCACCTACGACGAGGCCGTGGCCTCCGGGGTCCAGATCGACCTGCTCACCGGCCCGCCCGAGTCCAAGCCCTTCCACGACGGCGAGACCTGGCGCACCTTCTCGTCCCGCATCGCCGACGCCGCACGGGAGATCGAGCAGCACGGCCCGCGGATCGCCGTGGTGGCACATGGCGGCGTGGTCCGCGCGCTGCTCGCGTACTGGCTCGGCCTCGATCCGGGCGCCGCGTGGAAGTTCGCCGTGCCCAATGCCTCGGTGGCCACGATCACGCTGTGGGACGGCACCGGGACCCTGCGCACCTTCGGCGTGGAACCATGCGTGGAGTGCGCCGAGGAGCTGTAACCGCATCCGCCTCGCCTCGTCCTGAACTTGCCATCACCGTCGATGGCGGGGACAATGCCACCTACGCAACACGCGAACGCGAAACCGCGAGGAGCACACCGTGGACTGGGGCGCGCTCATACGACCGGAACTCGACGGCATGTCGCCGTACCGTCCCGGTCTGCGCGCGAGCCAGGTCCAGGAGCGCACAGGCCGCTCCGAGGTGCTCAAGCTCTCCAGCAACGAGTACCCGCTCGGCCCGGTGCCGGCCGCGATCGCGGCGATGACCGCCGCGTTGCCCGAGCTCAACCGCTACCCCGAGGGTGATTGCGGTCCCCTGCGCGAACGTCTCTCGCGGCACTGGGGCGTCGACGAGCGCTTCATCTGCGTCTCCAACGGCAGCAACGAGCTGCTCCGTCTCATCGGACAGGTCGTTCTGCGTCCGGGCGACGAGGTCGTCTACGCGTGGCCGAGCTTCGTCGTCTATCCCTCCGTGGCGCAGCTGTTCGGGGCGGTGTGCGTGCCGGTGCCGCTGACACCCGATCTTCGACACGACCTGCCGGCGATGCTCGCCGCGATCACTCCGGCGACGCGCCTGCTGTTCCTGTGCAACCCGAACAACCCGACCGGCACGATCTACGATCGCGGTGAGTTCACGGCGTTCATGGCTGCAGTCCCGGACCACGTGCTGGTCGTCGTCGATGAGGCGTACTTCGAGTTCGCCGACGACCCGTCGTACCCCGACGCGCTCGACGCCTTCGACGGACAGCGCCCGCTTGCGGTGCTCCGCACCTTCTCCAAGATCTACTCGCTCGCCGGCCAGCGCGTCGGTTACGGCTTCATGCCCGTACCTCTCCGCGATGCCATCGACAAGGTCCGTGAGCCGTTCAACGTCAACAGCGTCGGGCAGGCCGGTGCGCTCGCGTCGCTCGACGACCAGGTGGAGGTCGTCCGTCGCAAGCACGAGAACCGCGAGCAGAAGACCTACCTCTATTCGTGCTTCGACCGGCTGGGCATCGGCTACGTGCCGTCGCAGGCCAACTTCGTCTGGATCAAGACGAAGCGGCCGGTCGAAGTCTTCGAGGAGTTGCTGGGCGAGGGAGTCATCGCGCGCGATTTCGGCACCGCACCCGCCCTGCGGCTCGGCGTGGGTACCCCGAGCGACACGCGGCACACGATCGCCGCGTTCGAGAACATCGTGGGGCGGCTGGGTTCGATCTGACGCCGGCCGCGCGGTGGATCGGGACGTAAGGTCCGGCAGGTACCACTGACAGTCGACATCGAAAAGGACGTGAACCGAAGCCATGCTCATCGTCATGAGGGACCACGCGTCCCCTAAAGATATCCAGCACATCGTCGATCACCTGCATCAGGCGGGCGCGGAGACGCACCTGTCCCAAGGCGAGGTGAAGACCGTCATCGGTGTGATCGGCGAGCGCGAGCTCATCTACACGCTCGATATGGAGGGCTTCCCCGGTGTTTCGGAGGTCATCCGCGTACTCAAGCCCTACAAGCTCGTCGGACGCGACTTCCAGGTCGAGGACACAGTCGTCACCGTCGGGAACACCAGCGTGGGCGGGGGAGCCTTCGCCATGATCGCAGGCCCCTGTTCGGTGGAGTCCGCCGACCAGATGACCACCGTTGCGCACGCGGTCAAGGCGGCCGGGGCGACGATGCTGCGCGGTGGCGCTTACAAGCCCCGCTCGAGCCCCTACGCGTTCCAGGGCATGGGTCTCGACGGCCTGAAGCTGCTGCGTGAGGCCGGCGACGCGGCGGGTCTGCCGGTCGTGACCGAGATCCTCGACGTGCGCGACGCTGAGACCATCGCGCAGTGGGCGGACGTGCTGCAAGTCGGCGCCCGCAACATGCAGAACTTCATGATGCTCGACGAGCTCGGGAAGATGGACAAGCCGGTCCTGCTCAAGCGCGGGCTCTCCGCGACGATCGAGGAGGTGCTCTCGAGCGCCGAGTACGTGCTCAAGGGCGGCAACCGCGACGTCATCCTCTGCGAGCGGGGCATCCGCACCTTCGAGACCTACACCCGCAACACGCTCGACCTGGCGGCCGTCGCGGCGTTCAAGATACTCACGCACCTGCCCGTGATCGTCGACCCGTCACACGCGACCGGGCGTCGCGACCTGATCGCTCCGATGAGCCGGGCGGCGGTCGCGGCCGGCGCCGACGGGCTGATCATCGAGGTCCATCCGGACCCCGAGCACGCCCGCTGCGACGGCCCGCAGTCGCTCGACATCCCGATGTTCGACGAGCTGGCCGGGTCGCTCGTCCCGCGCATCGTCCTCGAGGGGAAGCACTTGTGAGCCGTCGCTTCCAGAACGTCGTGATCGTCGGTATCGGGCTCGTCGGCGGGTCGTTGGCCGCGGCGTTGCGCGCGCTGCCGAAGGCCCCGAACGTGATCGGTATCGATTCCGAGCACTCGACGCTGAGGATCGCGCTCGAGCGCGGCATCGTGGATGAGGCCGTCGATCCCGGTGGTGCCGAACTCGCGTTCGCCGGCGCCGACCTGGTGGTTCTCGCCACTCCCGTCTCGGCGGCGGGCGAGTGGTTCGAGCGACTGCGCCTCATGGGCTACTGCGGCGTGGTCACCGACGTCGCCTCCACGAAGGCCGGGATCACCAAGCAGGCCGGCCACATGCTGGACCCGCGCGCCACCTTCATCGGCGGGCATCCGATGGCCGGAAGCGAGCGCAGTGGCGTGGAAGCCGCCGACCCGGAGTTGTTCCGCGGCGCCTACTACGTCCTGTGTCCGGCCGACGACACTCCGGCAGAGGACTACAGCCGCCTGCACCAGCTCGTGACCGCCATCGGCGCGCGCGTCATCGCGATCTCGCCGGCCGCACACGACCGCGCGGTCGCTGCCATCAGTCACCTGCCGCACGTGGCCGCGTCCGCGCTCACCAACCTGGCCGCGGAGCGTTCGGGCGACGGCGAGGACGTGCTGCGCCTCGCCGCGGGTGGTTTCAAGGACATGACGCGCATAGCCGCGGGCTCGCCCGACCTCTGGGTGGGGATCTCGCTCGACAACCGTGAGGCACTGGTAGGCGCGCTGCGCGATCTCTCCGGCCAGCTGGGCGAGTTCTCGGAGCTGTTGGAGGCGCAGGACCGCGCCGGGTTGCGCGCCTGGCTCGACCGGGCCGCGCTCGTACGGCGCGCTCTGCCCGCGCAGTGGGTGCCCGCGTCCGCGCGCCTGCGCGAGCTCACCGTCGCGATGACCGACCGCCCCGGTGCCGTCAGCGCCGTCACGCAGGCGGCCGCGAAGTCCGGCTGCAACATCGAGGACATCAACATCGACCACGTCACCGAGGACACCGCGCTGCTCCATCTGGTGCTCACCGACGAGGGCGATGTGGAAGGGCTGGTCGGGACGCTGAGGACCGACGGTTTCGATGTGACGCTCGATCCGCTCGCGCCGGAGGGAGGCGCATGATAGCCGCCGCCGCTCCGGCCTCGGGTCCCCTGCACGGGCGTGTCCGCGTGCCCGGCGACAAGTCGATCTCGCACCGCGCCGTGCTGTTCGCGGCGATGGCCGAAGGCACCAGCCGGATCACCGGGCTGCTCGACTCCGCCGACGTGCGCTCCACTCTGGCCGCCGCGGCCGCGCTCGGCGCCGAGGTCGAGATCGTCGCCGCGCGCGCTGAAGGCCTTGACGTCATCGTCCGGGGATGGGGGGCTCTCGGCCCGCGTCCCGGTGCGGACCCGATCGACTGCGGCAACAGCGGTACGACCTGCCGGTTGCTCATGGGAGTGCTGGCACCGTGGCCGGTGCGGGTGACACTCACAGGGGACGAGTCGCTCAGTCGCCGGCCGATGCGCCGCGTGACAGACCCGCTCACCTCGATGGGGGCTCGCTTCACCACCACCGAGGGCCATCTACCGGTGACGGTCGAAGGCGCGCCACTGCGCGCTTTGCACTACGAGATGCCGGTGGCGAGCGCGCAGGTCAAGACCGCCGTGTTGCTCGCCGGCCTCTTCGCCCGTGGAGTCACCACGGTGGTCGAGCCCGCCCTGAGCCGTGACCACACCGAGCGGCTCCTGCCCGCGTTCGGTGTCGGGGTGGGGCGTGACGTCGCCGCGCGCACCTGTTGGGTCAGCGGGGGTGCGCAACTGCAGTCCTCGGACGTCGCCGTGCCGGCTGATCCGTCCTCGGCGGCCTTCCTCGCCGGCGTGGCCGCGATCGTGCCCGGCAGCGAGGTGGAGCTTGCTGACGTGGCCCTCAACCCCACCCGGATGGGCTTCGTGCACGTGCTCGAGCGCATGGGGGCCGACATCACGGTCACCGTCATGCACGCCACCGGAGCCGAACCGGCGGGTACGGTCCTGGTCCGTTATGCGGAGGGTCTTCACGGCACCGTCGTCGACGCGGCCGAGGTCCCCTCGCTGGTTGACGAGGTCCCACTGTTGGCGGTCGTTGCCACGCAGGCATCCGGCCTCACGCGCTTCGAGGGTGTGGGTGAGCTGCGCGTCAAGGAGTCCGATCGCCTTGCGGCCATCGTCGATGGACTTACGGCTCTCGGCGCCACGGCCCGCGTCGTCGGTGACACCCTCGAGGTCGAGGGACCCCGCGCGTTGCACGGTGGCGCCCTGAGCAGTCTCGGGGACCACCGCCTTGCGATGTCGTGGGCGGTGGCGGCCCTCGTGGCGTCCTCGCCGGTCGAGATCGAACGGTGGGAGGCGGTCGACGTCTCCTACCCGGGCTTCGCGCGCGACGTGGCCGGGCTCGCCGGAGAAGCCGCTTCCTGAAGTCCGCTCGCACCTCGAACATGGCCCGCCGTCTGCTACGCTTCATGGCATACCTGCGTGCCTGAGACATCTCGGAAGGACTGTGCATGATCGTCGCCATCGATGGCCCCGCGGCCGCCGGCAAGTCGACTGTGGCCCGCGCTCTCGCGCAGCGGCACGGTCTCGCGTATCTCGACACCGGTGCGATGTATCGGGCGATCGCCGTCGAGGCGATGCGCCGCGGCATCGACGTCACCGACGCTCCGGCGCTGGCCGCGCTTGCCGATCAGGTCTCGGTCACGTTCGAGCACGAGTCGGGTTCGGGACTGCCGACGAAGGTGCTGGTCGACGGGCGCGACGTCACGCGCGACATCCGCACTCCGGAGGCCGACGCCGCCGTCAGTCCGGTCTCGGCCGTGGCGGGAGTGCGCGCCGCCCTGGTCGAACAGCAGCGTAGGATCGCGCGCATCGCCGAGCACACGGTGCTCGAGGGCCGCGACATCGGTACGGTGGTCTTCCCGAATGCGGACGTCAAAGTGTTCCTCACCGCGAGCACCCACGAGCGGGCCAACCGCCGGACGATCGACATGGTTGATCGTGGCGTCGCGATGACTCACGACGAGGTCAAGGTCAAGCTCGAGTCGCGCGATTCCTATGACTCCACCCGCGAGGCGTCGCCGCTGGCCTGTGCCGCCGACGCCTTCGAACTCGACACGACGGGCATGAGCATCGACGAGGTGGTGGACGCGATCGGGGCGCTCGTGGAGGAGAAGCGGTGAGCCGCATCTCGAGACCCGCGCGTTCTTTCGCGTTCGCGTATGTCGTGCGCGCCACCTTCGGCACGCTGATCTCCGCGATGTTCCGCACGCGCGTCGTCGGCATCGAGAACGTGCCTGCTTCCGGTGGCGTGGTGCTCGCCGGCAACCACATCTCCTACGCGGACCCGACGCTGTTGTGGATCCGCAGCCCGCGTCCCGTCCACTTCATGGCCAAGGCCGAGTTGTGGCACAGCGCCGTGTTCGGCTGGTTCCTCGACCAGGTGTGGGCCTTCCCGGTCAAGCGCGGGGAGTCCGACCGTGCCGCACTGACGCGGGCGGCTGCGTACCTCAAGGCCGGCGAGCCGATCGGCGTCTTCCCCGAGGGGACGCGCAACCGCGATGGCGGGGCCGAGGCCCAGGGCGGCGCGGCCTTCCTGGCGCTGCGCAGCGGCGTGCCCGTGGTCCCCGTCGGTATCGCCGGAACTGATCGCATCAGCCCTGCCGGCACGAAGGGTTTCCGCTTCCCGAAGGTCGTCATCTCGTTCGGCGCTCCGATCGACCCCGCGTCGATCCCCGCCGGCGGGAAGAAGGAACGTGTCGAGGCGATGACGATCGAGATCATGCGCCGCATCGGCGAACAGCTCGATATCGCGCGAGAGGTGGCGGAGTCGTGAAGGTGACGGTCGCTCGGCACGCGGGCATCTGCTACGGCGTGGAACGCGCCCTCAAACTCGCCGACGAAGCCGCGGCCACCGGCCGTTGTGTACGCACGCTCGGCCCGCTCATCCATAACCCGCAGGCTGTCGAGGCGCTCCGTGCCCGCGGCGTCGAGGTCGCTGCCAGTCTGGACGACGCGACCGACGGCATCCTCGTCATCCGCACCCACGGAGTCGATCCCGCGATCATCGAGGCGGCCGTCGCCGGCGGGTTGGATGTCATCGACGCTACCTGCCCGTTCGTATCGAGTGCCCAGCAGGCGGCGGCGCAGTTGAAGGCCGACGGCTACACGGTTGTGATCGTGGGGGAGGCCGACCATCCCGAGGTCGAGGGCATCGTCGCGCACGCGGGTGGCGACGCGCTCGTGGTCGAGGAGGTCTCGGATATCCCCGCGCGCATGCCGTCGCGCAAGGTCGGCATCGTCGTACAGACCACACAGTCGCTGGAGCGCCTCAACCAGGTCGTTGCGGCGCTGATGCCGCGCGTCAGCGAACTCAAGGTGCACAACACCATCTGCTCGGCCACGGGCAAGCGTCAAAGCAGCGCCGAGGAGCTCGCACGCTCGGTCGAGGTCATGGTGGTCGTCGGCGGGCATAACTCCGGGAACACGAAGCGGCTCGCGGAGATCTGCCACGCGGTGAATCCGCGCGTGCACCTCGTCGAGACGGCCGAGGAGCTGGACGCCGCCTGGTTCGTCGGCGCGACAACGGTCGGCGTGACGGCCGGTGCGTCGACTCCCGACGAGCAGATGGCGGGCGTCGTCGCAGCGATCGAGGCGATGTCAGATGACGTATCCGACTGAGGTCCCGCCGGCCGGTGCCGGTGGACGTATCGCCTACGTCGAGCCGGAAGGCGCCGCACACGAAGCGGGCCTGGTCGCCGGAGATGTGATCGTAGCGGCCGACGGTTCGCCGCTTCGCGACGTCATCGACTGGATGTGGGTCGCCGACAGTCAGTGGGTCGCGCTCAAGGTGCGCAACGCCGTCGGCGCCGATCGCGACGTGGTCATGGAGCGCGCATACGACGAGTCGTGGGGACTCGAGTTCGAGGGTGTCGTCTTCGATGGTATCCGCGAGTGCGACAACGCCTGCGTGTTCTGTTTCGTCGCACAGCTTCCCGAGGGGATGCGACCGTCGCTCCACGTCCGCGATGACGACTTCCGGCTCTCGTTCCTCTCCGGCAACTTCGTCACGCTGACCAATCTCGACGACGCCGATGTGGCGCGCATCATCGAACAGCGGCTGAGCCCGATGCACGTCTCGCTCCATGCGGTCGACGAGGATGTGCGTCGTCGCCTGATGTGCCCGACCGCCGACGACCGCGCGCTCGAGTTCGTCGACACGATGCTCGCCGGCGGGATCGATGTCCATGTGCAGATCGTGCTGGTGCCGGGCGTCAATGACGGCGAGGTGCTCGACCGCACGCTCGAGTGGTTGGCTCCGCGCGAGCGTATCGAGTCGGTGGGCGTGGTACCCGTCGGGATCACGCGGTACCAGACGCGCGTCGCCGCCGGCTTCGAGGACGCGCCGGCGGCTCAGGCGGTGCTCGATCAGTTGGACGGCTGGCGCGCGCGGCTGCGGGGAGAGCGCGGTTTCTCGTGGGTACACGCCGCCGACGAGTTCTATCTCGCCGCTGGCACAGAGCTCCCCTCGTGGGACGACTACGACGGCTTTCCGCAGTTCGAGAACGGTATCGGCATGGTGCGCGCGTTCATCGACGAGACGGCCCAGGCCCTCGACGAGTCCCCGGTCTTGGAGGGGGACACACCGGTCACCCTGGTGACGGGAACATTGTTCGCGCCTGTGCTGGAGTCGCTGCTTCCCTCGTTGTCCGCCACCGGTTGCTCCGTACGCGTGCTCGCAGTCACCAACGACCTGCTCGGCGGCAACGTCGGTGTCGCGGGACTGCTCGCGGGGCAGGACATCGTACGGGCGGTCGCGGCCGATGCCGCAGCTGGCATCTATCTCGTTCCGGCCGTGGCCGTCAACGACGACGGCCTCTTCATCGACGACGTCATGATCGCGGAGGTCGCCCGGAAGTCAGGATGCGGGGTGCGTCTGGTATCATGCGACGCCGCAGGTCTGGTTTCCGCCCTGCGTGAACTGTCCACCGCTAACAGCGGGTGATCCCATGTCACTTCCCATCGTTGCCGTCGTCGGTCGTCCGAACGTCGGCAAGTCCACTCTCGTGAACCGTCTCGTGCAGGGCTCGGACGCCATCGTCCATGCCATGCGCGGCGTGACGCGCGACCGTAGCTATCACAAGACCGACTGGAACGGCCGCGAGTTCATGCTGGTCGACACCGGCGGCATCGAGCTGGCCACCGACGACGCCTTCGGCGAGTCGATCAGGCGCCAGGCGATCATCGCCGCCGAGGAGGCCGACGCGGTCCTGTTCGTCGTCGACGGCCAGTCCGGCATCACTTCCGGCGACGAGGATGTCGCGCGCATCCTGCAGCGCAGCGGCCGTCCTGTATTCCTTCTCGTCAACAAGGCCGACAACCCGGGCGACGTCTCCTCGGGACATGAGTTCTGGGCGCTCGGCCTCTCCGAGCCGCGCGCGATCTCCGCGCTGCACGGGCACGGCACCGGGGACCTGCTGGACGACCTCGTCGCGGTCTTCCCGGAGAGCGTGCCCGAGACCGAGGACGAAGAGGTCGGGATCGCCATCATCGGGCGGCCGAACGCGGGCAAATCCTCGCTGTTCAACCGCCTCGTCGGTGCCGAGCGCTCGATCGTGAGCCCCGTCGCCGGCACCACCCGCGACTCCATCGACACGGTGATCGAGCGCGACGGCGTCAAGTACCGTCTGGTGGACACCGCCGGCCTGCGTCGTCAGTCGAAGATCGACGCCTCTGTCGAGTACTACAGCTTCGTGCGCGCCATGCGCGCGATCGATCGCGCTGACGTGGCGCTGCTCGTCGTGGACGCTGAGATCGGCATCACCGACGGTGACCAGCGCGTCGCCCGCTTCGCGGCGGACCGAGGGTGCGCCATGGTGGTGCTGCTCAACAAGTGGGACATGCTCACCGATGACGACCTGCGTGCGGCGATCGAGGACGACATCCCCACGAAGCTGGGATTCGTCGACTACGCCCCGCTCCTGCGCACGTCCGCGCTTACCGGCCGCGGCGTCAACAAGCTGTTCACGATGATCGACACCGCCTACGCCAACTACACGCAGGCCGTACCGACCAGCAAGCTCAACCGTTTCCTCGCCGACCTGCGCGAGACCGGTCACACCATCTCTCGCGGCGGCGTCCACCTGCGCATCAAGTACGGCGTGCAGACGCGTAACAAGCCGCCGGGATTCACCTTCTTCGCCAACCATCCCAAGCTCGTGGACGAGAACTTCAGGCGCTACCTCGAGAACCGCATGCGGGAGAACTTCGACTTCACCGGCACACCTGTGACTCTCAAGTTCCGGCAGAAGGACTGACCTTGTTCGAGATCGTTTGGCGCATCGTCCTCGTGATCGTCGTGGGCTACCTGCTCGGTGGTATCCCCTTCGGCGCCATCGTCACCCGGCGCATGCACGGGGTCGACATCACGTCGCTCGGTTCGGGCAACACCGGCGCGACGAACGTCTTTAGGGCGGTCGGCTGGCGCGCCGCGCTCGTCGTGGCGTTCCTCGACGTCGCCAAGGGATCGGTGCCCGCGCTCCTCGCGTATCTGATCGCCGACCCCGCGTGGGCCGACGCGGGCCGCGACCTGCTGATCATCGCGGCCGGAGTGGCGGCCATGTCGGGGCACATGTTCTCGCCGTACTTCCGCCTTCGCGGCGGCAAGGGTATCGCGACCGCGGCGGGTGCCATCCTCGTGCTCATCCCGATGGCCTTCCTCGTGCTCCTGCTCATCTTCATCGGCACCATCCTGATCGCGAGGATCGTCTCGGTGGCGTCACTGCTCGCTGCCGCGTCCTTCCCGCTGATCATCCTGTGGCTCTATCCCGAACGGCCGGTGTTGTTCGCCTTCGCGGTCGTGGTCGTTCCGTTGGTCTTCTGGTCACATCGCACGAATATCGTCCGGCTCGTACGTGGCGAGGAACCGAGGATTACCATGGGACGCGCCGGTGCGCGAGACGAGAAGGAGCAATCATGACAAAGGTCGCCGTGATCGGCGCAGGTTCGTGGGGCACGTCGGTCTCCTGGCTGCTCGGCGGCAAGGGACACGACGTCTCGCTGTGGGCGCGCGAGGTCGAGATCGCGGAGGGCGTCAACGCCACTCGGCATAACCCGCTCTACATGACCGACGTCGTGCTGCCCGACTGTGTGTTCGCCACGCATGACATCGAGCGGGCCCTTTCGGGCGCCGAGGCCGTCGTGATGGTGACGCCGAGCGTCGGTGTCCGCACGACCGCCGAGGCGATGCGTCCGTACCTGCCTGCCGACGTCCCCGTCGTCATCCTGAGCAAGGGTGTGGAGAACGGCTCGCTCATGCTCATGACCGAGGTCCTCGAGGACGTGCTCGGCAACCGTGAGCGGTTGGCCGGCTTGTCGGGCCCCAACCACGCCGAGGAGGTGGGGAAGGGCGTCCCGTCCGCGACGGTCATCGCCGCCTACGAAGCATGCGTCGGCCGGCTCTTCCAGGACCTCTTCATGACGCGGTTCTTCCGTGTCTATACCAATACGGACGTCGTCGGCGTCGAGCTGTGCGGCGCGAGCAAGAACGTCATCGCGGTGGCGGCCGGCATGTCGGACGGCCTCGGCTACGGTGACAACACGAAGGCGACCCTGATGACGCGCGGGCTGGCCGAGATGAGCCGGCTCGGGGCCGCGATGGGCGCGAACCCGCTCACGTATATGGGCCTCGCCGGCGTCGGCGACCTCATCGCCACGTGCACCTCCAAGAACTCGCGCAACCGCGCGCTCGGTGAGTTCATCGGCCGTGGCGGTACCCTCGAGGGGTTCCGCGCACAGACCAACATGGTGGCCGAGGGCGCGTTCGCCTGCATCGCGGTCGAGGAACTCGGTGCGCGTCTCAACATCGAGCTGCCGATCACGCGCCAGGTGCGCGCCGTCCTTTACGAAGGCGTGCCCGTGGCGGACGGTGAAGAGGCGCTGCTGGGCCGACAGGCGAGCGATGAGCTGCACGGCCTGTGTTCGGTCGACGACTGACCGCATCTCTCCGCACACGACGATCGGGGACTGACGTGACCGACCGCATCCTGATGGCTCCTTCGATCCTGTCGGCGGACTTCACGCGGCTGGCGGATGCCATCTCGCTCGTCGAGAGTGCCGGGGCCGACTTCATCCACGTCGACGTGATGGACGGTCATTTCGTCCCCAATCTCACGATCGGTCCTCCGGTCATCCGAGCGCTCAAGCGCATCACGAACGTCCCGCTCGACGTCCACCTGATGATCGATGACGCCGACACCACCGTCGGCTGGTATCTGGACGCCGGTGCGGACTGGGTCACGGTCCACGTCGAGGCGTGCGATCACCTCCACCGCATCGTGCAGCAGATCCACGCAGCCGGCGCGAAGGCGGGTGTGGCACTGAATCCCGCGTCTCCGCCCGAGGCGATCAGCGAGATCATCGCCGACCTCGACCTGGTGCTCGTCATGAGCGTGAATCCGGGCTTCGGCGGCCAGGCCTACATCCCGACCTCCGCCGACAAGGTGGCGCGCATCGCCGAGATGATCCGTGACAGTGGTTCGAAGGCGCTCATCGAGGTCGATGGCGGCATCGACGAGAAGACCGCCTCGCTCGTGTCCGAGGCCGGCGCACGGGTGCTCGTTGCGGGCAATGCGATCTTCGGGCGGCCCGATCCCGGTGCCGCCCTGAATGCTATCCGTGATGCGGCGCAGGTCGATGCAGGGGGGTGGGCGTGATGGTGATGGAGGGTCCTGCGATGAGGGACATCGGGCGCGTGGATGAGTCGCCTGAGGAGTTGCGTAGGA
>Ga0209125_1002165_pt1 | contig 15833 bp, 13 predicted proteins | sample BarGraIncub1131A_FD_184503 | JGI IMG/M metagenome (GOLD analysis project Ga0209125, IMG submission 184503) | Arctic peat soil microbial communities from Barrow, Alaska - Barrow Graham LP Incubations 11-31A (SPAdes) (version 2) | ecosystem: Environmental > Terrestrial > Soil > Wetlands > Peat...
CCCGTGTGTGCGACGGCCGCTGCGTACGCCGCATACATCTTGCGGTAGTCGTGGCCGCCGCGCTTGAGCGCCCAGATGTCGTCGTCGGTCATGTTGGACACGAGGGCCTTGGTGCGTGGGTCGCGACCGAAGAAGTGCTCGCGGATGAAGGCTCCGTCCTCGGCGCGGTAGGTCTGGTAGTCACCGTCCGGGGTGTTGTTCATCAGGTTGACCAGCGCTCGGTCCTTGTCGGCGTTGAGCAGAGCGTCCCAGCCGCGACCCCAGATGACCTTGATGACGTTCCAGCCGGCACCACGGAAGGTTGCCTCGAGCTCCTGGATGATCTTGCCGTTCCCGCGCACCGGCCCGTCGAGTCGCTGCAAGTTGCAGTTGATGACGAAGGTGAGGTTGTCCAGGGACTGATCGGCAGCGAGCTGCAGCATGCCGCGACTCTCCGGCTCATCCATCTCGCCGTCGCCGAGGAAGGCCCACACCCGCTGGTCGCTGGTGTCCTTGATCCCGCGGTTGCGCAGGTACCGGTTCACCCAGGCCTGGTAGATCGCCGAGGACGGCCCGAGCCCCATCGAGACGGTCGGGAACTCCCAGAAGTCGGGGAGCAGACGCGGGTGCGGGTACGAGGGCAGCCCGCCGCTCGGCGCCGACTTCTCCTGGCGGAACCCGTCCAGCTGCGCCTCGGTGAGTCGGCCCTCGAGGAACGCGCGGGCGTACATACCGGGTGCGGAATGTCCCTGGAAGTAGACCTGGTCGCCGCCGCCGGGGTGATCCTTGCCGCGGAAGAAGTGGTTGAGACCGACCTCGTACAGGGTTGCCGAGGAGGCGTACGAGGAGATGTGGCCGCCCACTCCGAGCCCGGGCCGCTGCGCGCGCGTCACCATCACGGCGGCATTCCAGCGGTTCCAGAGCCGGTACTTCTTCTCAACAGCCTCGTCACCCGGGAAGTACGGCTCCTCGGCGACGCCGATCGTGTTCACGTACGGCGTCACGATGGGCGTCGGCACTGCCACGCTGCGCTCGCGGGCGCGCTTGAGCAGGCTCAGCAGGATGTAGCGCGCACGGGGGACGCCACGTTCGTCCACCAGGCCGTCGAGAGCCTCGATCCACTCGTTCGTCTCCGCCGGGTCGATGTCCGGCACTGCAGAGAGCAGTCCGTTGATGAATGGGGCAGCCTCGTCGCGTCCAAGCACCAGCAACCTTGCCTCTCGTCTGCCCGACAGCCGATGTGCTGGGGCGTGGGTCCATGGTGGCGCGGGCGCGCCGTTGGCCGTGGGCCCATTGTCAACCCGTCGTGCGGCGAAAGTCACACCGGAGTGGATCGACCCTGGTGTGATGTCCGCGACAATGGGTCCATCGGGGGGCTTGCGGGGGTGCTGCACTCTGCGGTGGGCTAGCGTGATTGCACGGAGCCTGCCCGACAGGGGGCGGGCGCACCGAGGACAGGGAGATCTGAGGGTGGCAGCGAGTTCGGGCGCGGCCGGCACGGCTGACCGACTGGGCCTGGCGAACGGGTTGGTGTGCCAAGAGTTCGGCTACCGGGACGACGTCGACCAAGAGCTCCGTTCGGAGATCGAGGAGATCGTCGGGAGCGGGCTGGTCGATGAGGAGTACGACGACGTCACCGACGTCGTCCTGATCTGGCACCGGAGCGACGACGACGACCTTGCCGACATCCTCGTCGATGCTCAGATTGTTCTCGAGGACCACGGCGTCATCTGGGTCTTGACGCCTAAGGCGGGCCGAACCGGCCACGTCGAGCACAGCGTGATCGACGAGGCGGCAACGACTGCGGGCCTGCACGCCACGAGCACGATGTCGATCGCACCCGACTGGTCGGCAACCAGACTGGGGACGCGCGGCCGCGGCCGCTGAGTCCGCCTACCTGAGCGGACTAACGATGGCTGTCGAACAGGGTTCGAGCGCTCCCGATTTCACTCTCCCGGATACCCACGGGACGCCCGTGCACCTGGCGGACTTCTGGCCGCACGGCGAGACCGCCCGAGCGTTCGGCGTGCTCGACGAGGACCACGGCCGGGCTCTGCGGGGAAGCTTCCTGATCGACGCCGACGGGCTCGTCCGGTGGAGCGTCGTCAACCCGCCTGGTCAGGCGCGTGACTTCGAGGGCTACCGCGCCGCGCTCGCCGCGCTCTGATCGCGGCCCCCTCCCGCGGCTGCGTGGCCGGTCCCGTGGCCGGCCACGATCCTCGCCGACGACGCGGGGTCCGGTCGCCGGGCCGCTAGGCTGGGCAGCCATCAAGGGCCTGTAGCTCAGTTGGTCAGAGCGCCGCGTTTACACCGCGGAGGTCGTCGGTTCGAGACCGGCCGGGCCCACCGTCAGACACCCCCGTGGTGGCGCGTTCCCGCTCTCATTCGACGCGGCGGCAAGATGGGTGAAATATCTCCCCAGTTCACCATGCGTCGTGGCGACCCGAATAACGTCATCGGAGAGGGAGAGGTGCCCGCATGCGCGCACTGGTGGTGTTCGAGTCGATCGCGGGTAACACACGCATCGTTGCCGAGGCGGTCGCGAACGCGATTGCCGCGCACGGACGGGTCGAGCTGGTCGAGGTGGCGCACGCTCCGACGACCATCCCGGCTGATCTCACACTCCTGGTCGTCGGTGCCTCGACCCAGACCTTCACGCTCGGTCGCGGCAAGGATGCGCGTGATGCGGCGGGCCAGTACGTCCAGCGCGGTCGCACCCTCGCCGAGTGGCTCGACATGCTGCACGTACCGCTGGGTTACGCGGCGGCCGTGTTCGACACCCGGGTCAAGAAGGCGTTCTTGCCGGGCTCCGCGGCGAAGACCACGGAGAAGCGACTCAGCAACGTCGGCTTCAAGATCGTCACCCCCGCCGAAGGCTTCATCATCGACGGGAACGGCGGGAGCCTCATTCCCGGCGAGCTCGAGCGGGCGACGCTGTGGGGCAGCCGGATCGGCGCGGCACTCGCACACCGCTAGATCCGGGTTGGTCGGTGGGCGGGAGAGCGCCGGGCGGTAGCCTCGGGGCGTGAGCAGCACATCGGGGACCAGCGCGGTCACGGAGCCGATGGGCGCGGCACGTCTCGCCCAGGTGATCGACGCCCTCGAGCGCAGATATCCGCCGACGTACGCCGAGTCGTGGGATGCGGTCGGGCTGGTGCTCGGCGATCCCGCGCAGACCGTGCGCAAGTTGTTGTTCGCCGTCGACCCGGTGGATGCCGTGGTCGACGAGGCGATCGAGTGGGGTGCCGACCTGCTCGTCACCCACCACCCTCTCTTCTTGCGGCCCGTCCACTCGATGGCCGCGACGACGTTCAAGGGACGCGTTGCCCACCGGCTCACCCGAGCCGGGATCGCGCTCCAGGTGGCACACACCAACGCGGACGCGGCGACTGGTGGCGTCGCGGACGCCCTTGCGGAAGCCATCGGACTGGTCGAGCTCGAGCCGCTGGTCCCCGCGCCGGCCGAACCGCTCGACAAGCACGTCGTCTTCGCGCCCGTGGACTCCGCCGATGCCGTGATCGACGCGATGGCCGCGGCCGGCGCGGGTGCCATCGGTGCATACACCCGGTGCGCCTGGACGGCCACGGGGCTCGGCACGTTCGTCCCCGGCCCGGGGGCGCAACCGACGGTCGGCCAGAGCGGGCAGGCCGCCCAGGTGACCGAGGCCCGGGTGGAGATGGTGGCGCCGCGCAGCGCCCGGAGTGCGGTCCTCACGGCGATGCGGCGTGCGCACCCGTACGAGGCGCCCGCCTTCGACGTGCTCGAGCTCGCGCCCTGGCCAGGCGGGACGGGCATCGGGCGGGTCGGGCGGCTGGCCGCTCCGGAGACGTTCGCCGTCTTCGGCCAGCGCGTGGCCGACGCCGTGCCCGCCACCGTCCAAGGGGTCCGGCTGGCGGGCGACCTGGACGCCGAGGTACAGCGGATAGCGGTCGTCGGCGGATCCGGCGACTCGCTGTTCGACGCGGTGCGCGCCTCGGGCGTGGACGCCTACGTCACGGCCGACCTGCGTCATCATCCCGCCTCGGAGGCCCGCGAACGCGCCGCGCATGACGGTGCGGGACGGCCGTTCCTCGTCGATCTCGCGCACTTCGCGAGCGAGTGGCCGTGGCTCCGGCGGGCTGCCGCGACCCTCGTCGCGGATCTGCGCGCGGCCGGGGCTACGGTGGAGGTCCGCGTCAGCGCGCGCGTCACGGATCCGTGGACGGCTCGCATCCCCAACCCCGAACAGCCCCGAAGGGACTGAAGCCATCGTGACGACTGCACCGCCCGAGGACCAGCGCCGGTTGCTCGACGTCCAGGCGCTCGACACCCGCACGGCACAGCTCGCCCACCGGCGGCGCACGCTCCCGGTGCTCGCGCGGATCGACGAGCTCGCGGCGCGCCGGGCCGACGTCGATGCGGCCCTGGTGACGTCACGGACAGCGGTCAGCGACTTGCGCCGCGAGGTGGCCAAGGCCGAGGCGGACGTCGAGCAGGTCCGGTCCCGGGAGGCTCGGGACCAAGGCCGGCTGGACTCCGGACGCGAGTCGCCGAAGGATCTGCAGGCGCTCACGAGCGAGCTCACCGCGCTCGCCCGTCGGCAATCGGATCTCGAGGACGTCGAGCTCGAGGTGATGGAGCGGCTCGAAGCGCACGAGAGTGCGCTCGCCGAGCTCACCCGAGCGAGCGACGTGCTGGCGGAGCAGGAACGGGCCGCGACCGAGGAGCGCGAGAGCGAGGTCACCCTCGTGGACGCCGAGGTGGCGGAGGTCGCGCACCAGCGGATCGCGGCGGCCGCGGGGCTCGACGCGGAGCTGATGGCGCTCTACGAGAAGGTGCGCGCCCAGTCCGGTGGGCTGGGTGCGGCAGCATTGCACGCCGGCTGCTGCGAGGGCTGCCGGATGGAGGTCAACCCGAAGGAGCTGGGCGCGATTCGCGGTGCCGCACCTGAGCAGGTGGTCCGGTGCGAGGAGTGCGGGCGGATCCTGGTCCGGCTCGAGGACTCCGGGTTGTGACCGGCGGGCCACGATGAGCCGGCGGCGGCTCGTGGTCGAGACCGATGGCGGTTCGCGGGGCAATCCTGGGCCGGCGGGGTACGGGGCGCTCGTTCGCGATCCCACCACCGGCGCCGTCTTGGCGGAGCGCGCCGGGTACCTGGGCGTGGTTTCGAACAACGTGGCGGAGTACACGGGGCTGATCGAGGGACTTCGCGCGGCGGCCGAGATCGATCCCGCAGCGCGCATCGACGTCCGGGCGGACTCCAAGCTCGTCGTCGAGCAGATGTCCGGCCGCTGGCAGGTCAAGAACGAGGACATGCGTCGCCTCGCCGCGCAGGCGCGGGCCGTGTGCCCACCCGGTCAGGTGACCTACACCTGGGTGCCGCGCTCCGCGAACGCCGCCGCCGACGCCCTCGCGAACGAGGCGATGGACACCCGGCAGACCATCGCGCGCGACCTGGTCGCCACGGCGCCGGAGTCGGCGGCGCGGATGGGCACTCCGCCCGGGTCTGTGTCTCGACCTCCAGCCGACGCGTTCGCCGGCCCGACTCGGCGTCCCTCGGGTGCGCCGGCGCGCTTCGACGACGAGGCGCCCGTGACGCTGGTGCTGGTCCGTCACGGCGAGACGCCGTTGACCGTCTCAGGGGCCTACTCAGGCTCGTCGGTCCCCGGACCCGGCTTGACGGGCGTTGGTCGGAGCGAGGTTGTCGCGGCGGCCGACGTCGTCGCTCGCCTCGGGCGTGACCTGTGGGCGGACCTACCGGTGCCGACCGTCCTGCTGGCGTCGCCGATGGTGCGTGCCCAGGAGACGGCCGCGATCCTCGGCGAGCGGCTTGGTCTGTCGACGAGCACCGATGCTCGGTTCGCCGAGTGTGACTTCGGCCGCTGGGACGGGCTGACCCGCGTCGAGATCGAGGCACGGGACCGCGCGATGTTGCGGACCTGGCATGCGGACCCGACGGTTCGCGCACCGGGTGGAGAGTCGGTGGCCGACGTCTACGCGCGGGTCCGCGGGGTTCTCGACGACCTCACCCGGACGCACCTGGGCGAGACGGTGGTCGTCGCGACCCATACCGTCGTCGTGCGTGCCGCGGTGGGGATGACGCTTGGCGCCGGCCTGCTCGGTTCGATGCAGGTGCGCGTCCCGCCGGGCTCGATCAGCATCATCCGTCGCTGGCCCGATGACACGGAGCTGGTCGTCTCGGGCTACCCGGTGATCTGAAGCCGCGAACCTCTCCGCCGGTCGCGGCGGCGCACGCCCCTGTTCGTCCCCGTAGACTTGCCGGACGGATGAGTTGGCCAGGCGGTCGCGTCGAGGGGGAGACCCTTCGCCGAGGAACGTCCGGGCTCCACAGGGCAGGGCGGTGGGTAACACCCACCCGGGGTGACCCGCGGGACAGTGCCACAGAGAACAGACCGCCGTCGGACTCCGGTCCGGCGGCAAGGGTGAAACGGTGGGGTAAGAGCCCACCAGCGCACCGGGTGACCGGTACGGCTCGGCAAACCCCGCCCGGAGCAAGACCAGACAGGGAGCGTTCGAGGGCGGCCCGCCCGAGCTCCCGGGTAGGTCGCTAGAGGCGTGCGGCAACGTACGTCGTAGATGGATGACCGCCGCTGAGGCGGAGGAGACTCGGCCTCAGCACAGAACCCGGCGTATCGGCCAGCTCATCCGCACATGAGCCGCTGACCTGCGGTGACGCTAGATCTGACCACCCCCGGTCCGCGGGGAGTCCGCAGCAGGTGCAGGCGCGAGGACAGAGTCGACTGCCTCACGAGTGCGGTCGTCGGAGTCCGGCCACAGGTGGCTGTAGGTGTCGAGGGTCTCGACCGCCGAGGCGCGTCCGAGCCGCTCCTGCACCGTCTTGACCGACTCGCCGTGCCGGATCAGCAGCGACGCGTAGTAGTGGCGCAGCCCGTGGAACACGAACCCCGGCACCCCCAGGACTCGTCGGGATCAATCTCGACGAACGCAGGCCCGCGGCCGACCGACTCCAGACAGCTTGACAACGCCCGAACAACCCCAACGAGCGACTCAACCGCGAGATCCGCCGGCGATCCGACGTCGTCGGAATCTTCCCCGACCGCACCTCGATCATCCGCCTGGTCGGCGCTGTCCTGGCCGAGCAGCACGACGAATGGGCCGAAGGACGCCGCTATCTCGCCCTGGACGTCCTTGGCCGATCACGACTGACCGCCGTCCCCGACCCCCAGGAGGTCAATCCGCCCCAACTCCCGGCGCTCAGCGCCTGAACCCGAAGATCACGCGGAAGCCGACACACACCACGTCCGGGGACTTGACCCACCGCCGAGGACGCCGCCGTGGCGAGAGAACCGGAACCAGGGAGCTCCACGGGTGTCCGACTGTGACTCCTTGACATGCCTCCAGGGGGGCGTTTTCGCAGGTCACGGCTCGATCGGCGTCCATCGCCGTCCAGGACCATCCCCGCCGAGGTGCGGATCTAGGCTCCCCTCTGTGGCTCCCTTGGTGGTAAGCGATCACGCTGCTGTCTGGGACCCGGCGGAGGCACCGATGAGCCCGCGAGGCTGTTCCGAACCGCCCCGGGTTCGGTGGAGCACTTGGTGTGAGCCGGGGCGGTTCAGGATTCGTCCGAGCACGGTCCGGACGAGGCGCCACCACTGGACGTCGTTGCAGTCCGAGCGAGGCGGTGGTCGGCCTTAGGACAACGACATCACGAACACGCTCCACGAGGCCGGGGGCAGTACTGCCCGGAGTTCCGTTCCGTGGACCTCGGCCGAGGTGTGCGCCTTCGGGCGGACCCGCTCGGGGTCTTCCATGGAGTTGACCGCGAACAGGTCCTCGTCCCAGATGAGAGTGGCCTCGCTGAGCTTCACGTCGCCGAAGCCGCGCAGGTCCGTGGAGAAGGAGACCGGCTCTGTCGGGTTCCGGTTCACCACGAACACCGCGACGCGGCCCTCCTCGGCGTCGTAGGTCGCCACCGAGTCAAGGACGGGCACCTCACCGTGCTCGGTCGTCAACATGGTCGGCGCGACCATCTGCGTTTGGAGAACCTGACCCTGGGCGTGCCGGGCCGTCAGGGCGAAGGGGTGGAAGATCGACTGCCGCCAGGCCGGGCCACCGGGCTCTGAGCGGATGGAGCTGATCGTGTTGACCAGCTGTGCCTGGCAGGCGGCCGTCACCCGGTCACCGTGCTGGAGCAGGGTGATGAGCAGTGAGCCGACGACGACTGCGTCCAACACGGTGTACGCGTCCTCGCTGAGCCGCGGGGCAGCGACCCAGTCCTTCGGCATCCCGCTCAGCTGCAGGTCGCGCAGGTACCAGACGTTCCACTCGTCGAAGGAAATGTTGATCTTCTTCGGGGAGGACAGCTTCGCGCCGACGTGATCCGCAGTGGCGACCACCTCCCGGATGAACCGGTCCATGTTCACCGAGGACGCGAGGAAGCTGGCGAGGTCGTCGCCCTCCAGCTCGTAGTAGGCGTGCGCCGAGATGAAGTCCACGACGTCGTAGGTGTGCTCCAGGACGGTCGCCTCCCACGCCCCGAACGTCGGCATGGAACGGCCCGAGCTGCCACAGGCGACCAGCTCGAGGTCGCCGTCGAACTGGCGCATCGCGCGCGCGGTCTCTGCTGCCAGGCGGCCGTACTCCTCGGCGTTCTTGTGCCCGAGCTGCCACGGGCCGTCCATCTCATTGCCCAGGCACCACATCCGGATGCCGTGCGGCTCCTTCGCACCATGAGCGACGCGCGCATCCGACAGGGCGGTGCCCCCGGGATGGTTGGCGTACTCGAGCAGATCGATGGCCTCCTGAAGCCCGCGGGTGCCCAAGTTCATCGCCAGGATCGGCTCGATGCCGGCCTTCTTGGCCCACTCCATGAACTCGTTGAGCCCGAACGCGTTCGTCTCGATGGTCCGCCATGCCGGGTCGAGCCGGGTGGGGCGGGCCTCGACCGGTCCGACGCCGTCCTCCCACCGGTACCCGGAGACGAAGTTACCGCCCGGGTAGCGGACCGCTGTCACGCCGAGTTCGCGGACCAGCTCCAGGACGTCACCGCGGAAGCCGCTGTCGTCCGACGTGGGGTGACCCGGCTCGTAGATGCCGCCGTACACGCAGCGGCCCATGTGCTCGACGAACGAGCCGAAGACCCGTCGGTTGACGGGCGCGACGGTGAACGCGGGGTCGATCGATAGCCTGCCGTTCTGCATTGCTTCTCCTGTGCTTTAGTGGATCGCTCGGGCGGTCGTTGGATGTGGAGGGCGACGTCGGCGCGTTCTGCGTGCTGTCGCACGACAGATCACGGTTAGGCAGCACAACGAACTCCACGTGGATTGGCGGGGGGGGCCCGGACCTGATGTCGGTCCGGGATGAGCGTCGAGAGTCTTGAGCTACCAGATTCGGATGCGTGCCTGCCCGGCGGTGAGAGCTGTCAGCGGCCCGGCCGGGTAACTCTCCCCTTCGACCTTCGGTGTTCCGGTCAGATCGACATCGAGAACGACCGAGCTGCCATCGAGCTCCTCGAACTCAGCATCGACGAATCGCACTCGATTGAGCTCGCGCCCCGTGACGACACCCACGGTCGCCTTCTCGAACGCGGCGGGAAGCTCAACTTCGAGGTAGACCTCCTCGCCCTCGTCGAGGACCCTTGCCGAAACCGGGCCATCAAGCATGGTCGAGTCGACTTCGCCTTCATAAGCGGTGGCACTGCTGGCGTAGGCATTGGACCAGATATAGACCGGCTGCTTCACTGTCTTGAATCGCTCGTGATCACCCCGTGAGGGGTCGTCGACCAAGGCGATGTAATCGGCGAACGAGCCGGGGTGTCCGTCGTAACCGCTCGTGCCGTACCCGGCCCGGTCTCGGAGCGGGCGGTCAGCCCCATAGGCGAGCGACAGATCTCCTCCGAGGAAGATGTTCCCGATGTAACGGTCGTCGCCACCGAGGATCGCGGCATAGCCAGCAACCTGCGTACTGTGCGGCAGGTGATAGGGAGTGGGGCGCTCAATCACCGGTTCGAGTAGAACGGTCCCGCAGACGAGGTTGTTGACGTAGGCCCCACCCTGGCTGAATATCTCGATGGACGAGCGTGACGCGAGAACGTTGTGTTCTACCAGGTACGGTCCGTGGCTTACCTCGACGAACAGGTCGCGGTTGTTGTTGTAGTACACGTTGCGGGACACCCGGGTGCCCTGCGCCTGCCAGTCGAGCCAGGTACCGAGCGAGCAGTCGTGGATGCGGTTGTGACGGATGACGACGTCGATCGCGGCGTGCAGCTTGATGCCGCCGATCTCATAGCCGTAGAACTCGCGCTTCAGAGCGATGTTGTAGATGTGGTTGTCCTCGATTGTCGAAAACACACATCCCAGGTTGCCGACGATGCCGTTCTGGCCGCAATCGAAGATCGTGTTGCGGCGGATCGTGTGCGAGCCGACGTGCCCCCGGTCCCATCCGATGTGAAGTGCCGAGAACACGGACTCAAGCTGATACTGGTAGCCGGGCTTGTCCAACCGTTCAGTGGCGTAGTTCTGTCCGGTCGACGCCTCTTTGCCAATAGAGATCGCCGAACACTTGGCGTCGTGAATAATGTTGTCCTCGATCACCCATCCCTTCGCCCAGTTCGGTCCGATCAGCCCAGGCTGGTCGGCCGTCGGTGGCGTCCAGGGGCAAGCCGCCTGTGCCAGCTCAAAGCCACGCACGGTGATGTAGTCGACGTGGTGCTCAGTGGGGTAGAAGACCGATCGCCGAACGTTGATCTCGACAAGCTCCGCGTTAGGGTCGACCCCGTGAAAATTGGCCCAGATCGTGGTCACGTCCTCGCCCACCTCGGCGTACCAAACGAACTGAGTCTGATCGGGGTCACGGATCACGTCGACGGTCCCAGTCCAGTCATCAACCACCTCCGTACGGCGCGAGGGGTTCACCAGACCCGACCGATCCGTTACCTCGTAGAAGCTCCGGCCGTTCAGGTAGACATCGCCGAGGTGCTTCTTGGGTGTGTCCTTGGTCGCGTAGACGACCCAGTCGCCGTTGAGTTCCTCGGCGAAGGGATTAAAGTCTCCAAACAACGCCGACGGGACCTCGACTTTCCATACCGATTCCTCTACCAGCTCCCATCCGCTGACCGGCTCGGAGCCTTTGATCTCGACATGCTCCCCGGGCGCCGCCTGGTACGTGATGCGGCGCTGATCACTCAGCCCGCCACGCTGCGGCTTCACCCATTCTCGGTAGACTCCGCCATGAACAAGGACCGTGTCGCCGGCGCACGCAAGGGCTGCCGCACGGCTGATTGTGCGCAAAGGGTTCTCGTCTGACCCGTCCGCGATATCGGAGCCGAGTGTGGCGACATGAAGAACGGTCATGGTATTCCTTCTCTTTGTAGGAATGCGGCACCTACGGCGGCCAGGTACTTTTTGGAATCGGCCGCGTATGTCCTTGCTTGATTCCGGCATTCGGGGATTACCGATGATTTCATCGTCGATCTACCTAAATCGCTGGACGCCGCTGCGGACGGCGCCTGCGGTGCGAGATGCGCGTGGGGCTGTAGGCGGCTAGCAACAACGTTGATAGGAACTGGGCGACGACGATGTCTCCCGGTCTCTCACCTGGGTTCTGTGCGGACTTGAGTTAGTTCGGCAACCGAACCAATCGATAGCAACGTACACCAACCACCCCTCTGGTGGGCTCAACTCCACCTGCGGCACCGCCATGACGCGTTGAGAGCCTCCGACACCGGAACCGCCGCCGTTGCTGCGGCGCCAGTACAGCCAACCTCGGGCCTCGGCCGTGAGCGCGAACCGGTCCACTGCGACGAGCACCGCCGCGACGACCAGGAACCACGACCAGCCCATCTCGTGCGGCCAATCTCAGTCGAGCGAGCGGGCGCCGTTGCCGGCCCGGGCCGCGAGCGCTGCGGCGCCCACGATCCCGGCGTTGTTGAACAGGGCGGCGGGCACGATCGGCGTGCGCAGCCTCAACAGTGGCAGGTAGTTCGCATGCTTCTTGCTGACGCCGCCGCCGATGACGATCAGGTCCGGCCAGATCAGGTCCTCGAGGGTGCGGAAATACTTCTGCAGATGCTTGGCCCATTCTGCCCAGGACATGTTGTGCCGCTCCCGAGCCGCGTCCGAGGCGCGCTCCTCGGCGTCCTTGCCGTCGATCTGGAGGTGCCCGAACTCCGTGTTCGGCACGAGCACACCGTCGACGATCAGGCCGGAACCGATCCCGGTACCGAGCGTGATGAGCAGCACGGTCCCCCGGACACCGCGCGCGGCGCCGTAGAGCACCTCGGCGTAGCCGGCGGCGTCGCCGTCGTTCACCGCGAAGACGGAGCGACCGGTGTGCTTGCTGATGAGCTCGGAGACGTCGGTGCCGATCCACGACTCGTCAACGTTCGCGGCGGTCTTGGCGACACCGTGCACGATCGGCGCGGGGAAGGTCACACCGATCGGCAGGTTTCGAGGCAGGTCGAAGCTGTCCACCAGCTCGGCGACGGCCTTGGCGACCGCCTTGGGTGTGGAAGGGACGGGGGTAGGGACGCGGACGCGTCCGGCGCTCAGCTCCCCGATGATCAGGTCGACCGGTGCGCCTTTGATCCCCGATCCGCCGATGTCGATCCCGAACGCTCCGGTGGGTTGCCCCGCATGGTTGGCCTTCATGGCAGTGTCAGTATCTCCGCTCCGTGCTCGGTGACGAGGAGGGTGTGCTCGAACTGGGCCGTCAGGCTCCGGTCCGCGGTCACCACTGTCCACCCGTCGTCCCACACCTCCCATGCCTCGGCGCCCAGAGTGAGCATCGGCTCGATGGTGAAGACCATCCCGGTCCTGATCACGGTGTCGTAGTCCGGGGCCGCGTCGTAGTGCGGGATGACCAGGCCGGAGTGGAACGCTTCGCCGACGCCGTGACCGGTGTAGTCGCGCACCACGCCGTAGCCGAACCGCTTCGCGTAGCTCTCGATCACGCGGCCGATGACGTTCACCGCACGACCCGGCTGCACGGCCTTGATCCCCCGGGACAGGGCCTCGCGGGTGCGCTCGATCAGCAGGGTGGCGGCCTCGTCGACCTGACCGACCGCGAAGGTCGCATTCGTGTCCCCGTGCACCCCGTCGATGAAGGCGGTGATGTCGATGTTCACGATGTCGCCGTCGCGGAGCACGGTCGAGTCCGGGATGCCGTGACAGATCACCTCGTTGACGGAGGTGCACAGCGACTTGGGGAAGGCGGGGGCGCGTCCCTGGCCGGGGTACCCGAGGGTCGACGGGTAGGCTCCGCGCTCGACCAAGAACTCGTGCCCGACCCGGTCCAGCTCATCGGTCGTGACGCCGGGCGAGACGGCGCGTCCGACCTCCGCGAGAGCCTGCGCGGCGAGCCGAGCCGCAGCCCGGACGCGGCCGATCGTCTGGGCGTTCTTGACCTCGCTGCCGGTGAACGGGGTCGCGCGAGCCTTGCCCACGTACTCCGGCCGGGGGATCGAACTGGGGACCTGTCGGATCGGCCCTCTCGTGCCGGGAACCAGCGTTCCGATCGGGGCTCGCGAGCTCGACATACCTGCCAGTCTACGTATCAGCAGGCCGCAACCGGGTAAACGGGAGGAAGCCATGGCGAGCAACGACGTCGTCCGCGGTGAGTTCTACTTCAACGTCTCCACCGGAGAGGTGGAAGAGGGAAAGGTCAGCACCTGGGTCGATCGGATGGGTCCGTACCCGACCCGTTCGGAGGCAGCGCACGCGCTCGAGAACGCCGGCGCTCGCACCGCCGTGTGGGACGGCGACGACGAGGCGTGGTCGCCGGACCAGGACGAGTGGAAGCACACCGAGGAGGCTCGCCGGCACGCGCAGGACGTTCAGCGGCGAGCGGAGTCCACCGACTGACGTGAGCTCCGCTCCGGGCCGCGCGCCTACTGCAGGTAGGACTGCTCCGGTGAGGGGAACGCACCCGACTTGACCTCGGCGGCGTACTCCTTCGCGGCGGCTTCGAGGTCGGATCCGAGGTGCGCGTACTGCTTGGCGAACCGCGGCGACCAGGCGCCCATCCCGGCCATGTCGAGCCACACGAGCACCTGGCCGTCGCACTCGGCGCCGGCGCCGATCCCGATCGTCGAGATGCTCAGCACCTCCGTGATGTGCGCCGCGACCGCCGCCGGCATCAGTTCGAGGACCACCGCGAAGGCGCCTGCCTCCTGGAGCGCCACGGCATCCTTGGTCAGTCGTTCCGCGCCGCCCGGACCGCGACCCTGCACCCGCTTGCCGCCGAGGATGTTCTCGGACTGTGGGGTGAAGCCGAGGTGTCCCATCACGGGGATGCCCGCACCGGTGATGGCCCGCACCTGCGCAGTGACCCGCTCGCCGCCCTCGAACTTGACCGCGTTCGCGCCGCCCTCCTTGACCATCCGGACGGCACTCGCCAAGGCTTGCTCGGGAGACGCCTCGTACGAGCCGAACGGCAGATCGGCCACCACGAGCGCGCGCTGGGCACCTCGGGAGACGGCGCGGACGTGCGGGATCATCTCGTCGAGGGTGACGGGCAGGGTGCTCGGGTGCCCGAGGATGTTGTCACCGATCGAGTCCCCGATCAGGAGCATGTCGATCCCGGCAGCGTCGAAGATCCGGGCCGTCGGGAAGTCGTACGCCGTCAGCATCGTCACCCGTTCGCCGCGTTCCTTGGCCTCGCGGATGTGGTGGACGCGGACCGGCGTGCTGTCGCTGCCTCTGGGTGTGCTCATCGTGCTGTCTCTCCTTGGGGTTCGCGCCAACGCGTCGTGATCGGGAGTCGTCGGTCACGGCCGAAGGCCAGGGCGGTGACCTTGGTGCCTGGTGGGTACTGGCGCCGCTTCCATTCGGCACGATCCACCAGCGAGAGCACCTTGTCCACCACGGCCGGGTCGAAGCCCCGGGCGAGGAGCTCGGCGCGTCCCTCCGCGTTCTCGACGTACGCGTCCAGCACCTCGTCGAGCAGGTCGTACGGCGGCAGCGAGTCCTGGTCCACCTGGCCCGGCCTCAATTCGGCCGACGGTGGCTTCTCGATCGAGCTCACCGGGATCGGCTCGATCTCGCCGCGCGCGCGGGCCTGGGCATTGCGCCAACGGGACAGCGCCCAGACCCGGGACTTGTCGACGTCCTTGAGCGGAGCGAAGCCGCCGACGGCGTCCCCGTAGATCGTCGAGTACCCGGTGGCCAGCTCGGACTTGTTGCCGGTGGCCAGAACGAGGTGTCCTTCGCTGTTCGAGATCGCCATCAGGATCACGCCGCGGACCCTGGCCTGGATGTTCTCGGCCGCGATCCCGTCGACGCCGAGCTCGCTCTCGAAGACGTCGACCATCGGACCGATCGGCTGGATGCGGTAGTCCGCGCCGATCCGGCGGGCGAGATCCGCGGCGTCGTCCTTCGAGTGGTCCGACGAGTAGCGCGACGGCATCGAGACGCCGACGACGTTCCGGCCGCCGACCGCATCGGCCGAGATCGCCGCGGCGAGCGCCGAGTCGATCCCGCCGGACAGCCCGAGGGTGACCGAGTGGAAGCCGTTCTTGACCACGTAGTCGCGGAGGCCGAGGACGAGGGCGCGGTAGACCTCCTCGTCGGGTTCCATCGGCGGCGCGACCTCGGTGGGCTCGGGCGGTGCCTCATCGTCCCGCAGGTCCCACACGAGGAGGCGCTCGTCGAACTGCGGGACGCTGGCCAGCAGCCGCCCGTCGGCGCCGACCACGAACGATCCACCGTCGAAGACGAGGTCGTCCTGCGCTCCGACCATGTTCACGTACGCGACCGCGGCCTCGACCTCCCTGGCGCGCCGCACGCACAGCTCGGTCCGGACGTGGCCCTTGCCCTCCTCGTAGGGCGACCCGTTGATGACGAGCAGCAGGCTGATGTCGGCGTCGTCCATGTCGGCGACGGGGCCGCCGTCCTGCC
>Ga0209125_1002166_pt1 | contig 15828 bp, 11 predicted proteins | sample BarGraIncub1131A_FD_184503 | JGI IMG/M metagenome (GOLD analysis project Ga0209125, IMG submission 184503) | Arctic peat soil microbial communities from Barrow, Alaska - Barrow Graham LP Incubations 11-31A (SPAdes) (version 2) | ecosystem: Environmental > Terrestrial > Soil > Wetlands > Peat...
GCTCTTCACCACAATCTTTTCGATATCCTCGGGGGTTTTTACCAGACCCACGCCACGGATAAAGTACGCATTTGGTTTCTTGTCAATGTACGCGCTACCCGTGTTTTCATTGTTCTTTTCGAGCGCCTCAAAGATATCCGTCAGCGTCAGGTTCATACCCCTGAGCCTTTCCGGATTCACCGCTATTTCATACTGTTTGACAAAACCGCCGTAGCTGTTGATATCCGCTACTCCCGGTGTGCCCAGCATCTCCCGCCGCACCACCCAGTCCTGAATGGTACGTAGCTCCATGGGCGTATATTTCTGTTCGAGTCCTTTCTTCACAGCCAGACGATACTGGAAGATCTCACCCAGTCCGGTAGAGATAGGAGCAAGCTCTATTTTAGCAAGACCCGAAGGAATTGCCTCTTCGGCTTCCTTCAGCCGCTCGCTCATTTGTTGGCGTGCCCAATAGACATCCACCTCATCCTTAAATACGACCGTAATGACTGACAATCCCAGACGTGATATGGACCGGAGTTCGATAATATCGGGGATATTCGCTACCGCTACCTCAATGGGTGCGGTAATAAAACTTTCGACCTCCTGGGCCGCCAATGAAGGTGCAAGAGAAATAATCTGCACCTGATTATTGGTTGTGTCGGGTATGGCATCAATAGGCAGACGGGTAAGCGAATAAGTACCCCAGCCAATCAAAGCTACGACAAACAAACCGACAATAAATTTATTCTTTATTGAAAATTGAATGATACGTTCTATCATAAGATATGCTTCTTAAATAAGTGAATACAAGTAATAAATACGATGTATCAGCTCATTTGAGGAGGTTGCCAGATAGAAGTTTGGATGAAGGAACTATAACTTGGTTTATAAAGCGAATAATTCTCCTGCAAGAGCGAGAAGTCTTTGAATTGAATGGCTTGACACAGGACGATGGCAGGTATGTAACAGCAGCTACAGGTGCAAAAAGGGGAACAATGGTCGGTATGTTCCGCATGAGAACCCGTTGACTGTTGTGCCTGTTGTGTCTGTTCGATGTTAGACGCAGTATGATCCTCCGGTATATCCGGACACGGAATCACACTGAGTATCAAAACATAAATAGATAATATGAGGGCTAACAGTCTCATTCAATTAATTTGAGGCAAAGATAATAAATAAATGAAACGGCTCTGCATAATTATTGTTTTTACGCAGTGCATGCAACAAATTTGACATAAACAGTAGCCGTACATCGCATAATTAACCGAAAGAGATTATCTTTGGACTTAATATAAACAGTACGCAATCAAGTCAGCCTACAGAAAGCAGACAATCATTCAGATCATGGCAAAACGAGTAATAATCATAGGGGCAACCTCCGGTATCGGATATGAAGTGGCAAAAGAGTATATGAAGATGGGCTGGCAGGTAGGAGTGGCTGGCAGACGACAGGAAGCGTTGGAAAAGTTTCAGGCGACGGCTCCCGATCAGATTGTGATTCAGTCGCTGGATGTGACGCACGAAGATGCCGCAGACAAACTGCTGGCATTGATTGGCAAACTGGGCGGCATGGATCTGTTTCTGTTCAGTTCGGGGATAGGATCTCAGAATCCGAACTTAACCCCGGAGGTAGAAATCAATACAGCACGCACCAATGTGGAAGGTTTCATACGGATGGTCACCACGGCGTTCAACTACTTCAAGATCAACGGAGGAGGACATTTAGCTGTTATCAGTTCGATAGCAGGAACCAAAGGAATGGGCAGTGCAGCAGCGTATTCTGCGACTAAACGTTTTCAAAACACTTACATAGACGCCCTGGCACAGCTCTCGCGTATGGAACAACACAATATCACCTTCACCGATATCCGTCCCGGCTTTGTCGAGACCGCCCTGCTTAAAGACAGAAACTACCCAATGCTGATGCAGGCAGACCGTGTGGCGGCTCAAATCATCAGTGCCATCACCCACAAGAAAAGAGTCGCAGTGATTGATTACCGATATGCGATAATGGTCTTTTTCTGGAAGCTCATTCCTTCCTGGCTCTGGGAGCGGATGGCTGTCAAGAACTAGCGTTTTAATTCAAAATCACAAAACAATGAAAACAAAAGTTGTATCAGTGCTATTATCCCTGTTTCTTCTCTCAAGCTGTGAAGAATTAATACCTGATCATGCTTATTTTATTAAGATCCAAAATAATTCAACAGATACGATTAAGTACTACGAGAGCTATTTATATCCTGATACATCTATTGCAAAAGCGAAACCAAGACTTGTAACGGTTTATCCATCAGATTTCGATTTTCTGGAAAGTCGTAAGAAATGGAAAGATGTTTTAAAATCTGACACTCTCATGATTTTCATATTAAGTAAAGATACTGTACAGAGAAACAGTTGGGAGAGCATAAAGAATGGCTATAAAGTTTTAAAACGATATGACCTAAGCGTCAAAGACATCGATAAGAATAATATAGTTGTATATCCGTAAGAGAGGTAAATAAACCTCTTTTACCGATACGGTAGTAATTCAGTAAAGCGGATTGAGGTCAAGAATAAATAACTATTCAGCACTAATGTTTTCATCTCATTATGTATATGGTAAAGGATTTTAAACTATATTTGCGTCCAAATTAGTTGTTCCAAAGTAAAAGTGCCTCTCTTCGTATCGTTAGAAGAAGCGATAAGAGAAAAATCAAACGTAAATTATGAAAAAGCTGGTAGTCCTTTCCATTTGTTTATTCTATGTAATGGCATCGCATGCCCTTGATTTTACAGTTGATAAACTGAAATATACCGTCAATGCCGACAGTGTATCGGTGATGGTGGCACATACCGAACCTTATGACATAGAAGGCGATTTTGTAATTCCGGACAGTGTGATATTTGAAGAGAAAATGTATGCGGTTACTTCGATTGGTGATTATGCTTTCAATTCTAACTATTATTTGACTTCCTTGACAATACCCAAGGGTATCACTTCTATAGGAGCATGCGCTTTTATCAGTTGCATAAGGTTAAGAGAATTTGTTGTTGCTGAAGATAATCCGGTTGTTACTGCTCAGGACGGAGTGTTGTTTTCTAAGAGTAAAGACACAATCATATCATATCCCAATAATGGAGCAGTCGACTATGTTATTCCTTCATCTGTAAAAGTAATCGGTAATTCAGCTTTCTATAATTGTTACAATCTTAGATCAGTTGTTCTCCCTGAGGGACTCACCATAATTTCTGAATCTGCTTTTAATATCTGCAGAAATCTAGCCTCTGTAGCGATTCCGGATGGTGTCACTTTTATTGGAGCTAATTCTTTTAGAAATTGTGATGCCATCACTTCTGTGGTAGTACCCGAGAGTGTCACATCAATCGGTACTTACGCTTTCAATAGTTGCGATAAACTCGTTTCTGCTACATTCCCTTCTAAAGTCACAACAATAGGCAAGAATGTACTCTTCGAATGCGCTGAATTTCGGACTCTAATCTGCCGTAGTGCTGTGCCTCCTTTAATCGATTCTTTAGAATTTGAGACTTCCCATCCTTATCCTATTCTTTTTGTTCCGGATTCTGCCGGAGCTGCATATTCCAACGCTCCCGGATGGCGTAATTTTTCAGCAATATTGGAAGAAAAGGATCGTCTTGGTTACAATGTGACTTTAAAGGAGGCAGGTACACTGCTTGACTCAATTAAGGAGGAAAATCTGAACAAAGTATATAAACTGACCATTTCAGGTCCCCTTAACGGGATTGACCTGGAGGTAATACAAAAACGACTTCCAATCCTTCGGATATTGGATATGGGCAATGCCACATTAAACAGTGGGCAAAGAGTGCCTGATAAACTACCATACAATATGTTTGATGGCCGTAAGTATTTGCAATCCGTTACACTTCCCTCAAATATAACTTCCATCGGAGAAAATGCTTTTCGAAATTGTGATGATCTTACCTCGGTAAAGATGCCGGAAGGTTTAACTGAAATAGAAAATTTCGCTTTCCAGAATTGTCATGCACTTTTATCTGTTTCATTCCCCTCAACACTGACTGTAATTGGATTTTATGCTTTTCAGAATTGTATGGGCCTCTCTTCTCTCGTCATACCAGAAGGTGTAATTGAGATTGTTGATTACTCATTTAAAAATTGTGGAGGTTTGAAATCTCTCTCCCTCCCTTCAAGTGTCACATCCATTTGGGAGGAAGCTTTCATAGGTTGTGAATTGAAAAGTATTAATTCTCATAATTCTGTTCCTCCTGCCATCCGTGAAAGTTCCTTTTTCTATGTAAATAAGGATTCGTGCATTGTGTATGTCCCGGCAGGATCCAAAGCAGCCTATATGGTAGCAGATCAGTGGAAAGAGTTTAAGAATATTGTGGAGTTTAATGTTACAGAACAACCAGAAACCATCGCATCACCGCTGACTATCTTTGCCGATGGCGATGGAATCTTGGTAAAGGGGGTGAAAGAAGGCGAAACTATTTCTGTTTTTAGTTTGACAGGTATACCACTTCTCTCGTTGACAGCGAAGGGTCACGAACAGCGGATTACCCTTTCGAAAGGTGCGATCTATGTCGTAAAAGTAGGTAATCAGATAGTGAAGCTGGCACTGTAATAACGTACTGTATCATTCTTTTTTCCGAATAATGAGATTATATAATTGATATCTGCGAATATGAAACGTATTATCCAAGAAAGGAGAGGTAGGATTATGAAAACAATATCTAAACCGGTATTTCTTCTCATTATTATTTTTCTGCTGGTAAATAGCTCTGACTGTGAAGAGTTTGCTATGGATCATGAAGATTATTATGAAATTATATTGGTTAATCATGCGGAATATTCCATTGGTTATTACTTTGCTACCGGTGGGAAGTTTGGCACATCCTATCCTGATTCATTGCCGGAAACAAATGACTACATTACTTATGACATAAGTAAAGTAAAAATAGCAGGTTATATGAGCGAGATGAAAATGAGCAAATTTATTCGAACATTGCCTCATGACACATTATCAGTGTTTATCTTTCATACGGATACGCTGAAGAATAATAGTTGGGAGGATGTTCGAGACCATTATAAGATATTGAAACGTTACGACTTAAGTCAGGAAGATCTAGAAAAAATGCGTTGGAAAATTGTATATCCATAAGTTGTCTTTTTCTTGTTGTTAGATGAAATAAACAGAGTTTCTAACACAGACCCTTGTTGATTCACAGAATGTCAACTCTGTGCTAGATTCTGGTATCCGCAGACAAGACGTCGCAGGGGGCGCTGTCGTAAGCACGCGTTATTATTTCGGTCAGTATTTTGTATAACAGTAGTGGTTCGATTTTTATCCGTTGTATGGCCTTTTATGTGGACGTGGAATTAATAAAAAATTAAAAAATGAAAAATATATTTATAGCTTTAGCGGTATTATTGTTGTTGTCCGCCTGTGATGAAATAGTTAATTATGACTTCTTTGTGAAAAACAACTGTGACAAATCTATTAATGTTACTATAGTTGATTATAAGAAGGTTGAAACAAAAAAGACTGTAGCAGCTAAAGAACAATTGTTAGTTTATAGTTCTAAAGGATTTAATAAACTGACAAATGAGACTGTAGAGTCTGTATTTTCTTCTATTGTTATTACTAAAGACAACGATACAGCAACACAAAATTATGTAGATAGAAATCAATGGCAATTACAGGCGGAGTCTGACACTCAAGCTAATTGCTACCTAACGATTGACTCAACTGATTTTAAATGAAAGCATAAGCCTCGGGAAACCGGGGCTTATGCTTTTATAAAGCAGCAATATTTTTAGGCTTTATAGACTTTATAAACCCATCAATTACGGAAAGGATATGCTGTTTTTAGTTTGACAGGAATACCGCTTCTGTCGTTGACAGCCAAAGGTGAGGAACAGCGGATTATCCTTTCGAAAGGTGCGATCTATGTCGTAAAAGTAGGAAATCAAATAGTGAAGTTAGCACTGTAATAACGTACTGTATCATTCTTTTTTCCGAATAATGAGATTATATAATTGATATCTGCGAATATGCAACGTATTACGACTTAATATAGAAACGGTTTACACCTGTTTAACAAATGCAAGGTGTAAACCGTTTCTGTATTATGTCGGTTTTAAAAAACAATTTTCCCGCCAATAAAGAAACTTCTGGGTAAAGTCGGACCGTATGCAAAATCAGAATCACGATCTTTCCCTTTGTCCTCATCCGATTGATATGCATCGAAAATGTTTTTTACACCTGCATTCAGCTGAAGAGATATCTGTTCAAAGAGTGGGAACGTATAACTTAGTTTGGCATTCATATCAAAAAAATCAGGTGTAGTTACGTTTATATCTTTCGGGATGTATCCAGCGGCATGAGGCACCAGCATACTTCCTGTGTAGGTACCTGAGAGTGATATTTCAAACCTTTTTACCGGAGTTAACATAGTAGTGAAATATCCGTAGAAATCTGGTGTTCGAAGCATCTTCTTCGTGCTAAGGTCCTCAGATGAACTCCAGTTTTCCATCTCATCATACCTGCTTTCCTGAATCGTTGCCCCTGCTTTAATTTGCAGTAATGAAGTGAAGGAGATCTCACCATCCATTGTGATACCCATCACTTTGGCTCCCGATCCATTTGCCCGCTCTTTCAAGATAGTACATTCATTATCAGTACCAATATCACTCAGCACAAAGACATCATCCAGATTTGTATAGAATCCCTCAATACATAGGTTTGCGGGATAGGAACCAAAAGTGTGATAGAGATCTATTGATGCGCTTAAGCTCTGGGAGGTCTCAGGCTTTAGATCCTGTGCAGAATGAATAATGGCAATTTCGCCGCCAACCGCAGTGATGTGCAGATCCTCGTCGTATATCTGAGGAGCACGAAAGCCTGTTGAATAGCTGAGACGGAAGTTTACATCCTTTTCCGGATTATATCTCAATGTCATGCGCGGACTGAAGATCGCATGATCAATCAGGTTATGTTTATCCAATCGACCACCCAACAACAATCCCCACATCTCGTCTTTCCATTCATTCTGAATAAAAGCACTCTCCGTGTGCACTGTCTGAAAAATATCCCGGTTATACCCCAGTATCTTGTCATGTAACTTGTCATACATATATTCCGTTCCTCCTGTAAACTGTGCCGGCATAAACAAAAGCTTATCCCAGTTATATGAATATTGCGCTCCTGACACATAGGTTAGATCATTCGTATTGCCATATCCTCTTAGATCTTGTCCGGCACCCGAGTAACTTTTACGCCGTGTGTTTTGTATGGAGGAATAAAGATTCACCTTATGCTTTTCATCTGGAGTAAACAGATCAAAGTTCACACCTCCGCTATTTATTGAGTGTTCTGCTTCCTCTGCTACCTCCGCTTCGTGAGGTGGTTGATTCAGATGATCTCCCCCTCGTCTGTAGTCAGTGGTATTATGATATTCCAAGGATAACTTTGAATAATTACTTGTCTTCATGAACGAATGAAGACCTATTGTTTTGTTATTCATCTCCGGTAGTTCGGTAAATCCATCACCATCCCGATCATATCCATCGCGGTACCGGCTTTGTCCGAATAGAAGTATCCCGGCTTTTTGATCTTCAGTAACCAGGGAGATATTCATACCGGTGTTATTATCAACGGCATTTGTACCTCCTACGGTTGTTATATCGTGCGAAATTTCAGCAGAGTTGCGTGTAGGTACCTTTGTGATTACATTGATAGTTCCGGCTATGGCAGACGATCCATACAGTGCTGAACCACCTCCTTTAGCCACTTCTACCCGTTCGATCATATTTTGAGGAATCTGTTCCAGTCCGTAAACGCCGGCAAGTGAGCTGACGATAGGACGCGAGTCAATCAATATCTGAGAGTAGGAGCCATCCAAACCATTAATCCTTACTTGTTCGGAGCCACAGGTGTGACAATTATCTTCTACCCGTAGTCCCGATTGAAAACTCAGGCCTTGTGCCAGACAGGATGAGTTTGTCTCTTCAAACAATTTAGCATCCAGAACAGTTACTAAAGACGGTGCCAATCGTTTATTTGTTTCCTCTCTGTTACTACTCACTACGATTTCATCCAGCTGAATCAGATCCGGATACAATACAACATTCATTTCCAGTTTGCTCTTGCTAGTGACAGATGCGATTTCAGTCTGTGTGCGATACCCCATTGACTTGAATTCAAAAATCCTATTGCCCTCAGGCACGTTTTTCAGGAAGAAATGACCGGAAGCATCGGACGTAGTCCCAAGAGTGGTTCCTTTTATGGTTACGCTAACGTAGGCCAAATCAGTTTTAGTTTCAGCGTCCGTAATATGTCCACTGATGGTTGCATCAGTGGGCTTTCCTGATAATTCTGCTCCTATACATGGTAATAGGGCACAGAAAAAACAGGAAATAAAAAACATGTATTTGCTCATTATTATTTCTTATTTTAAAATGTACACAATAAAGTTGAATACCCCCTGCAGAGGGGCATATCAGTCTACTATTTAAAATAAGCAGGGAGGAGCTCGTAAAGAATAGGAGCAAGGTGCAGTTTTGAAAACCTTGCAGATGGAAATAGCTGTATCTAAAGACGTGAACTCCTGATCAAACGAGAGATGATACGTGGAAGTTTCCACAAAAGGAAGCAATTGAAAATGACAAATGAAACAAGAGCAAGAGGAACTATCACAATCATGCCCTGCAGCCGTCGCTTCATGCACATGAAAGTGAAAACTCTTTACAATACCTATTGGAGCTATTGCAAAAAGCAATAACCATGCAAAGATTACTTGCCTTCTCAGATGCAAATTCATATTTGCAAAAGTAGTAAGAATTTGTAAGCTATCTGTTCGGATAGAATAGTTTAACACATGCTCAAGCGAGCTGTCCGACAATTACGACATAGTTCTTGCCATACTTCTTGGCGCATTTAGGGCAGGTGGTGTACCACATGTACATTTTCTTGATTGCAAAGCCTTTGCCTTTTGTCACGGACTCGTAGTCTTTACACCATTCTCCGGTTTTATTGAAGTTTCCTTCATACACTTTGCAGTAATACTTCCCGCTCAATGTGCAGTTATCAGCACCCGGCACTTCTTTGTCCACGGCAAGATAGAGATCCATGTTCCATTTGGAGGTATGATCCGACAGACAGAGAAAACCCGGTGTTGTCGCTCCGCAAAGTTCCAATTTGTTTACCATCCTGGTGATTACCTTGCCAAAGTTCATTGGCATGTAAAACAGTGTGCAGACTTTGTCGCGGATAAAGAGCTTGTGATCCCAGTCAAAAACTTTGTCATCCCAAGGTTTTGGATCAAACTTTGGACAACACTCCTTGTCATTTTGTTTCGTTTCCATGATGTGTTTGATTTGAGAATAAACCACAAATATAGTAAAGTATCTCCGTGTGTTATCTCGATATTTGTTAAAAGAAAGAGGAGCGAACTAAAATGTTTCCTTGATTAAATCAGTTGATAAATTATTAGTATTAATATTGTGTTGTCTCTAATCAGAAGTTTATGTCAGTCAAGTAAACAGGTAACAATATAAATAAAGTAATACGCATGAAAAATCGAATTTGTTTATTAGTCCTTCTCAGCTTTTGCATGTCGGTTCATTTGCAAGGTCAACCGCAAAATCGACAAGTTGCAAAGCAAGTGATTAATGTGGAGTCTGGGAACCTAAAGTTAAGTTTGATGGTTGGTAGTGATGATCGTCTTTACCAATTGGGATTTGGCGCACTGGATAAAGAGGTATCTATCCCTACCAGAATGCCGTCGCGTGAGTCCGAGTTTTTACCACCTTATGGTAATGGGGTCATCACTGAGCCTGCCATTCAGGCAACTCATACGGATGGAAATACGTCGACCGAACTTCATTATGTGAGCCATAAACAAGAAAATATATCTGATGATGTCCAATTGACAACAATTTCTTTAAAGGATCCTGCTTATCCGTTCTTTGTGGATATCTTCATAAAAAGTTATAAGTCGGTCAGCATGATGGAAATGTGGAATACTATCCGACACGATGAAAGTGATGGCAAAGTAGTCCTTTATCGGTATGCATCGGCTTCTCCACGCTTTAAATCATCACAGTATTGGGTTACCCAGTTTATAGGGGATTATCAACGGGAAGCGACTCTTTCTGAGGAACGATTGAGTGAAGGAATTAAAGTGCTGGATTCCAAATTAGGAATCAGAGCCACCCAAATGCGTATTCCTTCTTTTATCCTGTCGGTAGGTCAAGCCGCCCGTGAAAATGAAGGAGAAGTATTTGCGGCTTCTTTAAAATGGCCCGGAAGTTTTCAATTAGCATTTGAAGTGGACTGGGATAAGAACCTTCGCGTTTTGACCGGTATGAACCCTATCGGTTCGCAATATTATCTGGATCGTGGAGAAACATTTACCACGCCTGCCATCTTGTGGACATACAGTAAGAAAGGAAAAGGAGAAACAAGCCGACAATTCCACCATTGGGCAATGAAGTATTCGGTTCGCGACCCACAAAAGAACAGACCGGTTCTCCTGAACAATTGGGAGGCTACCTATTTTACCTTCGATGAAAAACGGATTACCGGACTGTTTGATGGTGCAAAGCAGGTGGGAGCAGAGTTATTCTTGTTGGATGATGGTTGGTTTGGCAATGGTGTATATTCCCGTGATGACGACAGACAGGGATTAGGTGACTGGCAAGTGTCTACGAAGAAACTTCCGAGCGGACTCTCTTACCTGGCTAAAGAAGCCAGCAAACGCAAGATCGGTTTCGGTATCTGGTTGGAACCGGAAATGGTCAATCCCAAAAGCGAACTGTATAATAAGCATCCAGAGTGGATTATCACACAGCAAAAGCGCGAACCGATATTAGGTAGGAACCAGGAAACCCTGGATTTAACCAGACCGGAAGTGCAAAAGTTTGAGTGGGAGGTCATTGATAATACGCTTCGTCCCAATCCGGGTATTTCGTATGTGAAATGGGATTGCAACAGATATGTTACCCAGCCCGGTTCCACTTATCTCTCCGCTCAGGAACAGAGCCATTTGTTGATTGATTATAATTGGTCACTTTACGGGTTGATGGATAAGTTTGCCAAAGGCTTCCCAAATGTGATGGCCATGCTTTGCTCCGGTGGATCGGGACGGGCTGACTATGGTTCGTTGCAATATTTCCACTCCTTCTGGCCGAGTGATAATACCGATCCGTTGAGAAGAATAAAGATTCAATGGGGATTTGGCCATTTCTTTCCGGCTAGCACGATAGCCGCACATATCACCCGCATGGGAAATCGTTCTCTGAAATTGGCTATTGATGTCGCTTTAAGTGGTGCTCTCGGTATTGATATGGCTTTAGATAAAACAACGGCTGAGGAACGGGCGCAATTGGCAGAAGGAGTGCGCCTTTACAAAGAAAGCATTCGCGATCTTGTGATGAGAGGTGACTTATACCGGCTTGTCTCTCCGTATGAATTCCCAATGGCAGCTCTCAGTTATGTAGCTCCGGATAAGAATAAGGCGGTTGTCTACTTCTATCAAACGGAAGATGGTAATGTGCCTTCCGTGAAGTTGAACGGACTGGATGCTTCAAAGAAATACAGCGTGAAAGAGATCAATCTTGCGAAAGGAACTTCATCCCGCTTTACCGTGGATCAAAAGATCTTTACAGGTGAGGAACTGATGAATAAAGGTATTGATAATCCGTTGTCTGCTCAGGCTGAAAGTGCCGTATTTGAACTGAAAATGGTTGAATAACGGGTATTAAGAAGTTCATAATGCAACCCCACACAAGTATGTCAGAAGGCATTCTTGTGTGGGGTTTGTCATTTTGTCAAATGCATTGGTATCGGCTCCTCGTTTCGCTACAGGCAAAGTCCCGATTCGCTGCAGCACTCTTCTCGTTGCGCTGCAGCGAAACGAGGAAGGTGTCCTTATGAAAATATAAATTCGTCTGACTGAAAAGATCGGCCTGTAGGTAGCTTTTCTTTATAAAATCTTTATGCTGTGCTTCTCTTTCTTATAAGTTCCTTACACTATTCGAACTAATTTTGTCCCTTGAATTATAAAAGATAAAACGAATATGGAAAAAGAGTACATTATCGGGGCAATCATTGCCGTCATCCTTTTTGGATACCTTGTCTATGTATTGGTAAAACCTGAAAAATTTTAATCAGAATATGGGAACAAACGACTACTTACAGATATTCTTATATCTGTTATTACTCATCACTATCACTCCTTTCTTTGGAGGTTACATGGCAAAAGTGCTGAGTGGAGAAAGACATCTCTTAACACCCGTGTTAGGTAAGGTGGAGAAATTTATTTATCTGTTTAGTGGCATTGATTCGAATCAACAGATGAACTGGAAGAGGTATTTACTTTCATTATTATCTTTCAATCTGGTTGGATTGTTGTTTCTGTTTCTGCTGCTACTGACGCAAAGTTGGCTGCCTCTTAATCCGCAGCATGTGGGAAACATGAACTGGCATACAGCTTTCAATACAGCTGTCAGTTTTGTGACCAATACCAATTGGCAGTCTTATTCCGGTGAAACAGGATTGAGTTACCTCAGTCAGATGATAGGGCTAACCGTTCAGAACTTTTTGAGTGCGGCTACAGGGATTGCCGTTCTGATAGCTTTGATCCGTGGTATCACAAGCAAAACGACGGAAGATCTGGGTAGCTTCTGGGTCGATGCTGTTCGCTCTACGCTTTATATTCTTTTGCCATTGGCTATTCTGCTGTCTGTGCTGCTCGCCGGACAGGGGGTTGTTCAAAATCTGAATGAATACACACAAGCCACCACACTGATCGGTGAAGTGCAGACTATACCGCAAGGTCCGGCGGCTTCACAGATAGCGATAAAACAATTAGGGACCAATGGCGGCGGATTTTTCGGAGTCAACAGTTCGCACCCCTTCGAAAATCCCACTCCGTTTTCCAACTTCCTGCAAACGCTGGCCATGCTCTTAATCCCGATCTCACTGGTCTTCACGTATGGCAAAATGGTGAAATCACAGAAACAAGGGTGGGCTCTCTTTTTCGTCATGTTTATATTGTTTACCATCGGACTGTCAGTTTCGTTGTATTCAGAGTTTAGCCAATCGGAGGTGTGGCACAATATGGCTAATATGGAAGGGAAGGAAACCCGCTTTGGTATTGCCAATAGTGTGTTGTGGTCTACGGTGACCACTTCTACTTCCAACGGATCGGTCAATGCGATGCACGACAGTCTGACCCCTCTATCAGGAATGGTAGCCATGATAAACATGATGATCGGAGAAGTCGTGTTTGGTGGAGTCGGATCCGGTCTGTATGGAATTATCATCTTTGTGATACTCACTGTTTTCATCGCCGGACTGATGGTCGGTCGTACGCCTGAATATCTGGGTAAAAAGATAGAAGCCTTTGAAGTCAAGATGTCGATGATTGCTGTATTGTGTCCGGCCATCGTGATCTTGTTGTTTTCGGCTATTGCCTGCACGATTCCAGCCGGACTAACCAGTCTGAACAACGGTGGGCCTCACGGTTTGTCGGAGATATTATATGCGTTTTCCTCTGCAGCCGGCAACAACGGCAGCGCCTTTGGGGGACTGAATGTCACGTCTGCGTTTTATAATGTGATGATTGGATTGGGCATGCTGATCGGTCGTTTTGGTATTATCATTCCCGTATTGGCCATTGCCGGCAGTTTGGCACAAAAGAAAATAATACCCGTATCCCAAGGTACATTCCACACAGACAATGTGCTGTTTATAGGATTGCTTATCGCTGTTATTTTGGTTGTAGGCGGACTCACATTCTTCCCTGCATTATCATTAGGACCGATAGTAGAGCATCTTTTACTGCAAAACGGAGTCTTATTCTAAGCTACAAATCTTATTGGATGTGCATCAACAAATATATATGAAATATGAAAAATAAAGAGATAAGTTTTCTGGATAAAAAGTTATTGATCGGAGCAATCAAGCTCTCGTTTATGAAATTACGTCCCGATTCGCTGGTTTCAAATCCGGTGATATTCATTGTTGCCATAGGAGCACTTCTCACTACAATAATAGTACTGATAGGATTGTTTGATGGAACAACCTTCTCTTCTTTCAATCTGCAGATTGCAATCTGGTTGTGGATTACTGTTCTCTTTGCTAACTTCTCGGAATCCATTGCTGAAGGAAGAGGAAAAGCACAAGCCGAGAGTCTGAGAGCAAACCGCTCACATACCAAAGCGCGCAAACTGACAGACGGAAAAGAGGAATCAGTTTCGGCGGAGAGTCTCAAAAGAGACGATATCGTAGTGTGCGAGACCGGAGAAATTATTCCTTCAGACGGTGAAGTCATTGAAGGTATTGCCACTGTTGATGAGTCGGCTATTACCGGCGAATCGGCTCCGGTGATCCGGGAAAGTGGTGGTGACCGTAGCGCTGTGACCGGAGGTACCAAAGTGCTGAGTGACCGCATTGTGGTGAGGATAACTTCCGATGCGGGCAACACCTTTATTGATCGTATGATTGCTCTTGTTGAAGGAAGCAAAAGACAGAAGACCCCCAACGAAATAGCGCTGACCATACTACTGTCCGGTCTTTCCCTCATCTTTCTGTTGGCGGTATTTACCCTGCCTGCTTTCTTTGCATATAGTCTGAATGCTTCCGGGTTGCTTCCTTCCGGTAACCTGAGTCTGCCTGTCCTGATTGCTCTGCTGGTGTGCCTTATTCCCACCACAATTGGTGGATTGCTAAGTGCTATCGGTATCAGCGGCATGGACAGACTGATGAAGCGAAATGTGATTGCAACCAGTGGCAGAGCGATTGAAGCTGCGGGCGATGTGGATGTTTTACTCCTTGACAAAACGGGAACTATTACGCTGGGTAATCGTATGGCAAGCGATTTAATACCGGCAGAAGGGGTCGATATGACAGAATTTGTAGCTGCTGCTCAACTGTCGTCGTTAAGCGATGATACGCCCGAAGGGCGGTCGGTGGTTATCTTGACAAAAGAGAAATATAATATACGCGGACGTGATTTGCAGGGTCTGGAAGCTGTTTTTATTCCATTTACCGCACAAACACGTATGAGTGGTGTAGATATAAAAATGAATGGACAGGTACAATGCATACGAAAAGGATCGGTAGAAGCCATCCGCTCGTTCGTGCAGCGAAATAATGGTTTCTTTCCGGAGAATGTGGATGAGAAAGCTTCGGAACTTGCTCAACAGGGAGCGACTCCTCTGATAGTAGCATGCGACAACAAAGTCCTGGGTATCATCCACCTGAAAGATATTGTAAAAGGAGGAATAAAAGAACGATTCGCTCAATTGCGCCAGATGGGCATTCGAACCGTAATGATAACAGGAGACAATCCGCTTACTGCAGCAGCCATTGCAGCTGAAGCAGGTGTTGATGACTTTATGGCGGAGGCCAAACCAGAAGATAAACTACGGAGAATCAGGGAAGAACAAGCCGGTGGACACTTGGTCGGCATGATAGGTGACGGAACAAACGATGCTCCGGCTTTAGCTCAATCGGATGTGGGCATTGCCATGAGCAGTGGAACACAGGCAGCCAGAGAGGCCGGCAATATGGTCGATCTGGATAGTAACCCAACCAAATTGATCGAAGTAGTGGAGGTTGGCAAACAGTTACTTATGACTCGTGGCGCGCTTACAACTTTTAGTATTGCTAATGACGTGGCAAAATACTTTGCGATTATTCCCGCTATATCCGTGACGTTATATGCAGGAGCATCCGAAAAAGGGGCTCTTTCGGCACTGAACATTATGGGGTTGTCTTCCCCGGAAAATGCCATATTGAGTGCCATTATATTCAATGCGGTAATTATTATTTTCCTCATTCCGCTTGCATTGACAGG
>Ga0209125_1002168_pt1 | contig 15809 bp, 13 predicted proteins | sample BarGraIncub1131A_FD_184503 | JGI IMG/M metagenome (GOLD analysis project Ga0209125, IMG submission 184503) | Arctic peat soil microbial communities from Barrow, Alaska - Barrow Graham LP Incubations 11-31A (SPAdes) (version 2) | ecosystem: Environmental > Terrestrial > Soil > Wetlands > Peat...
CAATCGCATACTGCGACGCCAGTTGATCCAATATCAAGCGGACATAGGTGACATCAACGCCTTCCAAAGAATGATCGAGGAAACATCCCTGCAGAAACCCTCCATACGGGATAGGCGGACCTTCCCAAGGCTCGGAGGGCGAGGGAATTCCGTTTCCGTAAACCACGATGAAATGGTCGCGGTCGGCGAGCGCCTCAAAGCGGGTATGGGTTTCGTTGTATGCCATGATTTCTGCATTCACCCCCTTTCCCGGAAAAACAAAGACCACTGGAACAGGCTCTTTGGGCAAGTTATCGGGAACGTAGACGAGATAACGGCGATCCACGAGCTTCGTGTCCAGCTCCCGGATGAGTATCGAATCCACTATGGGTTGCTGGAAGATCACAACGCATCCCCGGGATTGAGGACCTTCCGTTCTGCGAGGAACGGTCCATGGCGCACTTTTGCATCGTTTGAAGCGCGTCTGCGGATTCTGCGCATAGAGATCGGCAATGCCAATAAAAAGGAACAAAAGGAGGAAAAGACGTGCCATGCAAGGAAAATAGATTTGGGAGTTCAACTTCCGCAAAAGAATTTGAAAACTCCTCCACTAACCTGTTGGTCCATTCTACACCTACTTTCACAACACAGTACTTATCAATGCCTAGGCAAAGGACCAACAGGGAGATAGGCCAGTTTTAGACCGTCTTTTCCAAAGCACGGTTGTAACAGCTTATCACACAACCCCGACTTTGACCAGGGTTCAGCTCTCAAAGTCCCGTTCACTAGCCAATTCCGCCTACATTCGCCACATCCGAACCCGAATCCCAGCCCGGTATTCCCCCCAAAAAACACATCGCCAATCATCCCTACAGCCGCCTCACAATTCCCATAATCGCCCCATATCACACAAATTCCATTCTCCGCCCCCAAGCTGTATTCTCCGCCCATTCCATCCTCGTCCCATCTACCTCACTACCAGCAAGCGGGACTTCACGACACCCTGCTGTTCGATGGTGGCGATATAGAGTCCGTGGCTAGGCGCAAGGTCCTGCAGACTGAAAGAGCCTTGACCCGATACCAGCGCTTGCCGATGCAGGCGAAGCCCATTGATCTGGTACACAACCATGTGGCTGCCGGAACCAGGGGCATTGTAGTGCAGCAAGTCCCCAGCTTGGCGTAGTCCGAAGGAGCCGGCAAAGTTCATATCACCGCTTCCATCATACATGAAACGAAGCGGTTCAGATTCAGTTACAGTGTAGGTAATGATATTGGATGCAATGGTTTTACCAAGGCCATCGGTCACTTTTGCAACAACATAGTATGTCCCTACATTCGATGGTGCCCAGTCGACGCTGTATGGCGCCTTTGTAACGGTACCGAGAGCCGTCATCGTCATTGTTGCTTTCTCTGTTGCGTAGAACGTTACCGATGTTGTTCCCTGACAAGCGTGTGCATCAGCCGTTAGCGTAATTGTTTCTCCGACTCTGCTTGATGCCTTGTCTGCAGGTGCAGTCAATGAAATCGAAGTTGGTTCGACAATCGTTATATTCGGTACTGGAGGGGTACTCATTCCACCACCAAAATAGAAGCTCAGGTTGGGCGGTTGGTTATAGGAATTCTGCTGCCACGAAATTGCTGTTCTGTAGTTTTTATCATGCATCAACGTATACATTCTCTGCTGAGTACTGTAGGGTGTCACAAAAACAACCATACCAGTATTGTCGGAGAGTCTGTAGATCACCTCTTCACGCCAGTCTCCTAGGATATCAGCCATCAGGCATGGGTTCGATTTGGTGTCGTTGTTGTCGGTAACTGCGGCCAGATTGTACAGTGTTGCAACCCTGTCCGTCCCCTGGGTGGTAGAATTCCATTTCGAAATTACTTTCCTGTCCAGTAATTCACGCTGCACATCGCCATCCCACCATATACCGGCATTATATGTTATAGCACCTGTTGTAGATACTGGATAGGTAGATGAAATCAGCGCACCGGTAGCACTGTGAATTCCGGATCCGTCACTTCCCCAGATTTCCATCCCATAGTAGTTCGAATCAATATCGGCGGCCATACATCTTCCAATATCTCCGGAAGTTGCCAGTGACCATTGAATTGCTCCTGTGGTTGCATTTCTTAAGGAAAGACCAGGTACCGTCGTGCCATTCGCCCCTTCAAGACAGGAAAAATGCTCCAGACCGGGAATATTGGGGTTTATATCGGCCAAGTGCTGGGCATCCCCATGACCAAAGCCAGTAGAATACATCCCCTTCCCATATTCGTCCACGCCCATGGAACCATACATAATTTCGTCTCTTCCATCTCCATCGACATCACCTACGATGAAATTATGGTCTCCCGAACCGGTATAAGCCGAAGCAACACCATTGGGGTCACTGTCGAAGGCCCACTCTTTTGCAAGAGAGCCATTTCTAAAATGCCAAGCCTCAAGTTTTATTCTGTGATAGATTCCTCTAGTAATGATAAAGCTTGGGTTTACACCATCGAGATAAGCGACAGACCACATACATTTTTCAGCTCTGTGCGAGAGTTGGCTATCGCTCATTCCAGCCGTCCCCCATTGTGACATAGGCTCGCGGTCAATATACCAGTTCCATGCGATTTCTTTGCCTGTCTTTCCATCGAATATAGAGATATAGTCAGGCCCGTCGATTCTGTAATAGCTTGAGTTCAAGGCCGCTGTAGAGCGGTAGTTGACCTTTCCGTCACCATCTCTGTCCCCAACATAATTCCCGGCTCCGTCAGTGAATCCGTCCGAGGTTCTGGTAGCGACTTCTGCTTTTCCGTCACCATCTAGATCGTAGACGAGAAAATTAACCTCGACTTTATTGATCATGTTAGGACCCAGGTTAATAGCCCACATAAAGGTTCCGTCAAGTTTATAAGCTTCCAGATAGTGGTACGTTGTGTCCGTAGGAGTCGCGCTGATCGAAAGTCTTTTTACCACAATTTCATATTTACCGTCACCATCCAAGTCACCGACGGAGGCGTCGTTGATTTCATAAGCGTCATAGCTTCCATTTATTGGCCTGACAGGAATTGTAAGAAACTGCTTTGCCAGTGAAGTCACCGCTTCAGAACGATTCTGTTCTACTCCGTTTATGACAGCGGCAACAGTGTACCCTTCACCGTTACTTTGAGTATCGACAAAGTTCGATACCGATAATCCGGACTTTAATAATTCCGTTCCCCTGTAAAGATTATAGCTTGCATTTGCGGCATATTCTGGCCCTGTGATGCGCCAGGTGATCATCACGCCTGCGCTTGTCGGAATGGCAACGACACTCCGGTCAAGCATTTCCATGCGACGTTGTCCATAGGAACTGGTTGAACAGAGCAGAATAGCCATTAATCCCAATAATAGGGTAGGGTAAGAGTTCCTCATAATCAAGCCTTCGCTGGAGATAGTGCATACCTATTGAATCTGTTAAATATATCCTATCCTTCAGGTGTATTCATGAGCATTATATTTTTCCGTTGTCCATGGACAACACCCATTGCCCTGTTAAGTGTCCGCATGTAATTCGTGGAAAGACCGCGGCCGAAATGATCGTTGATCGCGTAGGGGATATTGTAAGATGCAGAACAATAACCATAGAACCAGGCTTAGCTCTACCTGGCATTTATGATTCACACATAATAGATGGAATGTATCAATAATAAAACCCACGCGCTCGGGCGTGGGTTCATATGATCAGAATGGGAACTTAGTTGCGGTTAAATAGAGTGCGGCGGGATAGCTGCAGACCCGAGGCGTTGCGGGCCACAATGATCCAATTCCCGGCTCCTAGATTCTGTGGCTCGGTGGCACTCTCCTGTGTCAAGTTCCCCATGAGGTCGTAGACTTGGTAGCGGCTTGGAACACCCTCATACTGCTGTTCCATTGCTATTCGACCTAAGAGTCTTGTGCAGGAGGTTGTGGACCACCACCAGGTGTCATTCGCATTGTTATTGATCCAAGCAGGGGCCGTTCCGCGAGCTGGGTTCATGGTGTAGCAAGTGTTTGTTGCCATAGAGTTGAGTCCGCTCTTGTAGCAGTTCTTCTCGTAGTTCCCCACGCCATTCACAAAGGCGATGCAAGTCGTCTGGCTAGAGCTAGAGACAGTGGTGGAGCTCGAAGATGGCTTGCTGGAGCTGGAGACCGCAGTGGAGCTTGAAGAGGGCTTGCTGGAGCTGGAGACCGCGGTGGAGCTCGAAGAGGGCTTGCTAGAACTGGATACGGGTACGGAGCTCGATGAGCTGTATTTGCGGTAGGGATTGGTGAACTTAGGTGCTCCAGGGGTGCTAAAGTCTACGGAGCTCTTTACGGATTTGTGCGATGCGATGTAGCTTTTGAGCCAGGTCATGGAAGCTCGCTCGGTTCCATTGGACTGGATGAGGCCGGTGTTCGCGACCCAGGTGGCGCCATTCACATAGCCCCACATCGTGACTCCACCTACATAGTCAGCCTCCCAGAAGTTGGGGAACTGTTCGGCGAGCTTGTTTTTCTGCGCGTTGTCGTCCGCGAAAGCAAGGTCATACTCGGAGATCATGACGGGCAGGCCCACTTTGGTGTGGATCTCTTCCAAGTAGGTCTTGATCTGAGCACCGGTGAAGCTCTCTAGGCCATGTGATTGTAAACCAGCGGCGTCAATGTAGCCTGAGCTCTTGACCTTGTTGAGCAAGTCGATATATTGGGCGCGTTGCCAAGTGAGGGCGTTGTAATCGTTATAAATAAGGAGGGCTTTAGGCCAGCGCTCGCGGGCCATGCGGAAGGAGGTGATAATCCAGTCGTAACCAGTGGCACCGTCTCCACCCAGGGCGGCCTTGAAGGGCGCAGGGGCGTGGCCAGGAACGGCTTCATTGACCACGTCGATCATATCGAGATCAGGATAGCGTTTCTTCGCCTCGTCGAACCACTTGGTAATCTCGGTGAGCTGGTCGGCGGTGGAGAGATTCATCAGCCAGGATGGGTACTGACTGCCCCAGACTAGAGTGTGGAACTTGGCAGGGATACGATTCTGCTTGGCATAGTTATAGATACGATCGCAACCGGTCCAGTTAAACTGGCCGCGCACGCCTTCCACGCTGCCCCACTTGCATTCGTTCTCGCCAGTGATCTGGTTCCAATATTGCAGGTAGTCCGTGCGCACGGCACCGCTAGTGGTGATGTTGCCCAGGAACTTGGGGGATCCTACGGCCATTTGGGCCTGTGTGGCAATGGAGGCGATGGCGAGTACGCCTAGCAGTTTTTTGTACATGGAACCTCGGGGATGAATGTTGATTTTGTTCCAAAATAGATTTGGTACCAACGCAGCGCCCCATAGCGGAATCATTCTTTGTGGACAATTTGTCCATGATACTCCAACAATAGCAGGAGTTTATCCGTTCGCCGTATTCAAGCCCATTTTTGATGGTATTGCAAACAAATTACGCCCGAAGAAAAAACGTGGCTTTCGACCAGGGTCAACGCCGTTTTGTGGTTGATATTCTGGAATAAAGGAATACCTTGCCCAAGCAGAACTGGATTCACAAATAGCCAGTATTGATCCACTAAATCGGCAGCCATGAGTGAATGTGTGGCAGTCGGGCTTCCAAAGATCAAGATCTCCTTGTCCGTACCTTGTTTAAGCTTATTGATCTCAAAAGGCAAATTTTCACGGATTACTGTGGTGTGAATCCGTTCCGACTCCGTCATTGTTCTTGACAAGACAATCTTGGAAACATCCTTGTACCATCGGGAATGTTCCATATCATGTTTCGTGGCATTGGGTTGGGATGCAGCTGTTGGCCAGTATCCTTCCATCATTTCATATGTTTTTCGCCCATAAAGTGCGCTGTCCGTTGCGCTGATTCGTTTTGCAGCGAATTCAAAAATTTCGTCATCAACGTGAATCCAATCCATTTCACCGTTTTGTCCTGCAACAAAACCATCAAGGGATACATGCATAAATGAAACCAAGCTTCCCATTTGAATCTCCTCAAGAAGGTTGTATGTTCAGAAATACCAGTGCCTAGTTGCAATGAAGTGGCTGTTGGTGCTTAGAGTATCGCGACCAATATTTCTTCTGAATTTCTGGGCGGACGTAGACCATCGGTACGGGATGCAAAATAGCGGTCCCCCAAGGACTCTGCGGAGACATGTTCCACCTTGCTAAAGCCCGCCTCGCGTGCCAATGCGAGCATTTCGGTAGGTGTAAAAAAACTGAGCCAGGGTGTGCCACTAGCCTTGGCCCCTTGCGCGGCGCGTTCCACTCCGGGACGGATTTCAGGATCATTCATTTCGATTGGAAGCATGAATGACATTACCAATGCGGAACCTGTACTGAGTGTGGAAGCTTGCTTAAGCATCGCTAAAACCGCATCCTTGGTCAAATACATGCTGACCCCCATAGAGGCCACTACCGCTGATTCTTTGGGATTAAATCCTGACTTGCGCAGGCACTCCCACCAGGAATCTCCTGCCTCGAAGTTTACCGGCACAAAATGCAGCGATGTGCCTATAGCCATTCCGAGCTCCTGGAGGCGCCCTTTTTTCCATTCCTGGGTGGTGGACTGGTCAATTTCGAACACCTGGAAACCCTTGGCAAGCATTGCGGCATTCCGCTGTGCAAAGGTATCAAGCCCCGCACCAAGAATCACATACTGTGTGGCACCTTGGGCCTGCTTTTCTGCCACTAGGTCTTCCACAAAACGGGCTCGTGCCACAATGGATGCACGGAAAGGCCGTGTAAACGCACTCATGTCCGGGCGGTTCCGCCATCCCTCATCAGGTGCCGCAAGTTGCAATCCAATAGTATCCTCAAAAACATGAGGAGCTGCATCTTGTTCTACATGCAAAGCGCGCCATAGGGCGGTGCGAACTGCGGTGTTGTCAGGTACGGACGATTGAGACATAATGACTCCGGGTTTATATCTATTATATCTATGATGTAACAAATAATGGCTGAGGTTCCGAGCAAGTGTCTAAATTTCTGATGAATCTCTGCTATTGTACGATGGTCACATTTGAGCTCCTCAGACAAATAGATTGAGCTTCATAGATAACCTTGTTTTCCTTGCTTTCGCTAGTTTTGTAATAAGAAAACAGCACAACAAGGAAGGCATATGTTTGATTTCGAATATCACAATCCGACCCGAATCCTCTTCGGAAAAGATCGCACCAAGGAACTGAACCGGCTTGTTCCTGCCGATGCCAAGGTATTGATTACCTACGGTGGCGGTAGCGCAATTCGCAGTGGTTTGATCGGTAAAGTCAAAGCGGCATTGGGTACCCGCACGGTACTTGAATTTGCGGGCATAGAGCCCAACCCTCAGTTCGACACCCTGATGCAGGCCGTCGAGGTCGTGCGCACCAACGACATTGACTTTTTACTTGCCGTTGGAGGAGGATCGGTAATCGACGGCACGAAGTTCATCGCCCTTGCAGCACATATCAATGGAAACCCCAAGAGCCTGCTTGGCAACTGGAATATCACCACGGAACTATGCCCAAGACCGTTGGCGATTGGCACTGTATTGACTTTACCAGCTACAGGTTCAGAAATGAACAGCGGCGCAGTGGTTAGCTTGGGACACGATAAACTTCCTGTGATGAGCCAGCTGGTATACCCCCGCTTCTCTCTTCTGGATCCGACCCTTACGGTAACCTTACCAGAGCGTCAGGTGGCCAATGGAATCGTCGATGCCTTCATTCATACCACCGAGCAATATTTGACTTACCCGGTTGGTGGACTCTTGCAGGATCGCATGGCGGAGTCGATTTTGCAAACACTAGTGGAGATCGGAAAAACATCCATTGCCGAGCCTGAGAATTACGCGATACGTGCCCAACATGTCTGGAGTGCGACCATGGCGCTGAATGGACTCATTGCCGTTGGTGTACCACAAGATTGGGCGACCCATATGATTGGCCATGAGCTGACCGCCCTGTTCGGCCTAGATCACGGTCAATCGTTGGCAGTCGTTCTGCCCACATTGCTTGCTGTGCGCAAGGAGAAGAAGTTAGCCAAGCTTGTTCAATACGCCGAACGCGTCTGGGGGATCAAGGAAGGATCCGACATCGCGAAGGCTGATGCAGCAATTGTCAAGACCCGCGAATTCTTCGAATCTCTGGGTGTAAAAACTCGCCTCTCCGAATACGGAGTGAAAACGGAGCGCATACCCGAAGTAATCGCGCAGCTCAAGGCCCACGGAATGATCGCGCTGGGCGAGACTCAAGATCTGACACTCGATATCGTGGAAGAAATTCTTCGCGCCTCACTCTAAAACAGGAATCACCATGAAACGCTTGTAATTGTTTCGCACCCTTATCCAGAAAAGTCCCATGTCATTCTGCATTTGCAGAAAATTGCGGAGCACTAACACGATGCTATAGTCAAAACCCTCAGTTCCACCAGATGCAGCGTTTGGGAGGCAATCCGTAGGTTTGGAAACTGTCGCCCGATGATCTCAGGGCCTCGTTCAATTCTTCGACAGTGAAATCGTAGCCATCTGATTTCGCTAACGCAACAAATTCTTCACGAGTTGCTGGTTTATCGTATTTTGGACGGATGCTTCTATCCATTCCGCCGGCAATGAATAAACGTTCTGCTTCTTTTACGGACATATTGTTCTCCTAGAACTGCGATGGTGATAAAATACTGAGTATGGGTATGCACATACCGTGCCAAGTAAATAGGGGAAAAAATGGAGGGATTTTGCCTGTTTCCGAGTTGTAATCCTACCTAGTCGTAAGATTTCGGAAAACCAGTTACCAAAGGGTGGCACAATCTATGCCTGTGGGTCTTATTCACTATTCGGGTGCTTGCGCTAGCTTTTGCACGCTGGCTAGCGTTTTTATGCGGTAGTCTCCGAGTTCTCAAATCATGGAAAAGTATACAAGAATGAGTAATTTGTGCATTTCCTCTGATTAAGATTCATTCTACTTTATGATGAGTCATTAACCCGAGTGCTCCATGTCCGAATCATCTCCCATTTTTCAAGTACCGTCTATTGGACTGTTGCACCAGTTCATTGGGTTTGAGCCACCTAAGCACCCCTTGTTCACAGTTGTGGATTATACGAAGATACAACCACAGCCGTTTTTAGAATCGAATCACATGCCCGAGAAGGCTAGTTTCGTTTGCGGTTTCTATTCGGTTCATTTTAAGAAGCATTGCAAATTTGTGTATGGCCAACAGGAATTTGATCACAAGGAGGGTACACTTTTATGTACCGCACCAGGGCAGGTCATTCACTACGATGCCGATCAAGACCGTGGCGGCTCCGAAGGTTGGGGTTTGTACTTCCACCCAGAATTGATCCGCAATATGCACCTTGGCCAGATCATTCATGAATACTCCTTCTTTATGTATGATGCTAACGAGGCGTTGCATATTTCCGAGCAGGAAAAAATCACCCTCAGCAATATTATCAGGCAGATCGAAGTGGAATACAATGCGAATTTGGATTCCCATTCTCATGAATTGATTCTATCGAACATTGAGCTCTTGTTGAACTATTGCAAACGCTTTTATGGACGTCAGTTTCTGACACGGACTGCGCAGAATAAGGATGTTGTATCGCGCTTTGAACGTTTTTTGAATCAGTACATTCATTCTGGGCAAATCAAGATACAGGGAATCCCTAGTGTCAAATTCTGTGCAGAACAAATGAATCTTAGCCCGAACTATTTTAGCGATCTACTAAAAAGCGAAACCGGAAAAAATACCCAGGACCATATTCATTTTCATTTGCTTGAAAAAGCAAAGTTGATGCTCTCGAATACGGAATTGAGCATAAGTGAAATTGCCTTTGAACTGGGCTTTGAATACCCGCAATATTTTAGCCGACTATTTAAGAAGAAAATAGGGAAAAGCCCGGTAATATTCCGAGCTAGATAATATAAACAATACTATTTGGAGAGAATATGAAGAACCTTCCAGGGCGTTCTTGTTTTAAGCTATGCGTATTTGTGTGTGTGACTTTCCTTTGCAGTGTCTGGGCTCGTGGCGAGGACTGGAAAACGGAAAAATCCAGGGATGGCAAAATTCAAATTCGAAATCGCATGCAAACTATTTATTTGAATGGTGAAAAGGTGGATGTCGTTGAGTACGAGGCGATTACTAAAACGCGAGTTGAGCAGGCCAATTTTATTGCGGCCATGAAAAAATCGGAGACTCATCAATTCATTTTGGATAACAAAAGTAGCTTGAAGCTAAAATCCATCTCGGATCACGAATGGATCTTTTATTACTTCTTTGACTTTCCCTGGCCCATGTCCGATGCGGACTGTGTGGTGCATATGGAGCTCAAGCAGGATAGTAGCCGTGCAGAATTTATTCTAAATGCTGCGCCGGATCAGTTTCCAAGGCAAGCGGTTCAACGAATGCCAGTGTATAATGTGACTTACAGTTTGCAGAAAATGGACTATGGAATCTCGATCGTGAGTATCCATTCAGAAATTTCATCGACCATGAATGCACCTGATCTTTTGGTGCAATTGTGGTTCCCAGAAGGCCCCGCTGATTTGTTGAGACGATTAATTACCGCATCCCAGAAACCTATAACTCCTTGATGAAAATGAACGTAATATCCTATAAGCAGTATGGCGGACCTGAAGTATTGGTTTCCGCTGAAATGGCAATTCCGCAGCCAAAATCCAATGAAGCGCTCATTCGAGTTCATGCAAGTACCGTGACCATCGCAGATTGTATGATGCGTCGAGGCGGCTTGATGGCGCGATTGATTCTGGGAATATTCGGACCTCGTAAAAAGTTCCAGATTCCCGGAATCGAATTTGCTGGTGTTGTAGAAAAAACGGGGCGCGATTTTAACAGATTTAAACCTGGGGATCGCATTGCTGGATTCAGAGGCTTTGGTACGGGTTGTTATGCAGAGTACAAGTGCATTTCATCAAAAGACTCAGCGGTCAAAATTCCTCCGTATATCGGCTTTGAAGAAGCTGTGACACTGGTGGATGGGGCTACAACCGCCTACTACTTTCTCCAGAAAGCGCACATTTGTCCTGGTGACAGGATCCTTGTGATTGGTGCATCCGGAAGTGTCGGAAGTTTTGCCTTGCAATTAGCAACGATAATGGGGGCTGAGGCTGATGGTGTATGCAGTCAAGTAAATCACAGTTTGATTCAATCACTCGGAGCCAAACACTGCTTTGACTATCGCACTGATTCCCTAAAAGCGGAAGCCTACGATTTCATTTTTGACGCTGCTGGAAAAAGTACGTTCTGGAAATGTCGTCCTAGTTTAAAGCGTAAAGGGCTCTACATGACCACTAGGATCAATTGGCGTACTCTGATTCAGCACTTGTTATTTGGACGAGGTTCTGGGAAGCGTTCACGTATAGCCTTGTCTATCAAAAAAGACTACGAATTGAAAATGGTTCTTGCATTACTAGATTCTGGACAATTGACAACCCATATTGATCGAGTGTTCCCGCTAAGTCAGGCAGCACAGGCTCATGCCTTTGTTGAGAAAGGGAAAAAACGGGGGAATGTGGTCATTCAAATTCGGTATAATAATTATTCAGCGAAAATAGAATCGCGTGTACTGTGAATTCCTATACATTGACAACCCAAAGTTTTGCGGTTTCGCAGCAACATATTGCAAGATTCGTCGTAGCAATGTTTTGTATAACCTTTCTTATTCCGATATGCAGTGGGCTATTCTTCTATTCTAAGGTGATTTCGACAGAAGGCCCTTAACGGCTCAAAATATTCTAGACAGAGTCCCAATATATTTATGCCGCCCCGTTTGTGCTTGGTTACCATTTATCCTTATGCATCCACCCCAGGTGGCATCTCAAGAGTGATTCCCATATATGCGAATCATTCTTGAATATGGGAGCCGTCTTTTCCTGGTATCCAATAGCTACGGGGCAATTTCATTGGCATGGCATTCGCTTGAATCTTAAATAATGATTGCAAAATAGTGTCTGGTCCGCACATAAAACTGGGGCTGTTCTAGAACGATTGCCATCGGCGTCATGTTATCAAAGAAAATAATTGAGGATTTCCATGAAAGCATCAAAAGTCGTTTTGTCTCAGAATAATTCCGCCCATCGAATTATTCCGACTGTATCCCTTCCTGCGGCATTGCTAACGGTTTTGTTTTTTCTCCCCTGTAGTACGCTCGCTGCAACGTTACTTCCTGTGAATTTAGGTTCGACAGCGGATTTTGTTGTGTTGGCGGGTTCGCTTGTATCCAACATTCCGGGGTCTGCAATAACCGGAAATATTGGTTTAAGTCCTGCTGCGGGAAGCAATATCACGGGTATCGGTCTTGCCGAGTTGACAGGCACCATTTACACTGTTGATGCATCTGGGCCCGCAGGTTCTGTTGCTGCTGCTACGATGCTTACCGCTGCTCAAGGGGATTTGACCATTGCATACAACGACGCTGCTAGTCGAACGCCTGTGCCCGCAGGTCCATTCCTAAATCCAGGTGCTGGAGACATTGGAGGAATGACCCTGGTTCCGGGTCTCTATAAATTTACTTCGGGGGTTGATGTTTCGATTACGGGGTCTAACGTCACCCTTACCGGTGGAGCCACAGATGTCTGGATTTTTCAGATTTCCTCAACTCTCACCGTTGGTAATGGCATTCAAGTGGTGCTTGCGGGTGGTGCCAAGGCCTCAAATGTATTCTGGCAGGTCGGAACCTCTGCAACCCTGGGTACGACTTCCGTCCTCAAGGGAACTATCATGGCGGATCAGTCCATCTCGCTCAATACGGGAGCTGCCGTGGAAGGTCGCCTGCTTGCCCGTATTGCGGCTGTAGTGCTTGCATCGAATGCACTGACTTTGCCTGCAGAAGGGACCGTGGCGACTCAATCTGTTGTAAATCACAAGCGTTTTGGTCTGCTTGGTATTGTAGGGAATGCGCATACCCAAACAACCGAAATTCGTTACAACATAGAGAAAGCGGGAATGGTTTCATTGAAAGTGCATAACGCTGCTGGTCTCGAAGTTGCAACCTTCTTTTCTGGCCATCAGGATGTGGGTAGTCATAGCTTAATGCTCAACCCAAGCAAGACAACATTGATGACTGTGGGCGGTGTATATTTCGTCACCCTCAAGTCGAATGGGATGGAGTCAACTCAAAGGTTGACTCTCCAGTATTAATCATCCCGTTTGAACAATATATTCATCTCCGCGTTACTTGAGCGGAAAGCCAAGGGGCAGCCAAATGTGGCTGCCTTTCTCGTTATGCGGCAAATGCATAAAGGCGTGCATTCCAGTCATCCATGGATATTCAGAGTAGGGTGTTTCTGCAATACACGTCAAGGGTGGTATATTAAACTCCCCTCCAACGATAATTTGCCTGAGCTTGTCGATAAATCCGCTACGTGACTTCGAACCGGTACTTTGTATTACATAAATTGCAACTGTACAAATCACCGAGGTTCAGATGATCCGCGAAAACGCTATCGAGGTCCGCAATTTTACCAAACGGTTCGGGGACTTTACTGCTGTCGATAACATTTCCTTTTCCGTGGAGCGCGGAAGCATCTTTGCCTTCCTCGGTCCCAACGGCGCCGGCAAAAGCACCACCATCAACACGCTCTGCACAATTCAGGACAAGACCCACGGTGATCTTTTGATTCACGGGCATGATGTTTCGCGTGAGCAAGATCTTGTGCGCAAGGATATTGGAATCGTATTTCAGGAATCGACCCTTGATGACAAACTGACTGTGGAAGAAAATCTGAAACTGCATTGTGACTTCTACGCTGTTCCGAAGAATGAAGTACGGGAACGTATCCTGTTCGTTCTGGAGCTGGTGGATCTTTTGAAATGGCGAAATGATCCTGTAGGAACGCTTTCAGGTGGAATGAAGCGTAGAGCGGAAATCGCCCGCGGATTGGTGCATTTCCCCAAAGTTCTATTTCTGGATGAGCCGACTACAGGCCTTGACCCACAGACCCGTGCCAGTGTATGGGAATACATCCAACGTTTGCAAAAGGAAAAAGAGATTACCATTTTCCTCACCACTCATTATATGGAAGAGGCTGAAATTTGCAGCCAGGTCGCGATCATTGACCACGGAAAAATAGTTGCACACGACACTCCTGCAAATCTAAAACGCGAACACACCCAAACAACCGTTCACGTAACGACCAATAATTTTGGTCCAGTGCGCGAACATCTGGACGCAGCGGGGATCCTCTATTTGGAAAATTCGGGAGGGTTCACCTTCAAGGCCCGGCATGTCTCAGAAGCGATCACGCTAGTCTCTGAATTCAAAGACTGCATTCAGGATCTGGAAATTTTGAAAGGAACGCTGAACGATGTATTCCTTGCCATCACAGGAAAGGAGATCCGGGTATGATGCGTCCAATCAATGCAATTCTAATGCGTAATCTGATCAAACTTTCGCGCGACAAAATGCGACTGTTTATGACCATATTCATGTCGGTGCTATTCCTGTTTGTATTTTCATTCGTAACGAAATCCAGTATGGCCAATATTCCGCGGCCAATGGACTATCTGATTTCGGGCGTGATCATCATGACTGTATTCCAGTCCGCTTTTACCAATTCCATGCACATACTCGAAGATATCTCGAGTGGATTTATGAAAGAGATTTTGGTGGCTCCCATTGCCCGTTGGCAAATCGCCATGGGTCAGGTATTTTCCAGCGCCATAATTTCTGTTGCACAAGGTTTGATCGTCATGGTCCTTGGGCTCTTTCTGGGATTTCGCCCGGACCCGTTCCATGGGCTGCTGATGGTGGCCTTCATGTTTCTGGTTGGATTCACTTTCAGCGCCATTGGCCTATTTCTGGCAACCGTTACGCGGACTTCGAGCCGTTTCCAATTGTTGGTTACGATCGTTTCTTTTCCGCTCACGTTTCTTTCTGGCGCCTACATTCCAACGATGATGATGCCCCGTTTCCTTTTGCCCATAGTGTTGCTTAACCCTTTGACCCACACCACCTCTGTGTTTCGTTGCATTTCATTACAAATGCTCACCAGCAGCAGCGCGGATCAAGTGCGTATGGGTATTGCGTTCACGATCGGACGCATTACGGTAACTCCTTTGATGAGCACCATGCTTGTGCTGGTGATGGGGATTGGGTTTCTAAGTCTCGCAGTGCTGAAATTCCGCAAGGCCGATTTTTCACGGGTGGATATTTTTAAGCGCCATCATTAGTGAATTTGCGTATTTTACAATGGCAATTCCTGAAATCTAGGGCGCTCTGTTCAATAAATACGAGTGCAGTTGCGTCCTTCTGTTTTGGCTCGATACAAGGCTTTGTCTGCCCTCGAGATGAGTCCATTCATTCCTTCATTGGCAATGAGCATGGCAATGCCGCAACTGATGGTGGCGTGTAAACCTGCATTTGAAAATTCCATAGCCTGAACCGTTGTTCTTATTTTTTCCGCAACCATGTGCGCATTTTCTAGGTCCGTGTGGGAGAGGCCCACTAGGAATTCTTCTCCACCAAAACGACCTACAAAATCAGAACTTCGGATTGATTTTTGTAACGTAGCAGACAATGCGACCAGGGCCTCATCCCCAACCAGATGACCATGGGTGTCATTAATCATTTTGAAATGGTCGATATCGATCATGATAATGCTTAAGGGAAAACGATATCTTTCAGAAAGCAGGATAGATTGACTGAGCTTTTGATGCAGTACGCGTCTATTGTCGAGGCCAGTCAGCGTATCGGTTTCAGACAGTTTCAGTAATGCGGCATTTTTCTCTTCAAGTTCCATGCGCAGACGCTGCAAACGAATTTGCGACTGTACCCGAACTAAGAGCTCTTCGCGGATAAAGGGCTTACTCAGATAGTCGACTGCACCCGTCTGGAAACCGCGCACAATG
>Ga0209125_1002170_pt1 | contig 15789 bp, 17 predicted proteins | sample BarGraIncub1131A_FD_184503 | JGI IMG/M metagenome (GOLD analysis project Ga0209125, IMG submission 184503) | Arctic peat soil microbial communities from Barrow, Alaska - Barrow Graham LP Incubations 11-31A (SPAdes) (version 2) | ecosystem: Environmental > Terrestrial > Soil > Wetlands > Peat...
GGCTTGAACAAAGTGAAAGCCAGCGTCTTTAGGCGCTGGCCGGTAACAGAGGCTTATAGCCTCAGAGCAAACTACCCGTTTTACGGGTAGTTCTGATTTTTATGTATATCACAATTACAATTATAGTTATAATCCATTTGCAAATTATGATATAATTTACAAATAGGATAATTACAATAGTAAAATGAGGTTTCCAGTGTATCTTTTAGTAATAACTTATAATTTAATTAGGAGCACTAACAATAAATAGGTATAATACACACAATTTTAATATTAATGGAAGGAGTGAATTCAATGATTAGGGATTGTCATATAAAAGCAGATTATTTACAAAAAATTATAAAAGAAAATTTAGACTTAAACTACAATATACTTCAGATTATGAGGATTTATGGAGGTGCACGAAAAGTAACATATAAAGTAGAATGCGACCAGAATTTTTGTTATATTCTTTATGTTTGGGATAATTCAATGAATTATTTTAATAAAGATAGAAACGACAATATTATATTTGAATCAAATGGGTCAGATTTGATTGAATTAAACAATAAGTTTCTTATTCAAAATGGAATTCGCACACCAAAAATATACTATATCGACAGAAGTAAAAAGGATTATTTATTTGATTTTGCACTGGTTGAATATATATCAGGTGGAGAAATAGAAAAATATTTTGGTGCAGATGAAGATACTCAATCTAAAATTTTTACTGATTTAGATAAAAATATTAAGAAACTTCACTCTATTAAAAATAAATTTTATGGAAATCTTAAAGTCCAAAAATCATATGATGGTAGGGGTGAAAAACTATTACTAAATAAGACTTTAGAGGATATTCAATATTCATCAAAATTCCATGAAGGAGTATTTAGCAATAAAATTATGTTAATTCAGAAAATACAAGAATTATATAACAACATAAAACCTCGGAATGATTATGCATTTGTTCATGGGGAATTAGGACCTAATCATGTTTTTGTAGATGAGCACTTCAATACTTATTTAATTGACATCGAGAGTGCTATGTTTTTTGACATAGAATATGAACATAGTTTTTTAGAGCTAAGATTTGGTGAATTCTATAAATACTTAACTGTAAATAATCTTGATTTAGATAGATTGAGATTTTATAAACTACATTTGCATTTCTCATGTCTTTCAGGTGCATTACAATTGAAGCAGAAAGGTTATCAAGATATGGAAGATGTTAATGGTATGATTGAACACAATTCTAAAAAGGTATTGAGTTTTATAATGGAATGACGAGTTCAGATATTGTATTTTTATATTGTTTGAATTAAAAAATAATGACGTAAAATTACTTATTCAGTAGGACGCATTTTTCTAAGATTGCTCACTAAGTAATTTATAGTAAAGAGTATTTGTATAGAAAAGTGAACTAAAATCCAAATTTGTATAATGTACATTTCAAGGAGGTTGCAATAGTGATAGAAAATTTACATATAACTAATTATTGTGATAAAAGATGTACTCCTATGAGCAGTATCACAAGACTTCCGATTAAAGAAGCTTATTCTCAGGCAAAAAAACTATCTCAATATACAGGTACTTCATTTACATCATTTAGCAGGTTTAGTGATAAGGATTTTGATGGTTATTATAAAAAAAGAATACGTACCGAGGAATGGTTATACAATTCATTTATTGGATTAGGAGGAAAACCTGAAAACACACATCCTCTTTACTTTGTTTTGGGCGAAAACAGGTATTTAAATGATTGGTTTGAAAATGGTATAAAAACAAAGTTATTATACAGTGATATTGAACCTGCTGACATCAGTTTTACCTTTGGTGATAGTATGTCAAAAATGGATTCCGATGATAGAATGAGTCCCTTCAATAAGGAATCGTTATTAAATTTTATAAATGAAACTACTTATGATGTAATTTCGTTCTTAATTGAGCTTGATAAGCAAAACAGATATATTGAAGTTCAACTTTGGAATGATATTTATGTTAAAGAACTTATAATGTTAAATAACCTTAATTGATAATATGTAATTGATTTACTTTGCATCTGCGTATTTGTTTACCAAGCTTTAAAGATTAGAAGTCCTTAAATGTACCATATTACCCCAATCGAGTTTTTACAATATTTTTATGGCTTTTTAAAATAATAGTTTTGTTAAATAACATATAGAAAGTAGGTATTTATCTCTTTTTTCTGCGTCCTCCACGTAAGCCTTAACTCCCACAAGGGGGGGTGAAACGAGTGAAGGAACTTTTGCTACTTTTCTATAAATTGTTTATTCTATTACTATATACCTTTTCTCTTAATTTGCTTAATAATGATTAAAGTACCTTCAGTACTTTCAAGTTCGCTTATATCAATAATTTAACAACTATAAAATAAAGCAATATATATACAGGTTACAATATAATTTTCACAACTTGTCACAAAGTATCAAATTATAACTTACCTAATGTAAGATAAATTATATTAAAGGGTGATTAACAATAGGTGAAATGACTTAACCTTATAAAGGAATCTCAGTAGAATAAGACGAACTAAAAAAAATTATGAGCTACAACTTACTCGGTTATGATATGGTAAAAATACATATTGTTAGAAAAACACTTGTTAAAAATCTACAATATATAGGGGGAACATGGTATGTTCGATAACATTGCACAATTTTTATCAATTAAATACGGTAAAATAAATTTGAAAGAGCTTAAGGGGGGCTATACCAATAGGGTATTTTTATTAGAAAATACAAGCCCAACTGTAATAGCGAAGATATCAAATATTTCTAATGGCGATAGCATAAATGAGATTAAGTGTTTAGATTTACTTAAGAGATTCCAATGTACACCAAAGGTTCATGGTATTTTTCAATTTGAAAAAAGTAGAATTATCATAATGGATTATATTAACGGATTAAACGGTCAATTATTATTAGAACAGAATAATATTGAAAGAGCAAAAAAAGTGTATGAATTACTTGGAAAATGTTTGGCTACAGAGATACACACAATCAAATATCAAAATTCCTGTGATAAATTACCTTTAATTAAGAAAAATAACGGTGGATTTGATAAATTAGTTTTTATTCCAAGTAGTTTTATTGAAGAAGTAGAGAAGATTCTTTCTACTGAGGAAGAAGAAAATTACGTTTTGATACATGGAGATTTTGGTCCACATAATTCACTTATTTTAAATGAATCAGTATATGTGATAGATTGGGAATGGTCAGGTTGGGGAAACCCCTTGCAAGATATATCATGGGTAGTCTGGTTTCTGAAATTACATTATCCTAATAAGGCACATACTTTATGTAATACTTTTATTAATTCGTACAAAATAAATTCAGATATTTCTATTTCACCAGAGCAAATTAAGTCCTATGCAATATCAAGAGTTATGAATATAATGTGCAGAATAATAAATGCTGACCAAGAAGTGAAAAATGAATGGATAAAAAGATTAAAATGGACATTAGAGACTGATTTTACTATTTAAATAATTTTAATTGGATACTTAGAAATGCGAACTCTATAGTTAGCAATTTTCTAAAAAAGCGTCACACTGGTATAATATTGTTCAACAACTGCTAAGAATAATGAAAATCAAATCTTTGATTTGTATACTTGAGAGATTGAATCAAGTAGAGCTTCTGTTTATAAAGAGTATTAAAATGTATGCATAAAATCTTATTAGAAATTTGCTCATATATTTTTGTATTGTCAAACAATTGTAGAAATTGAAAAATTTCAAATGTTTATATAGTAGGAGGGATGTACAAAGATGATTAAAGTTAGATTAGAAGAAGAACAAGATTATCGTATCGTTGAAGAAGTGACAAAAGAAGCGTTCTCTTATCCTGAAAGAATTGAACGCTCAAAAATAGGATGCAGTCTGGAACACTATATGGTTCATTCGTTAAGAGATAAGGATGGAATTAATGAACTCAGTTTTGTAGCTGAAATTGATAATAAAATAGTAGGACATATTATATATTGTAAAGCATATATACTTAAACCCACTGGTTTGAAAGTAGATGTATTAAACTTTGGACCATTAAGTGTAAAACCAGAATATCAGAAAAAGGGTGTAGGAACTGCTTTATTGAAGCATTCAATAAAATGTGCTAAAGAACTTGGTTATGGTGCAATTCTATTTTTCGGACGACCTGAATATTATCCACGTTTTGGATTTGTAGACGCAAAAGTATTTCAAGTTACCGACTGGGAAGGATATAATTATCCCGCTTTTATGGCAATGGAATTAAAGAAAGCTTATTTGAATGATGTAACAGGAAAATTTCATGAAGCACCAATTTATAATGATGATTTAAACAGAGAACAAGCAAAAGTTTTTGATGACCAGTTTTGCAGATTATGAGTATAATATTAAGTTAATGTACAATTCTAATAAAAGTACATCAACCATATATGTGAGCTATTGTAGCATAGTAGATTTAGACGATGTATGAGATATTTATAATTGACGGTGGAGGTATAACTAATGGAAAAATGGGACTTGTTTGATAAAACAAGGCAACCACTAAATAGAATTCACAATAGACAAGATAAAATGATAATTGGCGAATATCATATTGTTGTAGATATTTGGACTGTAAATGATGATAATGAAATTTTACTAACATTGAGACATCCTGACAAGAAAGAATATCCAAACTTTTGGGAGAATACTGGTGGTTCTGTTTTAGCAGGAGAAACAAACAACGAAGGAGCAATTAGAGAATTGTTTGAGGAAACAGGAATAATTGCTAATCAAAATGAGCTATTCTTTCTTGGTACAAAAAAAGAAGAAACAGCATTTGTTGATACTTACATAACCAGAAAAAATCTTAAAATATCTGAACTGACAATGCAAGAAGGCGAAACAATAGACGCACAATGGGTAACGTTGGACAAATTAGATGAAATGATGAAATCAGGAACTATTGCATTACCAGTTACGGAAAGAGTAGCACCTTTGAGAAAGAGCTTTGAGCATTTTTTATTTACCAAATGAGTATGATAAAATAATTTGCATTATTTCGTGAACATGTGGAATTGGAAAATAGCCCATGTCAAATGAATTGTACCCAAAAATACTGTTTGAGTGCCCATATAAATGAAGTTGATTTATACTACATGGCTGTGGTGGGACAAGTTGTACTTTGGAAGGTTGATGACACTTACATAAAGCTTTTGTAGAGTAATATTAATAGCTTTGTTGAAAATTTTATTTCTAATGTATTTGTACCTGTTATTGATATCTAAAAAAGTTATGGGAAAAATCAGTGGCGTATAGAAGTGGGTTTATTCCTGCTTGGATGTGTACATTTAAAAACATATTTGATAGGAAATCACCATATAACAGGGGAATCACTAATATTTAAAATTGAATGGTTTGGTAGGAAAAACAAGGAGAAAATTTAAATGGAATATGAAATCATAGAAGAACACAAAAGCAATAATACAACACCGCTTATAATTAGAAAAGGAGCACGAGTAAAGGTAGGTCGAAGGTCTGATGGTGACGGAAGTTCGCCTAATTGGATTTATTGTTACAGCTTAGATGCAATTAGTGAAGGATGGACCCCTGACCAAATTATTCATATAGAAAGTGAATATGGTGTTGTATTGGAAGATTATTCAGCAAAAGAATTAGGTGTGGAAAAAGAGGAAATAGTCCAAGGAAGTATAGAACTAAATGGTTGGGTCTGGTGCAGTAAACTAAACGGGTCAGAAGAGGGATGGCTACCTAAAGAAAAAATGATTGCAGTACCAGTTCTATAATAATTGAGACTGAAATATTAAAGATTGTTTGGTTTTAGTGCAGGACAGTATAAGCTAATCTTCTAATATTGTTGAGCAACTGTATCTTATAGCAAAGTAAAAATTATCTAATATGAATGGAGAAGAAAATGGAATTTGAAGAGATAGTAGAGAAAGATTTTAGTGGTTGCATTTCTGTTGTTAAAAATGGAGTAGTGATTTTTCAAAAAAGCTTTGGTTATGCTGATTTGTCAAATAAAATCTGTAATAAACTCAACACAAAATTTGCTACTGCGTCAGCAGGAAAAGTTTTCGTTTCAGTTGCTATTTTACAGCTAATAGAAAATGGGAAATTAAGTTTTGATGACAATATAGGAAATTTACTTGATTTTGATTTAAATGCAATTGATAAGAGAATAACTGTTAAGCAACTGTTATGTCATACCTCTGGAATTCCAGATTATTTTGATGAAACTATAATGAGTGAATATGATGAACTGTGGAGGGATTATCCTAACTATAAAATAAGGACATCATCTGATTTAGTTCCACTTTTTATTGATAAGCCAATGATGTATCCAACAGGAGATAAATTTCAATATAATAATACAGGATTTGTTGTATTAGGCTTAATTATTGAAAAAGTAACAGGGCAATTATTTGATAAATATTTACAAAAGAGTGTTTTTGAACCCTGTGGCATGTTTGATACAGGTTACTATGAATTAGACAGATTACCTAAAAATTGTGCGAATTCTTATATATATGATAAACAGCGGGATGAATATTATACTAATATCTATAGTGTGGACGTAAAAGGAACAGGAGCAGGAGGAGCATTTACTACAGTTTCAGATATAGATAAGTTCTGGTCAAATTTATTAGCTGGAAAATTTATTTCTCATAAAATGTTGGAACAGATGTTAAGTGTTCAGAGTAGTAGTAAGTCAGAACATTATGGATATGGTATTTGGCTTGATAAGATAAAAGGTAATACATATATACCATATTTTCAAGGTTCTGACCCAGGAGTAAGTTTTATATCCAGTTTTGATACTGTGAATAATATTAGCATTACAGTAGTAAGTAATTTTGGTTGTAATGTATGGAATTTAAGAAGAAATATAATTAGTGCCATTAATAAATAAAATAATCATAATAACCTTTATTTAGCGGATAATATTTTTCAATTATTTGTAAAATTAAACTTTAGTTATTGCTATGACTGTGTAAAATATTGTGAATTAAATATTATTCATATATGAGGAGATGTATTATGCCAACAAAAGTGAAAATAAAGATAAAAGATAATAGTGAATTAAGGGCGAAAATTGATGAACTATATGAAAAAATGAACCAAGTAGATTTAGCAAAATGGTCGTTACTCATGGCAAAACATATTTTGGACACTGTTGATATAGATTACAATTTGATAGATGCAATAGTTGATGGATTTATAGTAAATGAATTATGGCAGAAAGGTAAAGCGAGGATGTATGATGTGAGACAGGCTGGCTTTAAAATTCATAAAATTGCTCGTGAGTGTGATTCGGAAATAAAGAAAACAGCATTAAGAGTAGTTGGCCAAGCAGTATCAAGTGGACACATGAGAGAACATGCAATGGTAGCCTCAGATTATTCGATAAAAACAATAGGCTTAATTAGTTCAAATGATATTGACGCTATAACCTTTGAACGAGAATGGCAACTTAATGAATTGAAGAAATTCTTGTAGCACATAAAATGAGCATAATCTATGGTGAATTTAGTACATATCATTCTTTAATAGTTCATTAAAACAATTTAGAGTAGGAGAGCTTTATAGATAATTACTAATTTTAAGATGAATACTATTAGGAGGTTTTATTATGAGTAATATATTAACAGTAACAGCAGATTTGATAAATGACAACGTGAAATTCTCAGGGGTATCACGTGATAATAAAGAGGTATTTATAGATGCTGTACAACCTTTAGGTGAAGGAGACGGGTATACTCCACTTGAGTTATTTCTTATGAGTCTTGCAACTTGCAGTGGAATGACTTTGGCTTTATTACTAAGGAAGATGAATAAGAATGTATCTGAATTAAATGTAATTGCATCAGGTGAAAGAAAAGAAACATTACCGAAATATTTTAAGAGTATACAATTAAAATTTGAACTTGCATCGAATGATGTAAAGCCAGATGATATTGAAAATGCTATAAAGAATATGGAAGAATATTCATGTCCTATTTGGAATATGGTGAAAAACAATGTTGATATAAGCAGTGAATATAAGATAAAATATCGATAAAAATAAAATGTGTACAACAATATTTTATATATATTATTCTAAAAATTGTAAAGTAAGTGTAGTTTATTGCGAACTTTATATATTTGTATTAGAGGGGATAGAGCATGATAAAAAAACCTTTTATTATATCAATATCTGCAAATGCAGGTGGTGGGAAAACAACTATTACAAGAGAACTATGTAATCAATTAAGTAATGCAAGAGCATTATACTTTGATAATTATGAATACGTTAAGCAACCTGATAATATATGTGAATGGGTTGAAAATGGTTCAGACCCAAGTGAATGGGATTTGTCATTATTAATAGATGATATAATGAATCTAATCAAAAGTGAGAATGTAGATTATATTATTTTAGATTATCCATTTGGCAGACAGAACTATCCTATAAAAGACTTTATTGATATGACAGTGTTTATTGAAACACCCCTTGACATATCATTAGCAAGACGTGTTATAAGAGATTATAAAGAGGCTACTGTTGATGAAATTATGATTTATTTAAGTTTTTATTTAACAAGGTCAAGACGATGTTTTACAGAACATAATGAAGATATGAAATCATCAGATGTAATTGTTGATGGCAGTTTAGCAGTTGATAAAATAATAAATAGTATAATAAATGAAATAGAACAAAGATAGATATATATAAAAAATATTTCGTAATTTTCATATCTCGTGATGAAAGGGTGATATCTTGAGACATTAGGGTATATTAATCTGAATTAAGTAGTTTCTATTTTAGGAGTGAATAAATTGATAAATGCTGTAATTGAATATAATAATGATGGATGTTTGGTATATGCAGAAAATTTTATTGGTGCTTATACTCGTGCAAAAACTATAAACGATGCATTGGCAAAACTACCATTTGAGGTACAAGATTATTGTAAGTGGCTTGGAATAGATTGTGAGTTAAATCAAGATATTAATATTGCAAAAAAGTTTTTTACTGATGTTCCTGTTTGTGATGCTGATACTGAAATAATATTTGATTCTGAAGCTTTATCAATGACTGAAAAAGAATATACTCTTCTGAAAAATATTGTTATGAAATCAGCAAATGATGTTATGACGTTGTATAGTTCTATACCAGATAAAGATAAAACAACATTATTACCAAGAAAAACTTTTTATGGTGATGTTCCTATAACAGCAAATGAAATGCTTTCACATATGAACTGTATTACGTATTATTATTTAATGCAAGTTGGTGTAAAAGTTGAAAATAATTTTCCTGATTTAATTATAAACAGGGAAACTGCTTTTACTTCCCTTGAAGTTTTGGTCGATTACTTAATGAAGCCAGTTGTTGTTGGAAGTTTTGCTGAACAATGGTCAGTGCGAAAGGTTCTTCGTAGATTTATATGGCATGATAGAATTCATGCAAAAGCAATGTGGAGAATGGCTACTTCAATTTGGGGAGATAGTGTACAAAATCCTTTTTACTTTATTAAATGAATATAATATTTATTTTGTACCATTCTTTTAAAGCAAATTAAATAATAAAAAATAGATAGCAGAAGTATTTGTGTTTGTCAAGAAAAAAGTTGTGCGTTTGGGCCCCGAAAAGTTGTGCACCTGCCAACACCTAATTTTGTATAATAATAGGATTTGGATGAACCCAAATGTAGTAAATATTGAAGTTCCTTTGTTGCATTAGGTAGGTTCTTATTAGCTTATCATTTTTCTGACATAATGGTAGAAGTCCTCTTTAGACCACTTATAGATTGTCAAGTAAAATTGACCATTTTATTGTGAAAATCACATCCAAAGCTGACCATCTGTTGTTTAAACTTACTATTCAGGCTCATGTATAACATTAAAAATGGTTCCTTTTGATAATTTAAATTTTTCAGCAAGTTCATCCATCGTCCAGCAGGATTCAAATAATTTATATATCTGAGTTTTAATTTCATCTGTCACAATTCTCTTCCTACCGGCTCCACGCTCGTTTTTTTTTTACAAGAGAAGACTATTTGGCTATCCTCAATCTGCTGCTTTAATGCATTGTTTTCACATTCTAACTTGTTATATATATCAGCTAATGAACTATTTAATGTTAAAAGTTCTTTATTTTCCTGTTCTAATTGTTGCTTGGTTTTTATACTCATTTTTCATCACCTCCAGTCAATAATTAATTTATGAATACTTCGTACTGTAATACCATAAAATACTTGGGCTATAACTACAAAATTACATAAGATAGAGTATACCTATAGATTATCAAGTAAAATTAACCACTTTTGTGAAGATTATATTCAAATCTGGCCATCTGTTGTTTGTATTATAATAGGTTTTGGATGAGCCCCAATGCAACAGATATAGAAGCTCCTTTGTTGCTGTATATGTCAACAACTTTTCAGGTCATTCGCTCATTAAATTCTAGGTCACGATTCTTTAAAATATGCACCTATGAAGCACTATCCTCATAGGTGCTTGCTACTCTTTATTAGAATGGAACAGGGCCATATATATATGGTATCTCTATAGAATTTTCAGCCAATAGTTTCTTTAATATTTCAATATAGTCTTCTAATTCCTTGATTTGCACTTTTGTAATATCATATTCCAGCTGAAGCTCATAAAAGCAAGCCTCTTCACGTGTCATATTTCTTTCTATTTCTGCTTCCGTTTGGGAGCTAACTAGCATTTCTGCACGTTCCTTGCAACTACTTTCTTTGTATCTGTAAATAATTTTACGTGACTGTTCAAAGATATCCTGCTCGCTATATTCATTTACATGTGGCTCAGTACCTAACGTGATCAACAATATCTGTTCTAACTCCTCATTTATGCATTTCCCTGGCTGTCTAAGTTCTTCTATATATGCTTTATCAATTATCATTACACTACCCCCTTCAAGCAATATATTGACTTACCATTTTTGTTAAATGTTTCGCTTAATCTGTAGGATTCTCCTGTCATGTCTATGATTTGCGCTCTATGAGAAACCTATCCACCATTGCACTTGTAATCACAGGATCACGCTTAATCACTTCCCTTTCCTCCTCTTAGTGTGATACTAAAAGCATATCATATTCTATTTAAGAAGTGACCTAGTTTTCAATGGGCGTTTGACCTAATATTAGATTTGCATAAACACCTGCTCAGGAGATATTGTAAGTCGAGACCTTTCGCTGATCTTCTCGATACCTTTTCTCCAGAGTATCGTTGATATTCCTTCTTAATGCTTTTGACGAAGCATAGATTGTTTAAGTCTGTAACTCTCACCTGTGAATATAATAATATGTGAGTGATGTATAAGCCTATCTACTAAAGCAGCAGTCAATCTATTATCTCCAAAAACAGTATTCCATCCACTGAACTCAAGATTGGAGGTTATTATAAGGCTTTTTCTTTCATAACACTCTGATATTACCTGAAATAGCAACTCAGCTGATTCTTTGTGAAGTGGTACAAATCCGATTTCGTCTATAACCATTAATTCCACCTTTTTTAGTGTAGACAAGAAGCTGTTTAGTGTACCTTTCTGGTTTTTCTCCATTAAGATATTGGCAAGTGAGGCCGCTGTAAAGAAACGGGTTTGTATACCTTGTTTGCATGCTTCTAATGCAATTGCGGCTGCCAGGTGAGATTTGCCTGTCCCTACGGCGCCCATAAAAATCAGGTTTTCTTTCTTTTCTATAAAGCATAAGCTTTCCATGTACTCACGGGTTAAATCCTGTGGCAATTCTATAACTTTAGTCCATATGAAGTCATCTAAGGTTTTAATCACTGTAAATCCAGCTGTTTTAACTAATCTATTGATACGGTTTACCTCGCGTTCCTTTACCTCAAGCTCCAGCAGCTCAGTCACATACTGTTCTGTATCCTTATATGTAATTGACCTCCATTCTTTTCCCATTCCACCCAGTTTAAGGGCTCTCATATATTCTTCAATAGGCTTATACAATTTGTCCACCTCTCATTAAACAATCATAGGAAGAAAGATTAGGATTATAATTGAGAGATGGAACATTTGCTGAAAGCATAAGAGGTTTAGGATGATACTCAGCCTTTGAAATCGTGTAGTAGCACTGACGAATACTATCTGTGTCATTGCGTCCACATTCTCCTGCAAGTGCCAGAACCTCATCACATAGAGAAACGTTGCCATCATCAACAATCTCCATAAGTAGCATTAATGCAGTCTTACGTTCTTTACCCTCCATGTTTTTCAGATGTTCCTGCCATAACTTTGGTAACTGATTAAAGAAACGAGTATGTTCTACAGCACCTGGCTTTTTGTTGAGGGTATTTAAGTATTGAGTCCAATCCGTTATTTCTCCACCCTTACCATAATCTCGTTTATAGACTTTAAGTAAGTTATGATCATAATAGATTTCTACGCTATCAAAGGAAATCTTTAGCTGTGCTGTCTGACCTGAAAGTTCAGGAGAAACACCATATTTATTGGTATCTACTTGAACATATCCATATTTGTTGATTCGCACCGATTCATAACGGAATACCTGGTACTCATATTCTGGCAATACCAATAGATGACTAATCTCCTCTTTCCAAAGCTCTTTCATTGGGATATTGAATTTGTAATGATTGCGATTACCGTCATCCTCACAGATCCCCCATAGCAACTCGTTATATTCATCAAAATTCTCTATTACTGGTATTGGAACAAAGAAGTTTCTTCGGCTATAGCCAACTTTATTTTCTACGTTCCCCTTTTCATTTCCGCTTGAGGGATTGCAGAAGTCTGCTCCGAACCTGTAATGAAGCATGAATCTACTAAATCCGTCCGATAACTCACGCTTAGCTCCCTTAAGTATATGTACAACCGCTGTAGTCATATTATCCGCCTTAATCCTAATTGCAGTACCTCCAATATGGTCAAAAATACGCTTCATCCCTTCCAATAGGCATTCTTGATTTTGAGATTCGAATACCTGTGTGAAAGCCATATTAGAATAAGGGAATGAGATAGTAAGCGCATATGCCATTCCAACACGCCTAACAGCATCATAATACTTGAACACCCCAAAATCTATCTGAGCTTGTCCCATTGGTTGACTCAAAGGAAGATATCCGGGCATTGCTTCTTTCATTAGATATTTCTTCTTACGGACGTACTTTTTAACGCTTGAATAACTCCCAACAAAGCCATATTCTTTTTGCAACCGATTAAAGATCCTTGTCATAGTGTGGCGCTGCTTCCTTGGTTGTCTTGTGTCTTCCTCCAGCCATTCATTAATAGTTGGGATATGTGCTCCCAATATAGGGTACTTTTTTGGCTCGGTACTTGGTAGGTGATCTATGTTCCAGTTATTTTGGTATGCAAATTTTTGTACCGTTTGAAAACTTAGTTCCGTGATTCGTGCAATTTCTCTCAAAGACTTTTCTTCATTTTCATAAAGATGTTTGATATAATGGGCTTGAGTCATGTTTATCACCTTTCTGTTACCTCCCTTAAGACTTCGACCTCTTAAAGGTTAACGTATATTTTAGGTGGTGACAATGGCTCTTTTTCAAAAGCCAAATCTATTATGTACTGCACAACTTTTCGAGCCCTTTTGCACTACTTTCATTTTAACAAAAACAAGTATTTAAAGCTTCTGCTATTTTTCTTTCGATTTTCAATATTTTTATGTCAATTTGTTTGAAATTATATCAATAAATTTAACTTTTGCACCTATGAAACGAACTCGATGGTATCTCTTAATGCTTTTTTTTATTTCACGTATATCTTCACATTTAAAGACTTAATATCATCTCGTAAAAGCCAGATAGGGACTTGAAAAAAGGCTGTCCTAAAGCCAGAAAAGATTTAATAAACTTCTGCATAATGGGTGGAAAATATTCGGGAAATATGAACTTGTGGAATAGATTTAAAGAAAGCAGGAGAAGATGCAGGAACTTGGTGATGAATTGATTATTAGTTGATATGGCTTGAAAAATGATGACATAACTATTAAATAAGTAGTATGAACAGCAGTCATGAACAAACAACTCAATAGGATTTGAAATTATATAAGTAGTTTACAACAATTACATATATAGTTATATTCCATTTGCAAATTATGTTATAATTTACAAATAGGAGAATTACAATTGTAGATAATTACGGATTAGTGTAAAAAATAGAGAGGATATGAGTGCTGTTTTATGATAACTGGTAATGAGAGTATTATAAAAAACATAGAAGATTTATCTCACCTGGGTATTACTTTTTCATCAAAGCCAACCATAATGGGCGGATTAGCAATGGAACATTATGGGTTGCGAAAAAGAGGAATGGATATTGATTTTATTATATCAAATGAGGATTATCAAGTGTTAGCAAAAAAGTATCCTAATAACAAGAAGGACAAGTGGGGTGACTTAGGTCTTTTGATTGGTCAATATGAGTTGTTTAGAAGTGTGGCACGTTTGGACTATGATTTCTATTCTGAAGGAGCAATTGAGTATGATAAATATAAAGTCATGTCCTTTGAAAAGTTATTTTTTATGAAGGTAATAGCATATAAAAGTCAACCTGAAATCTTGAAACATACAAATGATTTTGAACTTATGATAAAGTATTATTATGAAACATTTCGAAACAAGGATTATGTTGAGAATGCTATTAAACATATCGAAAAATATGAAACCGTACCTGATGGAACAATTTTCAACGATAACTACTAAAATTATCTGTTGCAAAATCATTAAAAAGAAGTGAAACATTAACCCATACTTTTAATAATGTAATGAAAATAAATCCTAATTATATGATACAGCTTAGTAAGGAATATTCTAATGATTGTAACGCAAATGTGCTTTAGTGTGTCTATACGAATGTTCTACAGTTTAAATTAAACTATAGGAGGATATTATGGATTATAGTAGAAAAATTTCAGAACGACTCTGGAATTTGCCAGATAAAGGCGAAGTGGAAAGTAAAAGGGAACAGACTTTTATAGACGATATTATTCAAAAAAATCATATTGAAAAAACACTATTATCAAATATTGATGGGATTAAAACAGTTTTTGATGCTGGAGCTGGTTCGGGTAGGTTTTCAATATTATTAGCTAAACTTGGATTGAAGGTAACTCATTTTGATATTTCACAAGCAATGATAGATAAGGCTAAGGAATTGGCAGAAAAGGCTGGTGTGATTGATAATATTACTTTTGTGAAGGGTAATTTAGAAGATTTGTCTGCTTATAGAGAAAAATCTTTTGATTTAGTGATGTCTTTTGATTCACCTATTTCATATACATATACATATCCAAATCAAGAGTTTGTTATTAAAGAACTTGTAAGGATATGCAAGAAGACAATAATTATAAGCGTTACAAGTAGGCTTGGTTCATTACCATATCTTGCAAATCCTATTCAGAAAAGTCAATTCATTCTGAATTCTAATAGTAATGATAATTTTGTTCAATGGTGTTTGAATAATAAAGAAAACATGATTAATAATTTCAAGTACAATAAAAGTATTTGTGATGAACTATTAGAAAGAGGAATAGTTGGAAATGGTGAACAAGAAATTAAAGCCTATATAAAAGGTGAAACGCCTTGGGTAATCACATATGCTTTTATGCCTGATGAATTAAAAAACATATTACAGGGATGCGGAGTTAAAAATATTGAACTTGCAGGACCTGGAGCATATGCAAGGACTATACCAAATGAATTACTTGTCAAAATAATGAATGATACAAAACAAAAAGAAGATTTCTTAGGATTTTGTTATAAATATGATAGTAATATCTATGTGTGTGGTATGGGTA
>Ga0209125_1002172_pt1 | contig 15783 bp, 15 predicted proteins | sample BarGraIncub1131A_FD_184503 | JGI IMG/M metagenome (GOLD analysis project Ga0209125, IMG submission 184503) | Arctic peat soil microbial communities from Barrow, Alaska - Barrow Graham LP Incubations 11-31A (SPAdes) (version 2) | ecosystem: Environmental > Terrestrial > Soil > Wetlands > Peat...
TCAGGTATCAGTCAATATTAGTAAACCTGGCATTACCAAGGGTAATCACTGGCATCATACGAAAAATGAAAAATTTCTTGTAGTCAGTGGAAAAGGTTTAATTCAATTCAGAAAAGTCGGGACAGAGGAAGTAATCAGCTATCATGTTACAGACGATAAATTGGAAGTGGTTGATATTCCTACAGGTTATACTCACAGCATTACAAATGAGGGTGAGACAGATATGGTCACCGTCATGTGGGCAAATGAAGCGTTTAATCCAGATAAACCGGATACATACTTTTTGGAGGTATAATAGAATGAAAAAACTTAAGGTAATGACAGTTGTTGGTACTAGGCCGGAAATTATTAGATTATCAGCAGTAATTAATAAATTGGAAGAATCAGCTGCAATTGAGCATATATTAGTTCATACTGGACAAAACTATGATTATGAGTTGAATGAAGTGTTTTTTGAGGATTTTAAATTAAGAAAGCCGGATTACTTTCTGGAGGCTGCAACAGGAACTGCGGTAGAGACAATTGGAAATATATTAATTAAAATAGATCCTATTATGGAATTAGTAAAACCGGATGCCTTCTTAGTGCTGGGTGATACAAACAGTTGTTTAGCTGTTATTGCCGCTAAAAGAAGACATATTCCGATATTCCATATGGAAGCGGGTAACCGATGCTTTGATCAAAGAGTACCGGAAGAGACAAATAGAAAAATTGTAGATCATACTTCAGATATTAATATGACATATAGTGATATAGCAAGAGAATATCTTCTAAGCGAAGGAGTACCGGCAGATAGAATCATAAAAACAGGTAGTCCGATGTTTGAAGTCCTTAATTCTAGAAAAGATGACATTGAAAAATCAGATGTATTAGAAAGACTTGACTTGAGCGAGGGGCAGTATTTTGTGGTATCAGCACACCGGGAAGAAAATATTAATTCGGTAGAAAACTTTATTAATTTGGTTGAAAGCTTAAATGCAATTGCAGAAAAGTATAAATTGCCTCTAATTATAAGTACGCATCCAAGAACTAGAAAAATGATTGAAGAAAAAGGAATAGAATTTAACTCTTTAATTCGCACAATGAAACCTCTTGGATTTAATGATTATGTTAAACTTCAGTTGAAATCAAAAGCTGTAATTAGTGATAGTGGTACAATTAGCGAAGAATCCTCTATACTTGGATTTAAAGCCCTTAATATAAGACAGGCACATGAAAGACCAGAAGCAATGGAAGAGGCATCTGTTATGATGGTTGGGCTTGAAAAAGAAAGAATAATGCAGGGACTGGAGATACTTGATACGCAGAAGACTGATACTTTAAGACTCGTGAGTGATTATAGTATGCCTAATGTTTCTGATAAGGTGCTAAGGATAATATTATCTTATACGGATTATGTAAATAGAACAGTATGGAGGAGCAACTGATGAATCTCAATAATATTAGAGTATTATTAATTTCACCGTTACCTCCACCAGTAGGCGGGATAGCATCTTGGACAAAACAATATATGAATTGGGCTAATAACAATGGGTTAGATGTAAAAATAGTAAATATTTCTGTAAAAGGAAAACGAGTTGAAAATATAAATCGACGGGCAAATATTTTTGAAGAAATCATTAGGACTATTAGTATTATCTTGAAGCTTCAAATGAACATTGTTACATTTAAACCAAGTGTAGTGCATCTAAATACTTCTTGTGCAAGAGGCGGATTGTTTAGAGATTATTTATGCGCAAAAATAGCTAAATTTCATAAAAAAAAACTAATTATCCATTACCACTGTAATATTGAAGATCAAATAAATGGTAGAAAGTTGCAGTTCATCATTTTGAAAAAATTGGCAAAAGGTGCAGCTGATAATTTAGTATTAAACTCAGCATCAAGTAATTATATAGAAAAAAACTTTGGGGTTGAAGCACAAATTATTGCTAATTTTATAGATGAATCGTTTGTTCTCTCACAAAAAAAAATAATCTCCAGAGAGATAAATAATATTTCATTTGTTGGACATGTCCGAAAAGAGAAAGGCGTTTTTGAAATACTCCATGTTGCCAATTATTATCCGAATATTAAATTTTATTTAGCGGGTCCAGTTGCAGATGAGATTAAAACTATGACTATTCCGAAAAATATATTTCTATTAGGTTCAATCAGTAAGACGGATATAATAGCGCTATTAGATAAATCAGATATTTTTTTATTTCCTACATACTCAGAGGGATTTTCTAATGCACTGCTAGAAGCGATGGCGAGAGGAGTGCCAATTATTACTACAACAGTGGGAGCTAATAAAGATATGATTGAAGAAATGGGCGGAATCTTAGTTGAAAAAAACAATGTTTCTGACATTAAGAAAGCTATTGATGAATTGTTTAATACAAATAAAAGAAGAATTATCTCGGAATGGGATATAAAAAAAGTAAAAGATAATTATTTGATTAATAAAGTAATGCAAGACTTATGTATGATTTATGAGAATTACACTTCAAATTAAATAGTATTGATATTTTTAAGAATTAAATTTGATTTTGATCATCAGATAAAGATTTATGCTGTCGATGTTGTTGCTTAGTTGGCACCGGGTAAGATGGAATAATAATTAACGCTATATAGATGACAAATAAGATACAAAATCGATATTGTTTTAGATATCGATATTTGTTCAGATGAGGTGAATAATGAACGTTGTATTTCCATCAGTATTATTGGTGATTATTGGTATTTTCCTATTTGTTACTATGATATTAAAAATACGAATTTCAAAGAATTTATATTTAATTATTTCATTTCTGGGAATACTCTCATTATCTTCTGTTGCATTTATGTTTATCCCAGGGGGTACTTCTTATTTTAGCACTTTTGATTTAACCCGGTATTTTTGGGAAGTTAATGATTTGAGAACCGAAGGCGTTACATATCTATTAAAGATTTTAAAAAGTTCATTTGAACCAATGAGATATATATACTTTTACCTGATATCACTAACAAACTCAAATCATTGGCTTACGTTTTGCAATGCATTATTAATATATTCAATGTTAGGATACGTGTTCATAGATGGCTATTTGAGTTTTAATGAAAACAATTTAGAGAAACGACCACAAATTAGTAAGCAAAAAATTTTAATAAGAACCGATGAATTAGTGATTATTATTATTTTGATGTTTTCAATGAATCACTTTGCTGAAATAATAAACACTATTAGAGCCGATTTGGCTTTCACTACATCGGGATTTGTTATATATCTATATTATCGTAAAAAAATCAATTTGTTTGTAACAACTGCGATTATGCTATCTGCAGTATTGCTTCAATCAGGAGCAATTATTGCTGTATCTATTTTCTTTATATATAAACTTTTTCCACAGATATATCGTTATAGATATTTAATTATATTATGGCAATTAATGCTGAATGTAATTGTTACGATACTTAGCAAAATTGATAATTTCTATGTTCATTATCTAATTACCACGTTGATGGATATTATTAAAATTAATGCATTTGGCATGCAAGTATATTGGATAACCGCTATAGCGCTTCTGATTACGATTGACTTGATATGTAATAATATTATTAAAGACAATGTTGATGATAAAGCGGCATCAATTATAAAGCTCAACCAGATTATGATAGCCTTTACAATTGGGTCTTATCATACAATGATATTTATTAGAATGTTTTTTCTATTAGCGGTATTAACTCCATTTGTCATTCATTATGCAAATATTGTTTTAAATAAAAAGAAGAAGAAAATATTATTTTGGCCGATGATCATATGCGCACTTGGCCTTATCGCTTATCATACCAGTATTTTTATTATTAGGATAATGGTATCAAATTCAACTTGGATGTAAGTAAAGGAGAATACTATATGAAAGCTTCATTTAAAAGCATTGATATTGGAAAATTATTATTTTCACTCAGCATACTAACTTGTCATGTGCTTTCTTGCCCAACTATTTCTGAATGTAATTCTTATTTAAAAATATATTGGGTTCTATACTATGTTTTGAATCGAATTGCAGTTCCATTTTTCTTTATATGTACTGGATATTTTTTATCAAATGAATTAAGTCAAAAAAATGGTTATAAGAGAGTATGGCTTTTTACAAAGAAAATTATTCGAATATATATTGTGTGGACGATAATTTACTCACCATTTATTATTTTTAATAATAGCCCAATTGTACTATTACAAAGAACATTATTTCAAGGAAGTGTTCCAGTATTTTGGTATCTGACTTCTTTGATTATAGCGGTTAATTTGCTGTTTGTTCTTATAAAATACTTTGGTAAAAAGATTGCTGGAGCAATTGCTGTTATAACCTACTCATTTGGAATATTCGTCTCGTACATTCCAGATGGTGAAGGTTTGCTTTTTCAGATAATACATATGTATAAAAAAATATTTATCACTTTTGCAAATGGTCTATTCTTTGGACTTATTTTTGTATTTATCGGAGTTATAATTGGTCAAAAAGAAAATGGTTTTATTAAAAACAAAAGAACTAATCAAGATAATAAACACTTAAGAATAATCGGATTGTTTATTGCAACGATGATTTCAATTTTTGCTATTGCTTTTGAAGTGTTAATGAGACAGACAAACAATATAAGAGAAGATAATTTTATTTTATGCCTTCCGATAGCAGGTATTACTGTTTTTTTACTGATTAAAGAGCTTAATAAATTGACAATATTTGAGTTGATCAAGGATGAAACTAGTATAAAAATAAGAAAACTGAGCACCTTGATTTATTGCTTACATATGTTCATCGTTTATATTTACATTTTTTTGGGCTTTACAAATGATATATTTAGATGGATATTTACTTTTACATTTACTTTGATAATTGCAATGCTTCTACTTTGGCTGGGTAAAAAGAATAAAGCTATTTCATCAATACTTATTTAATTTTACAGAATTTGTATTAATCTTTAATTTTAAAGGAGGACTTATGCTTAGTATTCTTATTCCGGTATATAACGTCAGAATGTATATTGAACGTTGTATTAAATCACTTTTAGCACAGAGTGATTTAGATATAGAAATAATCTTGCTTGATGATGGTTCAACTGATGGAAGTGGGGAAATTTGTGATTATTATAATTCATTGTATCCAAATTTAATAAGTGCCTATCACCAAACAAATTCGGGTTTGTTAATGACAAGACGTCGACTTTTCGCAATGGCGAAAGGTGATTATTTACTTTGTGTTGATAGCGACGACTATGTCTCCCCATATCTGGTAACAAAAATCAAGGATACTTTTCAACGAACTGCTTGTGATATAGTATTATTTGATTTTATGATAATGAAAAGAACACCTTTACGAAAAAAGAAATTTGTTGAATATAATGCATTTTCTGAAGATCGAATATTTAAAGATAATAGTATGGCTGAATTATATGAAGAATTATTCAAGGGAAATCAAATCAACGCAATATGGAGAAAATGTTTTAGGAGAGAATTGCTAGATATTGATACTGATTATTCGGAATTTGCATTTCTCAAAATGGGTGAAGATTTATTACAATCGATACCATTGATTACCAGGGCTAAGTCTGTTGCTTATATAAAATCTCCACTTTACTATTATACTGTTATTGGTAAAAGCATGTCACGATCATTTCAAAAGGAAAAGTATGAATCTTATAAAGTGGTTATGCAACGAATGGATGAAGTATTGCCAACTCTTGATTTTGTAAAAGGGTTGAATATACTTAATGAAACAAAAAGGAATTTCATATTAAGTGCACTGACTGAAGTAGCAAAGCTTGATTGCAAATATAACTTCAAAGAGCGTTTTGAGTATTACGAGATGATTCGAGCAGATGAGTTTTTTCAAACTTTTTATAGCACGAATAAAAGGTTGCCTAAGCCTCTTACATGGTTATATAATAAATCATATCTACCATTGGAAATATTTATAGTATATATACGTTTTATTAACTTGATGAAATATCCGCTAAGGAGCTATGTATATGTTGGTTAATTATGTATACAACTGAGGAGGTGGAAAGATGTTAGACAGTAAAATATCAGTTTATATACCAAATTATAATGGTGCCGAATTTTTAAGAAGTGTTAATATACCGCCCGGTCTAGATTGCGTCATAATGGATAACGCATCTACCGATAATTCGGTTACTGTGTGTAAGGATAGAGGATTTACAGTGATACAAAATTCATTTACTGTATCCAGGGTTGATAACTGGATAAGGTGTATCGAACATTTTAAGAATAGTGAATATGACTGGCTTAAGTGGCTTTTTATTGGAGATGAACTTTCTCCAGAAAGTGGAGAAATGATACGTGATGCGATTGAAAAAAACCGAGATGCCTCACTTATTGTCTTTGAATATGATATCTGTTCGAGTAAAAGGAAAATTCGATGGAAATCTCAAAGTTCATATTCAAGACATCATACAAATGCTGAAATAAAAGAGGACATAATCCATTACGGGAATATTTTTGGCTCACCAATAGGAATATGTCTTTCTAGAAAAGCAGCTAATGCAAAGCTAGACTTAATGGAATTACAATGGGCGGCTGACTTGTGGATGTGCTATACAATGTCAAAGGAAGGTTATACGGCATTTTATGAAGGGTGTGTAGGTGCATTTAATGAAAAAAACAGAAAATGTTATAGTAAAAATTCGAGTGAGATATCATCGTATCTTGAAATGTTGGAAGTTACTAGACGAGTATATATTGAGCTGAAAGATGAACAAATACTAAAAGAGGACTGTAGGAAAAACTTTATGACAACGATGAGGAAATGTCTAGAGCATAATAGCAAATCATTCAGTGAAATACTGCAGATGCAATTATCTGTATTTAAGGCTATTTCACATAAAATATTAAATAAAGTAGGGAGGTGATTATTTGAGAATTGCAATAGAGAATCCAACTTTCCTGCTGACGGATCAAAGCAGAAATTTTAACGGATATAATTACATTTTTTTCAAGAAATATGTTGATACTGTTTATATAATGGATCCAAGGAAAATATCAGCATATCGTAAAGTATTTTCGAGTATGGGAAAAGAAACTATCCGGATAGTTTATTCGGGCAGAGTATTAAATAGTCGCACCGATGTACTAGTGTGCTTTAATGGTCAACCGAACCGATTGCTTCATAAACCTCCAGCTTTATTCAAAGGTATTAAGATATTTCATATCATGGATTTTGTCTTTTATACCAAAGATGCAAATACAGCCTTAGAAAAGGCCAGTGTTGATTATCTGATGGGATATTGCAATCATGGGAAGCACAACGAATTTTTTCGGAAGATGTATCCTAGTTATATAGACAAAATATTACCGGTGCCTTTTGGGTATGGAGAACGATTTAAATACTTGAAACCATTTGAAGAGCGTATAAATAAAGCGATAGCTGTAGGTTCAGTGAATCCGGTAAATGACCCGTTATGCCCCAAAGGAATGCTAGATGACTATATAGCATTTTATCCAAATGTACAATTTTCCCATATACTACGACGAGAAATAGTGCTGAATCGAGAGATTTGGGCAGATGCAATAGATAATTTACTTCCGATTTTCCCAGAAACTAAAAATCCTCATTATGATCCTGTTAAAATTTTAAATGATTATACTATGTTTATCAACGACGAAGGTTTGATGAATTTTCCACCAGCTAGGACATATGAGGGAATTGCCTGTGGATGTGTTATGGTCGCAGCCAACACTAACGTTTTTACTGAACTTGGATTTGAGGATGGAGTAAACGCTATTCTGTTTCAACCAGGCAATTATGATGATATGATGCTAAAAATACGGTATTACATGATGCATCCTTTAGAACTAAAATTCATTCAAAATAAATCACTTCAGCTTGCAAAATCATTCAGCCATGAGAGTATCGCAGATAAGTTGTACAATGATATAAGGAGAATTTATGACCGGAAATATTAAAGTATCGCTTAAGAACGGGATAATAGGACTGACTAGCGAAATAGCTAACCTTATAGTGCAATTCGTTTTGAGGACTATTACCATCAAATATGTGGGTGTTGAAATTCTTGGTATTAGTGAAACATTCTCTGCAGCACTTAACATATTGAATCTAGCTGAAAGTGGTTTTCAAACAGCGATTATCTATTACTATTATAAACCGTTACGTGATGGAGATGAAACCGAAATAAACAGTCTTCTTAATGTTTTGCGTGTTGTTTATAAGATAATTGGTTTCCTTTTTATCGGTATATCTATAATCGTAATGCCTTTTATAGGGCATCTTTTGAATGGAGTAAGAATCTCTACATCAACTTATGTAATATTTTTTCTTTTAGCATTGAATTCTGCGAGCTCATATTTTTTATCATATAAGCGTTCTTTGCTGTATGCTTCAAAAAGAGAATATGTTTATAAAATGATTGATATGGCTGTAATGGTAATTGTTGGATTGCTGAGTATTTTATTAATTATGAGGTATAAAAATTATATTTTATATCTTATACTTAGAATCAGTCAGACGATGATATCCAATATTATTGTACAATACAAATGTCAAAAATATTACCCATTTGTCCGTAAGGAAAAAATCAACTGGTCAATGTTGCGAAAAATCATGCCAGATATTAAACATTTATTTGTTGGTAGTTTTGCGGGATATATATATGGATGCTCTGACAGCCTGATTATATCCACAATGATAGGAACAGTTAATGTTGCGTATCTTTCTAACTATGCAATGATCACTAACCAATTGAAAAGGTTAATAAACAGTTTCTTTAGTATAAGCAATTCAATCATTGGTAATATGCTTTTAGAAGATAATAATTCTCAAGAATATAAAAAATCATTTTTTGCTTTTATTACACATATTTGGTTTGTTGCAGCAATCATGGCTATTGTACCGATTTATGTTTTGATTCAGGGATTTATTCAAGTATGGGTTGGACCGCAATATATTCTCTCTAATTTAGTTGTAATACTACTTCTGCTGGATTTCTTTATCAGTATTGTTCAGTCGCCATGCGGAAATTTTATCATCTCTTCTGGAATGTTTAAAATGTCCAAAATAGCTGATTTAACAGGAGCCTTAATTAACATTATTATTTCAATAATCCTTGTGTTTAAGTTTGGAATCGAAGGTGTTCTAGTTGGTACGGTAATTAGTAGAGTAGCTCAATGGGGAGTTCGTGGTACTATAGCACTCAGAAAATGCTTTTCTTGTAACGCAAAAGAACAATTGACTTATTGGTTGAAAATCGTATACCAATTGCTAATTATTTTTATAGCATCGGTACTTGCAAAGTATATCTGTTCTAAAATAATTGTTGATATATATATATATAAGTTCCTCATATCTTTTATCATTTCTGAACTGATAGTAGTTGCATTTTTGTTAACATGTTTCTGGATGTTTCCTGAGCAAGTGAAACTAAAACATATATTATTCAGTTGGATAAGAAAGAGATTTACTATATAAATATGATAGACATTATTAAATGAAATTAATAAATAGATTTAAAAATGATAGATATAGATAATAATAAAATCATTAATGATGAAAAAATACTTGCAAAATAACAGCAAAATATTGATAATTATGTATATCAATATTTATAAATATTCGTCAGAAGCCTTTTATAAATGAAAAGGAATCTTAATGGAGGTAAGTAAATGAAAATTTTAAGTCATAGAGGATATTGGAAAACACAAGATGAAAAAAATAAGATAGTGGCATTTAGACGCTCCTTCGAATTGGGATTTGGAACGGAAACAGATATCCGTGATATAGGTGGAACATTAGTGATCTCGCATGATCCTCCAACAGGATCAGAAGTTACAATTGATGAATTCCTAAAAATTTATAAAGAATATGCAGATGTTCCACTTGCATTAAATATTAAAGCGGATGGTTTGCAGCACATGCTGAAAAAGAAACTGTATGATTATAATGTTACAAACTATTTTGTTTTTGATATGTCAGTACCTGATGCACTAATATATATTAAGGAGGGCTTAAACGCTTTTACACGGCAAAGTGAATGGGAAAAAGAGCCTTCCTTCTATAATGAATCTCAAGGTGTATGGATAGATTGCTTTTTCGATAATTGGGTTACGGAAGATGATCTTGTAAATCATACTAAAATGGGTAAGAAAATATGTTTAGTATCGCCAGATTTACATAAACGAGATTATCTTGATTTTTGGAAGTATCTAAAGCAAACTTCCATAATAAATAGTGAAAACCTTATATTATGTACTGATTATCCTGAAGAGGCGAAGAAATATTTTAACTAGAAGGAGGAGAAAAGGTGATAAAAGCTATTATTTTTGATATGGACGGGGTGCTGATTGAGGCAAAAGATTGGCATTATGAAGCATTAAATCGTGCATTAGAATTGTTCGGATATTCCATTAGTCGGTATGATCATTTAGTAACATATGATGGTCTACCAACAAAAAATAAACTCGAGATGTTAACATTGGAAAGAGGGCTTCCAAAAGGGTTACATCAATTTGTTAATGATATGAAACAGCAATACACAATGGAAATTAGTCATGCTAAATGTAAACCAACTTTTTGCCATGAATATGCACTGTCAAAACTGAAAACAGAGGGCTATAAATTAGCAGTGGCTTCAAATTCAGTTCGGCAAACAATCGAATTATTGATGGAAAAAAGTAATCTTGCTCAATATTTCGATTTTTATCTTAGCAATCAAGATGTAAAAAAAGGTAAACCAGATCCTGAAATGTATATCAATGCAATTAATCGATTCCAATTAAAACCTGAAGAATGTCTTATAGTAGAAGATAATCCAAATGGAATTAGAGCTGCGGAGGCTTCAGGGGCACATGTTATGGTAGTAAAGAATGTTGAAGATGTCAACTATACGAATGTAATTAAACACATCAAAAGAGCGGAGGGGTTAATCAAATGAATATAATAGTTCCTATGGCAGGCTCTGATCAACTGTTTAAGGATAGCGGATATAATTTCCCGAAGAATTTAATTGAGGTCATGGATAAACCATTAATTCAACATGTATTTGAGAGTTTAAATAAAGTAAGTAATGCTAATTTGACATTTATTATCAGAAAAGAGGAACAAGAACGTTATCATACGGATGGAGTGCTAAAATTAATTAATCCAGATTGTAAAGTCATAACAACCGAAGGAAATACAGCAGGTGCAGCCTGTACTGTTCTTTTAGCAATTGAGGATATTAACAATGAAGATTCATTACTCATTACGAATGGTGATCAAATCATTTTAGAAGATATGCAAAAAATAGTCTCTTATTTTCAAGAAAGGAATTTAGATGGTGGTATAGTGACATTTGAATCAATTCATCCGAGATGGTCATATGCTTTGCTTGATAATGATGGTTATGTAATTGAAACAGCAGAGAAAAGGCCTATCAGTAAAAATGCAACTGCAGGTGTATATTATTTTAAACATGGCAGAGATTTCGTCTCAGCATGTATAGAAATGATTAAGAAGGGTGCTAGCGTTGATGGAAAATATTTCGTCTGTCCTGTGTATAACGAAATGATTCTAAAACAAAAGAAAATCTGTGTTTATAAAATAGAAAGAGAACAGTACCGTTCTTTAGCTGTCCCACAAGATATTGTATCTTATGAAAAATACTTATTGAAACAAATGGAGGGAGAAAAATGATAAATATTATAATACCAATGGCGGGTATGGGAAGTCGATTTGCTTCAGCGGGTTATTCAAAACCAAAACCATTTATAGATGTAAAAGGAAAGCCAATGATTGTGCGAGTAATTGAGAATCTAGGCATTCATAATGCTAAATATATTCTGATTGCGCGTAAAGAACATTTGGAAGCTGAAAAAGAACTTGTGGAAACAATAAAAAAGGACTACCCAGTTGAATTTGTAAGTATAGATAAATTAACAGAAGGTGCTGCGTGTACAGCCTTATTTGCACATAAGTATATTAATAACGACGATCCATTACTTATTGCTAATAGTGACCAGATTGTAGATATAAATATTCAAGAATATATAGATGATTGTATGGAAAGAGGTTTAGATGGATCAATACTTACATTCTATTCAAATAACGCAAAATGGAGCTATGCAAAGCTTGATAGTGAAAATATTGTTGTTGAAGTTAAAGAAAAGGAAGTAATAAGTAATAATGCAACCGTTGGAATATATTATTTTGCAAAAGGGAGTAACTTTGTTAATTCTGCATTAGATATGATTATTCGTAACGATCGTGTTAATAATGAATTTTATGTTTGCCCAACATACAATTATGTTATAAAAGATGGTGCTAAAATTGGCATTTATAATATAAGCGAAGCAGCAATGCATGGAACAGGTACCCCTGAAGACCTGAATAAATATTTGGAGTTGATATAATGAAGACTATGAAATTAGAGAGTATGACCGGTGGTTGGTTTGTTGGAAATTTTGATCCTACTATTATTAAAACTAATGATGTTGAGGTTGCTATAAAGAGTTACAAGTCAGGTCAAAAGGAAACATCTCATTATCATAAGATAGCAACAGAGATTACAGTTATTGTTAGTGGCGAGGTAAAAATGAATGGCGTTAAGTATGTGGCAGGAGATATAATAGTAATCGAGCCTGGAGATATTACAGATTTTGAAGCTTTGACTGATGTTATTAATTCAGTAGTCAAATACCCGGGAGCAAATAATGATAAGTATTTAGCTGATGATTGACCGAAGAACCTTCTTCATAATAAAGAACGAAAATAATGATACCTGATACTGTAAGTATAATACTAAAGTAGTTTAATCTGACGTTTTTCCTTGTTCAAACGGAGATTTATCAGTTGGTTGAAATTGAAATTTTATAGTTGCTATTATTAGTTGCATGGAGGTTTAAGAATTTATACTTCATGCTTTAGAAATTAACAGGGTAGAAAAAGGATTATACTTAGGAGGTATTTCTATGGAATTAAAAGAATGTAATGAAGAAAGAGTAATTAATTTGAAAGATTTTTTATTTTGTTTTATACACAGCTGGCGAAAGATAATTCTTTTAGCAATCATCTTTGCACTACTTTTAGGTAGTTATAAATTTTCTAAAGGTATAAATGAATTAAATAATATCAATATGAAGACTTCACAAGAAAAAACTTACCAAACTTCATTTTCCACATATAATTTAAATAAAACTGCTCTTGAAAGCGAAATTGAAAACATAGCGGAAAAAATTAAAGTACAAAAATATTATAATGAGAATTCTATTCAAATGAAGATTGATCCTTATGATGAACAATTTGTTAATATTAGTTATTATGTGGAAACTAATTATAAAATAATGCCAGAATTAACATATCAAAATACAGATATTTCGGACATGGTAATTCAGTCTTATGTTACATTGGCTCAAAGTGGAAAAATGTACCAATATATTCAAGATAATTTGTCATCTCCCATAGATATTAAATATCTTAAAGAAATAGTTAAATCTTGGGCAGATGATGATAGTCATATGATTAATATTCATGTAATACATTATGACAAAAAAATATGTGAAGAAATATACCAACTTATTTTAGAGTATTTTGATGATTCCAAAAGACATGTAACTGATGCTGTTGGAGAACATATTATCACAATGGTGGGTTCCGCTATTCAATCACAAGTTGATTTAGACTTAGAAAATACACAGAATTACAATAATCAGTTAGTATCAGATTATGAGGCTAAGTTATTAGAAAAACATATAGCATTGTCTGCATTATCAGAACCAATAAAAATAGAATATTCTATAAACCAAGTTATAAAAAGCACAGTTAAATATTTTGTGATTGGCGTTGTTTTAGGAATGATTCTTGCAACTTTTTGCATAATGTTAGTAAATTTGCTGAATGATAAACTTATTAATATAGAAAAATTTAGAGAATGCTATAATATTAGATTAATAGGAGTAATAAGTAACCCTACTAAAAAGAAAGCATTTAATTTCATTGACCGCTGGTTAAATAAACTGGTAGGGGTTGTTGATAATGTTGATGAAAATGAACAAATAAAGATTATCTGTGCAAATCTGAAAGCAATATTATTAAATCGTAATATTGAAAATACTAAAACAATGCTTACAGGAACTATAGATATTTCTAAGATAAACGATATCTGTACAAAAATCAGTAAGGAATTATCAGATAGCAGAATTGAATTTAAGACTGGAAATAATATAAATTATTCATCTAATACGATTAATGATATCCAAGAATATGATTCCATCGTAATTATTGAAGAAATAAACTGTTCCAGTAATAAAGAAATATCGAAGCAAATAATTAATATTAAAAATTTCAATAAAAAGATCATTGGAGCAATTATTATTTAGACATAATTTTCTAGCATTGAAGTATAAAACGGAGCAGGCTTACATTCATTTGAAGTTACATCCAATCAAAACGAGATTATTCGTAGTTGGGGTGAAAAAGATGGATTTTATTTCCTTGGATGACAACATAGAAAAATGATATTGTAAACAATAAGTGATGGAACATTTCTAGAAACATAAGCACATAATTATCTGGTAGGGTTACCTTAATAAGATATTATCAAATAAGGTTTGATTCATTTAGGCAATTGTAATAATGTATAATATTTATAACATAGGACTATTTTTGTCGGGATATAAGATATTTTCAGCTTTATCGGGGAGTACATGTATGCATTTGATTTATTGCATATTGTTTTTCATTACATATTCAATTTTTCTATTTTTATTTACTTATATAGACGAATAATTTTGAATTATTTATAAGCAATAGAAATCAAACATTATTTCATTTTGCTAGACTTAAAATCAGGGAGGCTATTCAATGAAAGGTATCATACTTGCCGGAGGCTCCGGCACCAGACTATATCCATTGACTATGGTTACATCCAAACAGCTTTTACCGGTTTATGATAAACCCATGGTATTTTATCCGCTTTCGACACTGATGTTGGCTGGGATAAGAGATATACTAATTATTTCTACCCCGCAGGATCTGCCGAATTTTAAGAAGCTTCTTGGGGACGGTTCGCAGTTAGGGATTAATTTAAGCTATGAAGAACAGCCTTCACCGGACGGACTTGCTCAAGCATTTCTGATCGGAGAGAAGTTTATTGATGGAGATTCCTGTGCGATGGTACTTGGAGATAATATCTTCTATGGCAATGGACTGACCAATCAACTGAAGAAAGCTACAACTAGAAATTATGGAGCAACTGTATTTGGATATTATGTAGATGATCCGGAACGATTTGGGATTATTGAATTTGATGAGAGCGGGAAAGCAATTTCCATAGAAGAGAAGCCACAGAAACCGAAATCAAATTATTGCGTCACGGGGCTTTATTTTTACGACAATAGAGTAGTTGAGTTTGCTAAGAAGGTAAAACCCTCCTCTCGCGGTGAACTTGAAATCACGGATCTGAACCGAATGTATCTGGAAGAGGGTACGCTGAATGTCATAACGATGGGCAGGGGATATGCTTGGTTGGATACCGGAACAATCGATGCACTCAATGACGCGGCTGAATTCGTGAAAGTAATTGAAAAACGTCAGGGCATTAAGATTGCTGCAGTGGAAGAAATCGCTTATAGAAATGGTTGGATTACCAAAGAAAAATTATTAATATCAGCAAAACTGTATGGGAAATCTTCGTATGGTGCACATTTAAGAAAAGTGGCTGACGGTAAGATATTATATTGATTTAAGTTAAGACCGGAAGATAACTAGAAAACAGTAATTTTTAAGGAGTAAGAATATGAAAGTAATTAAGACG
>Ga0209125_1002173_pt1 | contig 15782 bp, 13 predicted proteins | sample BarGraIncub1131A_FD_184503 | JGI IMG/M metagenome (GOLD analysis project Ga0209125, IMG submission 184503) | Arctic peat soil microbial communities from Barrow, Alaska - Barrow Graham LP Incubations 11-31A (SPAdes) (version 2) | ecosystem: Environmental > Terrestrial > Soil > Wetlands > Peat...
GAAGGAATCAGCCAGCTTTTTCGTTATTTTGAGACAAATATTTATCATGCCTAAATACAGTGTTATTGTTCCAGTTTACAACAGACCGGACGAAATAGCCGAATTGCTTGAGAGTCTGACGTTGCAGACCTACAAGAACTTTGAGGTACTAATTGTAGAGGACAACTCACCCAATAAATGCGACTTGGTTGCTGAGTCATTTAAGGACCGTTTGGATGTTCATTATTTTTTTATCCCTGGTACAGACCGAAGCTTCCGTCGAAATTTCGGCATGGAACACGCCAAGGGCGATTATTTCATCCTGTTTGACTCGGATTGCGTTATTCCATCGGGGTATTTTGATGCTGTGGAAGCAGGTCTTAAGGGCGAACCTGCCGATTGTTTCGGTGGTCCGGATAATGCCGATGACAGCTTTTCGGACATGCAAAAAGCCGTGAATTATTCGATGACATCGTTCTTTACGACCGGTGGTATTCGTGGTGGGGCCAAGCAAATGGAGAAGTTCAATCCACGCTCGTTCAATATGGGGATTTCCAGAAAGGCTTTTGAAGTGACAAAAGGATTTCGGTCCATGATTGGTGAAGATATCGATTTCAGCCTTCGTGTTCGTGAAAATGGAATGGAAACAAGACTTTACAGGGATGCATTTGTATATCACAAACGCCGAGTGAATCTTCGTCGGTTTTATTTGCAGGTCAATACCTTTGGGAAGTCTCGAATTGTATTGACAAATGCACACCCTGGCTCTTTGAAATTGGTACATACACTGCCCGTTTTTTTTGTGCTTGGACATGTACTTTTGGTGCTGTTTGCCATTTTCAGAACTCCGCTCTGGCTACTCTTGATAGCCTTGTATGTGCTTTTACTTTTTACCGATTCATGGATTAAGAACAAACGCCTGAAGATAGCCGTTATGTCTATTGCAACGGCCTATACCCAACTTTTTGGTTATGGCATCGGCTTCCTCGATGAGGCTTTTACAGGACGAGCCTCAAGGAAAATCAAAGAACAGGAATCTTTGTATAAACTATAAGTCCTACTTCCGATACAGTAGATTATCCGTTTTCTTAGTCACCCACATGGTGATACCGTTTGAAGCAATGTAGAACCACATCAAAGGGATGAACGAGAATAAGAAGCGCTTATAGGAATAACGCAGCACATTCTCGATGCTGTCAAATACGTAATTTATCTGATAAATAACGATGGTATACAATATCATCACTCCAAGTGTCGCTACAATCAACGCTACCTGATCACCTTTACGGATGATATTCCAGATATTCAGCAACAGCAACAGCCCAAAAGTCACCACACCAATACCGTAATATTGAGTATTCAAATACAAGGGTTTCAGCTCCCGGTACATGGTTGCAATCTTATCGCTGTCCCAAAACAACTTCATGATTATTAGATCACTACCCGAATGGATGTGGTTGGCTTTCAGAAATATATTCCAATAAATAAAACCGAAGAAGGCCGTCACGAAAAATAACAGGCTCTTTTTCCAGTTAATGTCTTTGGTAAAGAAACGGTAAGCTACTAATAAACTGGCCATTCCTGAGAATACGATGCCTTCATTTCGGGTTAAACAGTTTATAGCAAGCATTATGGCCGATAGAATCAACAGTTTTGGATCCTTTTTATAAAACCATAAGACTGCTAAAAGCAGACCTGAACTTGCAAAAACGGTATGAAGTACATTGATTCCTGAAAGTGCTGAGAAAGCTAGCATTTCCGGAGTGATCATCATCATGAACGTAAAAAAGGCTGCCGCTGTATGGGTAGTCACCCGCTTGAGCAAGGAGTAGAATATTCCAAGTAAACTCAAGAACATCAGTGCATTGACTACTTTTGAGACGGTGGCGCCAAACAGAAAAGCATAACCATAGGCAAGTTGGGCGAAGGGTGCGTAAGAGGATAAACCTGCGTTGCCTTGAAAGTTATAGTTAGGACTCGTGAATAAAGACAAACCCTTTAAAGTGCCTTCTGCTGCAATAGCCATCCCTGCAAAAGTGAAACCACGGATGCCATCCGTATCAAATGTTGGAAAATACACGGTTTTGTAAAAGTTCATTCCTTCAAACCAAAGAATCAGGAGGATGAAAAGTATCCATGCAATATTTGGTTTTGGCAATTTAAAATGCTTCAAAGAGCATCGATTAAAGAATTCAGGGTCCTTTTTCAGGTTTTGGAAAGCCTTTAAAAGACATGCCGCAATAACAATCAAACTAAAAATGGTAATGCCCCAACGGGTAATGCCGATATTACTCCAATCGAGAATGGACATAAGAAAGGTTTGTGTACCAATGCCCAAAGGGAACGAATAACTGAGGTATTCCAACAAGGTGAATTTGGTTGAAATGGCCAACATGATGGAAACTCCCAGAAGCATGGAAAGGGCTATGCCAAGTATGATCATGATGAATTATCTTTATTTGGTTTGGGTTTTATGGAGAGGCAAGATTTCTACAGGGCTTTGTTGTTGGTGTACATAATCCAGATGATCATAGCCCCAACCATGCAGTAAAAAAATGTATTGCGCTTTTTCGTAAAATGGATTTTTTCCTTTCTCCTGCTCATAAACAACAGTGCGAGGATATAAGAAGTACGACGCGTAGGGTTTCATCGTAATCTCATACCTCAAGGTTAGATAGGAAGTCGTTTGGGTCATGACCAAAGGGGGTGGAAACAGGATGATGGCATTAGGCGGTGTGTTGTCCCGTATCATTTTAAGAACCATAAACTCGGTACCAACTTTTGCCTCCAACTTTGTATCGTAGGCAATTTGAAGTTTCTTAACTGGGTCGCTGACGCTCCGGGTCCGATTATTAATTTCTTTTTGAACATCTCCACAATACTTGTACCCGTCTTTCAACAAGCCATTATATACCCAATTATAGGAACTGACATTTTTATTGCACCAAACAAGGAACATAATGGCAATCAAACCAAAAAGCAGATTGTATGGTTTGAAAAGGAAGCCAAGCCAACTTCCGGAGGATGGCGTTTTTTTTGGAGTCGGTTGTTGCGAGGGCTTTACCGTTGGAGCCTTCTTAGCAGAAGTTGGTTTCATGGTAGATTCAATTGAATTTATGGATGCAATTTACGTTTGATGATTGGAAAATACAAACGCCTGAACACCTTCATGATGAAGGCAGGGGCGAACTGCTCCAGCCAAAGGATACGTTTGAGAGTTGAAAATTCTTTGGTGTAGCGGAATTCCAAGAACTTGTCGTACCGGGTGACTGTCTCATTCAGATCGTGCAAACGCTGTTTTTTTGTTTTTTTTGACCATAAGCCGCTTTGACTGATCCGGTAAACGGAAGAAATATCCTTGAGTTTGGCGATATAGCCCCATTGCCCAAGGGCTAGCCCCAACATCCAATCCGCAGTGTTGATGTCGAATATTTCAGGTTTCAGCTTTTGAACGGCACTGTTTCTAAAAACGCAGGCTGAAAGGTTTCCTAAAAGGTTGCCCATGGCCAACATTCGTGAGCTGATGTATTGGAAATCTTCCTTAAACGGCCATTTTTGAGCCACAAAAAGTCCTTGTTCCTGATAAAGGTTGTTCAAGCGGTTCATGGTCATTACGCAGTCCTGGTGATTTTCGAGGAAATCGACGTGCTTTTGGATGCGGTCTGTTTCCAACCAATAATCATCACCCTCCATAACGGCGATATAATCACCCTTGCAGGCTGCAAAAGCTCTTCGATAATTGTGGAAGATTCCCAAATTGGCCTCTTGGGGGAGAAAAACAAAAGGAATGGGCGAGGTTGCTTCGTACGAATGGATGATGTCCATGGTCTTGTCGGAGGAAGCGTCATCAGCGATGACCAGATTCAGTTCACCGTTGAAACGCTGCATCAGGATGCTTTCCATCGCTTGCCCAATATAATTTTCCTGGTTGTAGCAAACCAATAAAATATCGACTTTCATACGCTTTAAATCCAACCGTGAAAAAGTTTGAACCAAGCGGCTCGGCAAACAAACCAGATGTGTCTGAGTACCGTCGGCAACCAACCATAATACTGGGCCATGATCTGAAAACGTTCTTTAAGGGACGCTTTCATTTTTTTCTTGGAAACGCCGCCGTCGAGGAAGTGGGAGAGAACCATGCCGGTGTTATGAATGCTGGTTGACATTTTAAGACATCGTATGGTCCATTCAAAGTCACTGGAATAACGGAAGTTCAAATCGTATTCCGGCGCCAAACTTCGCTTGACCAACATGGATTGATGGCAAACCAACATGCCCATTCGGAAGCTTCTCCAAGTAAGGTTCTTGGGTGTCTTAAGACGCCTTTCGCCCATTACTTTTCCAGTTGTATCCACAATCAAGGTTTCACCATAAATGAAATCAGGGGCTGTTTTATCCGATGGAATGGACATAAAAATGGACTCCATGGTTTTTGGGGATGCAATGATATCACCTGCGTTAACAAACCAGACATAATCTCCTTCTGCCAATCTGAGTCCTTTGTTCATGGCATCGTAAATGCCATTGTCAGGTTCAGTGATCCAGCGAACATGACGGCTTTTTTCCAGGAAAGGAATATATTTCTTAATTTTTTCGATGGTATTGTCACTTGAATTTCCATCAACAATCAGCCATTCAAAGTCCTTATAGCTCTGACAAAGAATGCTCTGAGCTGTCTTGTCAAGCAGTTCGCCAGGGTTGAATGTAATGGTGATGATGGAAACTTTCATAACTTCTTATACGTTTGCTGAACGTTTGTTTTTTCTGTTTTCGAAAAACAGTCCGACCAGAAGGCCAATCATCACAAGACCAACCAAAATGGAACCCCACATCGATATCTTAGCGCTTTTTTCATACAGTTTATCTTCACAGCGGAACTCAATCTGATGCTTACCTGCAGGAACTTTTAGTCCGCGAAGAATGTAGTTGACACGAATTGGAGCCACTTCAGTACCATCCACGAAAGCGCGCCAGGTCTTGTAAAAGACTTCGGAGAATACGGCTAAATTCTCATTTTTGGCATCGTAGGAGTACACCAATTTCTTGGGAGAATATTCTGTGAGCAAAATGGCGGAAGTGTCCACTTGTTTGAGCATGTCCATACCCAAGGTCTTCTGCCAGACTTTGTCGATGACAGCAACCTTTTTGGGATCGAAGTTGGTCAGGGCAACGATTTCCTCGTCGGGTGAATTAACCCATTGAATACTTTGCACAAACCATGCATTACCAAGGGCATCAGGGTTCCGTTGAACCGCAGAACCACCTTCTTTCGTTGGAACAATTACATAGCGAGTGTTCAGCATGTTCAGAACGTTCATATTGATGCCCTTGCTAGACAAATGGTAATCGATGATGTCCTGATAGCGGCGGAATTTAGCAGGACTATATCCACCGATAGACTTGTGGAAATAGGAGGTTCTGGCTTCGTTGAAGGTGTTGGTTGCCAGATTTAAAACGCGGTAATCAGGGTCTTTATCCTGCAGAATCTTCAGGTCGTTTTCTGTAGGAGTGATGGCTTTCGCCGTTCTTTTAGGCACGAAATTGTCATCGTTGAGGAAACGTTTGTCAACGGACCAAAGATCGACGAGTATGAGCAAACCGAGCGCTCCGATGAGCAATGCAGGTTTGATTTTTGCCTTGATGAGCAACCATATCGAACCTGTAGCCAAAAGAATGTAAATGAGGGAACGCCAGGCATCGGAAGTCAGCATATGTTTGCGGTCTTCCTGCATAGCTTGAACCAGCCAGGCAGGGTAGCTGGCGTCTGTCGCACCTGTGAAACTGAACATGCCACCTCCGAACAATGCAAAGAACAAGCTAAGACCACCTGTAATGCCAGCTGCAATGAAAAGCGGCTTCAACAAGCTTTTTTTATCCGTGCGTTTCAGCACTTCCTTAATAGCCAAGACAGCTAGTGTCGCCATGGTCACCTCAGCGATGACCAAAGCCATAGAAGGCGTTCGGAATTTATTATACAGAGGCAAGTTGTTGAACAGGAATTCATTGACACCCTCAAAATTCCGTCCCCAGGAAAGGATCAGCGCAATGATGGTCGAAATCAATATCCACCAAGGCTCGGGACCTTTTACGATAAGCAGTCCTAAAATAAAAAGGAAGCAAATGATGGCGCCGATATAAACAGGTCCAGAAGTTCCTGGTTGGTCCCCCCAATAAGCAGGCGAATTTTGGCAGAATTGGTCCGCTTGGCCAGTCTGGCGTAGGGCTTCGTAGGTCTTGGAATCCTTGCCGATGTTGTAGCTTGAGCTGCCACCGTAGAAATTCGGAATCAGAAGCGTCATGGATTCTGCTTTGCCATAACTCCACATGTAGGCATAGTCGATATTTAGACCTGAACCTTCTTTCTGACCAGTGGCATTTTGTTTTAAAACGGCCCCTCCACGCATCGTTTCCTTGGCGTAATCGGCTGTCGGAAGTAAGGAGTCAACCGCAGGCAATACCGCCAAAGCCGCCACCACCACTAAAATGAGAGAGGATTTAAAGAAGTCCTTGACGGTTTTTTCTTTCAACGCGTAAATGAAGTAAACGACGGCCAGTACCAGAATGATCAGTACCAAATAATAGCTGATTTGCTGATGATTCCAGACAACGTTCATACCCGTGAAGAACAGAGTGATAAAACTCCCCAGCAGAAACTTCTTTCGATACGTTAGAATTATACCCCCGATGATTGGTGCCATCGTCGCCATAACCAGACCCTTATTCACATGGCCAGCTTCAATGATGATCAGATTGTAGGACGCCAACGCATAGGCAATGGCTCCGAGAATGCTTAGCCATGGACTACAACCCAGTGCCAACAGGAAAATATAAAATCCGAGCATATACAGAAAAACGACGCCGACATGCATTGGAGGCAAATGCAGCATGATGACATTTGCAAACTTGACGAAAATGTTCTTGGGCGGTGGCATGTAGGCATAGTTGGCAGGCATACCGCCAAACATGGCGTTGGACCACATGGCATAATCACCGGTTTGTTGATGATACTGGCGCAGGTCATTCCCCCAACCGAAACTACTGGTTACGTCACCTTGAGGTAAATCTTTGTTTTCGAACATGACCGGAGAAAAATAGAAAATGGCCAGGCAGGTGAAAATCACAATGGCCAGGATGTGGGGCAGGTACTTCTTAAAATTAAAGCCTTTCATGTTTATGGGTTTTTACGGGTTTTATCGATGATGTCTTTCCAGAACGATTCATATTCATATTTTTCGAAAGCGTGGCAGGTAAATGGAAGCTCATTTCCAATCAGTTTAAATGCATGAGATGGTTTTTGTTCCAGGCAAAAACGGGCGCCGGTCAAAACATCGGGGATGTTCAGAGCCATTTTGGTGGACTGAAAGGCTTCCGCCCAAAAGCAATCCTCATTAACACGTTCATCCGTATAATGTTGCAGGATATATTCCACCGTTTTATGGGAAAAAGTCAGCACCAACAGCATTTGCAGAGTTTTGAGTAATTGAGGCAAAAACTGTTTTTTTCGAATGCTTTTTATAAAATACCAGGATGATTTACATGGGAAGGGCTGGTCGAAGGCGTTCAGAAAGGTGGATATCTTTCGAAGAGAGACACCTCCATTGCCCACTTTCCAAAGTTCATTTCCCTCGTAATTGACACCATAATGTTTGAGCCAGGGTGCACCAATGTAATCATAACCCTTTTCACACCAATCCATCAGTTCGTCTCTGAATACAAAACCATCCAATTGATAAATCAGGATATACTCATAGTCTTTAAAACGTGCATAGAAATCACGACTTAAGAGCAATTGGCTGTAGGTAAAAATGCTTTTGAAAAAGTGACTTTCAAAATAGGCCACTTTGAAAGGTTTCTTATTCTGTAAAAACAGGCCTTGGTAAACGCTTGTGTCTACATCGTGGTGTGTCACCAGCGTAATGGGATAGTTTTTCAATACCCTAAGGCATTGATTCAGTGAAAGAACCTCATTTGGACTGAGGTTCGGTGAATAGACGGGTATAACAATGTTGACTTGCATCCTATTTGCGAACTACGGCGAAAAATACTGGATGTAAAAGGCGGTGCGGCATAGTGCCGTTGATCTTTCGTGCCGACCTTACAAAACACCAGAAGCATTTTTGAAGGAGGGACTGGATTTTCGATTTCAGACTGTTGTCCAAAAAGTCAAAACCATAGCATTCCACCGAGGAAAATCCGGAAAGTTTAAGTAACTGAGCCAAACTTCGTTCCGTATAACCGGTTTCGTGTGTAAAGTCGTCGTACAGGAAAATGTTGGCAGTGATGGATTGCATGTTGGGCACCTGAACAATCAGGATACCGTCATCCGTCAATGCTTTACGAACGGCCGTCATGATTTCAACAACTTGATTTTTGGGGATGTGCTCGACCACATCACACATGGTTATAAGGGAATACTTTTGCCCTTTCAGAAAAATTGGCAGGTCATTTGCCAGAAAACCATTGAAGCCCAATTCTTTGATAAAATGGACTACTGAAGCGGAAATATCGACAGCCTGCAAGTTTGTATAGCCCAATCCGGAAAGGCAGGACAGCATTTCTCCTTTGCCGGGCCCGATATCCAGAATATCTGCACCTTTGTCTTTTGGGAAAAAGCGAATGTAATTCTTTTCAAACTGGTGGATCTTGGCAACCGTCTGAGTGCCGGCTCCCAAGCCAATGTTGATGTAATTTTCGTAAATATCCATGTCCTACGGTATAGAGATACAAGTTCGGCAAAGATACATTTTTCAAGTAGAAAAATAACTCCCTTTTTTTGCATAATCACCATAGATACGCGCGCGAACCTCTATTTTTAACTGTCTTTGCGTGAAAACAATTTTTATCACGTACATTTGCGTACATAATCAACAATGCCCATGAACTCTGAGAAACCTATCCTCGTCACCAAGCCGGCTCTGCCTCCCTTGGAAGAATTCATGCCCTATTTGGAGGAAATCTGGGACAATTGCTGGCTGACGAACAATGGCCCCATGCACCAAAAACTGGAAAAAGAGCTGGCTGACTACTTGGGTGTCAACTATCTGTCCCTTTTTTCAAACGGAACCTTGGCTTTGATCAGTGCATTACAAGCCTTGGGCATCAAGGGCGAGGTCATCACGACTCCGTTCAGCTTCGTGGCCACCACGCATTCTCTTTGGTGGAACGGCATCAAACCGATTTTTGTCGATATTGATCCTGAAACGTTCAATCTGGACCCTTCCAAAATTGAAGCAGCAATAACTCCCGAAACGACAGCGATAATGCCTGTCCATGTATACGGAAATCCTTGCGATACTGCTGAAATAAAACGCATTGCAGACAAACATGGCTTGAAGGTCATTTACGACGCAGCGCATGCTTTCGGTGTTCATGTGGATGGGAAATCCATTTTGGCAGAAGGCGACTTGTCCATACTAAGTTTCCATGCGACCAAAGTTTACAGCACCATCGAAGGTGGTGCCATCATTTGCCACGATGAGCAGATGAAGCACCATATTGACAATCTTAAGAATTTTGGCTTTCGGGGTGAATTGGTAGTGGAAGAACCGGGTATCAATGCTAAGCTCAATGAAGTTCAGGCCGCATACGGTCTGCTGTCTTTGAAATACGTCGATTCATACATCAAAAAACGCCGTTCCATCGCGCAAATGTACCGTGAGAAGCTGAAGGACACACCGGGATTGACAATGTTGTTTGACTTTCAGGGAGTGCGGCATGCATATTCCTATTTCCCCGTTTTAGTTGATGAAAAGGCATTTGGCGTCTCCAGAGATGCTTTATACGACGTGCTGAAGGGTAAATCCATTTTTTGCCGCAGATACTTTTATCCGCTTATTTCTCATTTTAAAACATACAGCAGTATTCCTTCGGCAGCGCCAGAAAACTTGCCGGTAGCTACAGATGTTGCAAGCAAGGTTCTTTGCCTCCCCATTTATCCGGAGCTATCGGCTGAAGACGTGGAAAAAGTTGTTCATTCAATCAAAGAGGCATGTCGGGGTTGAACCAAAAAGCTTTTCTAATTTTTTCCGGATACAATCAACGGGCTGTCGTTGCCTTCTGTAGGGAAGCGACCCGGTTGAAGGTGACGTTCTGCATCATTGCCAAATCGTCGGAAGATACAATCTTTCAAACAAGTTACAAGGATCAGGTTTATGCAGTTCGTTCCGAGAAACTCTTGGTGAAAGAAGATTTGGATGAATGCATTGAAATTACCAAATTGTCAACTGGTTATACCGATTATATCATTCTTCCCAGTTCTGAATTTCTGAACCGTTTCTTTCTGGAGAATAGAACGTATTATACGGTACTCAATTGCATTATTCCATTGGTTTCATCGGAACTTTATGCCAAAATATCTGACAAGTATTCCTTTGGAAAAATGTGTGACCAATACCATCTGGCTACTCCAAAAGAGTTTGAGAACCCTGATTCATTGGCTTTCCCATTTGTGGCAAAACCGCGATTGTACTTTTCAGGGAACGGATTGAAAACTTTACAGCCCTACTTGTTTTATTCTGAAAGCGACTGGAACGATTTCCTCCAAAAGGAAGAATCGGATGCTTTTTATTATCAGGAATTTATAGAGGGTGGTTGCTATTATTTACTTTATTATCTGAGCAATTCGTTGGACAATGTCTGCTATTCTCAGAAGAATTTGGTTCAGCAAGCCGGCGGCAAGTCAATGATTGTTGCACAGAGTTCCGATATCCATTCCCTTCCTATTGCTGGCAATTATTTAAAAATGCTTAAAAAGGAGGGTTTCGTAGGCCTTATCATGATTGAGCTCAAGAAAAAAGGCGATGAATTCGTCATGATTGAAGCAAATCCAAGACTTTGGGGCCCATCTCAACTTTTTGTAGATGCGGGCGTACCCATTTTTGAAGCATTCATGAGAGATCAAGGATTTGAGATTCAGGCTTCCGGACTTTCAGAAATCAAAGAAGTGATGTACTTTTGGCACGGCGGAATGGCTGAAGATCAAAAAAACGGAAAGGAAATCGCTTATCACGAGTATTCGCCTGATTTACTCGATGAGAATCTGGAAAAACTGTTGGCTTGTGAGGTTTATTTGAGAGAAGATACAAAAGACATTTTTTATAACGAATCAAAAGGTATATGTTGAAAGAAAAATTAGAAGCGTTGTACAACGACGGTTCAAAGCATTCCAGATATCAGAACATACCTGAGTTTGTCCGCAACGAACTGGGATATATGGAAACCATCGATGAAAACTGGCGGGGTGATACTGCTCGGTTTTCCTATTTGACGAAAGCCCTTTCGTTCGGAGATGGAAAAAGTATCGGTGAAATAGGTGCAAATACGGGTTTTTTTATATTGAGTCTGGCACATGCGAATCCGGACTCTACGTTTTATGCCTACGAAATCAATCCCACTCATGCCGCCTTTATTCAGGACATCGGAGATAGCTTTCAGATGAAGAATCTGGTTATTAAAGCACAGGGAGTCGATATGGAAGGGATCGCATTGATGGAAAATCACGACATTCTTTTAAACTATAATGTCTTGCACCATGCAGGTGTGGATTTTGACTCCGACAAATTAACCTGTGTGGAAGAGTATGAGGCTTATGCCACCGAATATCTGAAACGTATGAGTGCCAAGACAAAGAAAATGGTGTTCCAAATTGGGTCCAATTGGGGTGGAAATAAGTTGAAACCCATCATCCCACTGAACGATGATGCTGAAAAAATTGCTTTCAACGCGCGGCTTTTTAAGAATGCTGGCTGGAAAATCATTGATATTTCGCTTCATTCCCGTTTGAAAGGTATGTTGGAGTATATTGCCATCCCTGACGTAGTGCTTTATAAGTTAAACTCTTGTCCAGTTGGTGAAGAAAAGGCATTGGTCGAAAAGTTGATCGATTTGTCCGAGTTCCCAAGCTTCAGCGAATTCTATAGAAGGCCTATTTTAATTGTTGAATCCTTATAACTTGCAATGGCCGCTCCTGTTCTGATTACTGTTTATACCAGGTTCAATCATTTAAAGGGTTGTGTTGAATCTTTGCAGGTGAACGATTTGGCAGCGGAAACGGATCTGTTCATTGCCTCAGATGCACCATCTAAGCCAGAACATCAGGAAGTCATTCAACAGATTCGAGACTATGTGATTGGTATTCAGGGATTCAAGTCGGTCAATCTATTTGCATGGGAATCGAATTTGGGTTCTTCCGAATCTATATGTAAAGCGCGCATGAGCATATATCAAACGTATGACACTCAGATTTTCATGGAGGATGACAATGTTGTTTCTCCACTTTTCCTGAGATTTATGAACGATGCGTTGACTCTTTACAAGGATAGGGCAAACGTTTTTGCGGTTTGCGGATTCAATGTCAATGTTCAGGTACCAGTAAAATATCCGTACGATGCTTATTTCATGAACTTTATATCAGCAAATGGCTGGGCAACCTGGAAAGAAAAGTACTTTGTCTTTCTCAAGAATTATCAATTGCCCGATTTTAAAGGGAAGGGTTTCAAGGCATTCTCAAGACATCTGGAAAAGTCTGCCAACAATTTGGAGCGGATGGTCAAGCAGGGTACGACTTGGGGCGACACCAAAATCACGCATTATATGTTTGAGAAGAAGATGGTTTGTATATTGCCGTGCAAATCCTTGGTGTACAATACCGGCTGGGATGGTTCCGGTGAACATTGTGGGAAGAATGAATCCTATTCGTCGTTAGAAATTAATATTTCGAAGCCCGTACTACAATTTCCAAACGACACAACCATTTATGACGGATGGTTGCGAACCATCCGTCGTTTCTCGAAATTCCCATTCCTTGGTAAATTTAAGACTGCTGTTTACGATTGGAAAATCGAACGAAAAAAAGACGTCGCTACTCGAGGATGGCGTAGCCGAATCCAGTTTTTCCGAATCCGTTTCCGTTGTAAAACATGATCAGTTGATTCTTTATCCGTATAACATAGGGATATGCGATGGCATTCGAATCCCAACCTTCTGATGAAACATCGATGCCGACTTGTTCATCCATTCTGTTCCAGTTGATACCGTCAGAGGACTCAGCGTAGCCTGCCCTATAATCGTGTTTCTTGTCGATCCTGAAATCTAACAGGTCTCTACGGGAATACCACATTCGATATATCGCCTTTCCATCGACGATTTCTTTCAGAACGCTAGGCCTCGCAGTAGCTTCCAGATCTGTCTTGGGTTTGATGCAACTGATGTTGTCTCTTCTCCAATCAATACCATTCTCAGATGTCGCATATTTGATGTGGTAATAGATTTCTGGTTTACCATTTAGAATTTTCCACTCAGAACCGGAAGTATACCACATTTTCCAAATATCCCCGTCTTTGATGACATCGACAGCCCCGGTGTAGTAGGGTTCATCTTTGGTCCTGTCCAGTATGGAGCCATCGTATGGTCTTTCAAAAGTTAGTCCATTATCTTTGCTAATAGCCATACCGATGGAATTCCTGGTATGAACTGTTGTGCTGGGGTTCCATCCGATAAAGTACATATAAATAAGTTCTCCAAAACGTACTACAGAACAGACGTTGTTTCCACTATCATCAAATGTGCCAATTTTCCCCAGATCCAATGTCGGTTTATCATGTACATAAACGACCTTGCTTAAGTCATTGATATCTAAATCCACGAAGGTAGTTCTGCTTTTGACACTGCTATCCCTAACACCGAAATATACTCGTACGGTCTTATCGTCCAGAATAAGGGGAGTCGGTTTATGACAGTGGGAGACATCGAAACCATGCTGCCCGGAAGGACAATAAATCAAACCTTTCTTGATCCAGTTCATTTTGAATTCTATTAATAGTGTTTTTTTCTCAGAGTGATCATTTTTTGAACCCAGCCCACTAATTCCATCATCGGCTCCAGTTTTAGCAGCCAGCTGGTGATGAGATAAAGCGTTCCTACGAATAAGATACAGCTGCTTAATTTGAGCAAGTTGCTTTCAATTGGTATCGTCAGGTAATATGCTACTACGCAAAGTATCGATGAAATCGCGATATAGGGGATGCAGTCTTTAATCATGTGCCAGATCGTATAACCGACTACTTTGCCGGAAAGTAAAAGGGATAGTACCAGTGCGGCCAACGAAGAAAGAACTAAACCGATTGCTAAGCCGATGACGCCTTTGTTGATGGTAAGAAAAATAAATCCAACCAGAACGACCTTCTTTAGAACTTCCACATACATGACGGCCTTGGAGCGGCCTTTAGCCAGAACTGCTTCCTGTAGAACAGAATTAAAGGACACCAAGATGCCTGAAAAACATAGAATTTGGAAGATTGGAACGGCAGCAAGCCACTTCTCGGTGACCAAATAGACAATAAAGGGCTTGGCAATCAGGACCATGCCTAACATAACAGGGAAACCTACAAAGGCAACTGTTTGAATGAGTTTGCCTAATATGCGTTTCAATCGATCCTCTTCTTCATTCAAGTGAGAAAGAAGTGGTACTGATATGCCTCTGAAGGTATTGGATATCAAACTTGAGGGTATGTCTTGATACTTGCTTGCAATACTGAATAATCCTAATTGAGCGAAGTAAAATCGACCGATCAAAACGGAATAAATGTTGTTGAAACCAGCATTGATTAGGTTAGTAAACATCACCCTGCTTCCAAATGGAAACAAATCTTTCAATACTTTTTTTCTGAACTTTCCACCAAATCTAAAACCTCCAAATTTCCAAAAGAATAAAGCTTTGAAAATTGCTAAAGATATTACCTGGATGACTAGTGCCCAAACTCCTAGACCCCAAATTGCCGCAGATCCAGCCAGAATGGACGTTGGTATTAGTGCGTAAATATTTGCTTTGGCATTGCCGTTCAAGTCCATTCGCATGTTCAGGACGATTTCCTGAATGACAAAGAAGGCGTTTAAGGGAATACAAAGAAAAAAAACTCTGGATAAAATGACTAATTCCTCTTTACCAAAGAATTTAGCGATAAGCGGAGCGGTAAAGAAGAGTACTAGGTAAAAGAAAATACTCATTCCGATATTGTAAAGGAATACCGTTTGTAATTCGTCCTGAGTTGCCTTTTTTTTATTGATCAATGCTCTTCCATAACCACTGCCGATGACTGCTACGGAGATTGCTGTGAAGAATGATAAAGATGCGATAAGCCCAAAGTCGTTATTTGTAAGTTTACGACCTAGTATAATGCCCGTTGCTAAATACAAGATTTGTTGCCCGAACTTATCAAAGAAGCTCCAAACCAGAGCGGTTGTTGTTTTTTGTTTGAGTGTTTTCTCCATTCGTTGGGAAGGGATTATAAACGAATCAAGTTCAAAACCTTTTCGGTGCCTCCACTACCATTTACGACCATTTCACCGGCATTTTTGCCAGCATCGGCTCGTATTTCGGAATCAGAATTCAATACGTCCATCTGCTCAATAAAAGACGCTTCGGAGTCGATTGTGAATCCTCCACCACTTGCCAACAGTTCCTTTGCTTCGTGAAACTTGAAGAAGTTGGGGCCAAAGATTACGGGAATGCCATAAACGGCTGCTTCTAGTGTATTGTGAATCCCGGCACCGAATCCACCGCCAATGTAGGCGATGTCGCCATATCGGTAAATGGAGGAGAGTAATCCGAAGCAGTCGATGATAAGACAATCAAAGTCGGCTGCATTTTCTGGAGTCATTTGAGAATAACGTAGAAATGGGCGATTCAATTGTGCTTCAATCGTTAAAAGATGTTCTTCGTGTATTTCGTGCGGAGCAATGATCAGTTTTAATTCCGGGTGCATATTGAAATATGGAATGAACAATGCTTCGTCTTTGGGCCAGGA
>Ga0209125_1002174_pt1 | contig 15779 bp, 19 predicted proteins | sample BarGraIncub1131A_FD_184503 | JGI IMG/M metagenome (GOLD analysis project Ga0209125, IMG submission 184503) | Arctic peat soil microbial communities from Barrow, Alaska - Barrow Graham LP Incubations 11-31A (SPAdes) (version 2) | ecosystem: Environmental > Terrestrial > Soil > Wetlands > Peat...
TAATGGTGTGCCTTCAATGTTTAATACATATACCATATTTTTAAAATCTCCTATATGTTAGAGTTAATATCCTTAGACAATGTTATCTAGGCTTTTTACATCTATCACACTACCTCGTACCCACAAGACTGTTTAATAATAGACAACAGTGCTACAAACTAGGATAAACATTCGTAGGTGTTATGACCTAAATAACGTAGTAATTTAATACTTAGTCTAGTCAACTGGGCTATTAGTATTTCTACCTCAAGCCCCTATCCCTTTAGGGTAGGGGTTATTGACATTGATTGAATTTCAAAAGCTTATCTATTTTAGCTGTAGATGGGGAGGTTATTTCAATAACCAAATTGTAGCATTAGTTCTCTTGATATAGCCTGATGCTGCCATGAAGGAGCAGCTTGCATATAGGGAACTCCATCAATAATTTCCCATCTTTCATTTTCAGGCCAAGTTAAGTAATCTGCATAAGTATATTTCTTATTTTCCTGTGGCATTAGCATTCCCCGTATATTGATAATAGTAACAAAGGATTCTACCATTATAGAGCTTCCTGTTTTTTTCTGCCCTTCTTCCAAATAATTCTTGAAAGTCCTTATTTGCTGTCAATATATAATAGGACCAGCTATCTAGATTTTCAAAGGTTCTACCTAAAACTTTATAAAGCTCTTTAACCTCTTCAATTTCCCCAATTCTTTCCCCATAGGGTGGATTAGATATTATAACTCCATATTTCTTACTTGACTTATAATCCGCAACATCTGTCCTTTCAAAGGATAGAAAATCATAAACTCCAGCCTTCCTTGCATTGTCTTTTCCAGTTTTAATAACCCATCCATCAATATCTGAACAAAGAATCTTAAATTCTTTATCATTTATTTTTCTTTTTGCATAGTTTCGTGCTTCCTCCCATATCTCTTCATCCATGGTAGGCCAGCTTTCAGATACAAAGCTTCTATTAAGTCCTGGAGCAATATTTTTACCTATTAAGGCTGCTTCAATTGCAATAGTTCCTGAGCCACACATAGGATCCACTAATAGCTTATCAGTATTCCAATCTGATAATAGCACCAACGCTGCTGCTAAGGTTTCCTTAAGAGGTGCTCCACCAGAATTTTCTCTATAACCCCTTTTATGAAGGCCTGCTCCAGTAGTATCAATAGTTAAAGTCACTATATCCTTTAGTATTGCTACCTCAATTTTATAAATTGGGCCATCCTCACTAAACCAATCTTTATTATACTTTCTCTTCATAGCTTCTACCACAGCCTTTTTTACGATTCCTTGGCAATCTGGTACACTATGTAGCTTTGACTTTATAGACTTACCCGTAATATGCATCACGCCATTTTCCGGAATTAAAGCTCCAAAATCAACAGACAAGGTTCCTTGGAAAAGTTCTTCAAAGCTCTCCGCCTTAAATTCCTTCATTTTTATTAAAATCCTATCTGCTGTTCTAAGCCATATATTACAAGCAGCAATATCCCTTTCATCTCCCTGAAAGGAAACACTTCCGTTTTCTACCTTTAGATCCTCATAACCTAGAGCTTTAAGCTCCTTTGCTAAAACAGCTTCTATACCAAAGGTTGCTGTAGCTATCAATTCATATTCCATTTTTTTCTCCTATTATTTTAAGTTTAATTCTACTACCACAGGGCAATGATCTGAACCAAATACCTCATTTAATATATCCACAGACTTCACTTCCTGAAGTAAGTTATTAGAAACAAAGTGATAATCAATTCTCCAGCCTGTATTTCTTTCCCTGGATTTAAACATATAGCTCCACCAGGAATACTTTATCGTGTCCGGATTCATATATCTGAAGGTATCAGTATATCCATTTTCAATAAGTTTATCAAGCCACAGCCTTTCAATTATAAGATAGCCTGAGGTTTTCTCATTAGCTTTAGCATTTTTAATATCTATTTCTGTATGTGCTGTATTATAATCTCCACATATAACTAATTTTTTTCCATCAAGGACCAGATTATTACAATAATCTAAAATTGCATCATAAAATCTAAGTTTATAATCTAATCGTTCTTCATCCCTTTGACCATTTGGAAAATATATATTTAATAATACAAACTCCTTAAAAAATGTTATTAGTATTCTACCTTCTCGATCAAATTCTTCAATTCCAATTCCATGTAAAATCTGTTCCGGTTCTACCTTTGTATAAGTTGCTACTCCACTATAGCCCTTTTTTTCCGCGAAGCTATAAGATGAATAATAGCCTTCAATATTTTTCACCTTATCCTCTAATTGATCTGATTGAAGCTTTGTCTCCTGAAGACATAATACATCGGGCATTTCTGACATAACCCAAGATAAAAAGTCCTTTTTAATAATAGCCCTTAGGCCATTAACATTCCAGGAATAAATTTTCATATGCCTCACCTCATTCGTTTATATAATCATATCTTACCTCTTAATAAAGTTTCTAGCAAATAAATCAGAGACGATTAAAAATCAGAGGCATTTTCAAGCTGCTTCTGATCTTTATTAACAAAAGGGACAAGCAACCGCTTGTCCCTCATAAACCAAATTATTTTTATTCTTCACCACGAAGCTTATATGGTTCATTCATTAGTCCAAGCTTAGATAATACATAGAATAATATGGATAAGGCAACTCCTACAAAGGCTGCAAAAGCCATACCCTTAAGTTCAACAGTACCAATCGTGATCTTAGCTCCACTAACACCAATAACGAAGGTTATGGCAGCTAGAACCATGTTATAGCTCTTGCTGAAATCAACTTTGCTTTCAACTAACATTCTTAAACCAGATGCTGCAATTGTACCATAAAGAAGTAGTGTAACTCCACCCATAACTGGATTAGGAATTGTTGTTATAAAGGCAGAAATTGGTCCAATTACCGAGAAAATAATAGCTAGTATTGCGGCTCCACGAATAACCCATACGGAGTAAACTTTTGTTATTGCCATAACTCCAATATTTTCACCATAAGTAGTATTAGGAGGAGATCCTACAAAACCAGATAAAATATTACTTACTCCATCACCAAGAAGGGATAAATGAAGTCCTGGATCTTTTATCATGTCTCTATTTGTTATATTTCCTGTAACTATAAGATGACTTACATGTTCTGCAAGTACCACTAAGCAAGCAGGAAGGATAATTAGTATTACCCTAGAATCGTAAACCGGAGCTGAAAATGTTGGAAGTCTTAAAAAATGAGCCTCAATAACTTTATCGAAATTTACCATACCCATACAAAGGGCTAATATATAACCACAAACTATTGAAGTTAGGATAGGAATTATCTTGAAGAACTTTCTAAATACTACAGAACCAATAATTCCAACCATTAGAGTAAATATTGATACTGTAAGTACCTTAGCATCAGGTACGAAATTAACTAACTTAGAAAGACTAGTGCTTGCAGCGGCTAGTGCAGTTGAATCTATTGTCTTAGCAGATGCTTGAGTAATAAGGTTTCCAATAGCTCCACTAAAGTCAGAAGCATATGGAATAAAGCCTGCCTGTTGAGCAGCATTAGGTGCTAGCTCAAGACCGATTATAGCAACAACAGCGCCCATAACTGGTGGAGGCATTATAACATCAATCCACTTGATCCCTACGAATCTTATTATAAATGATATTAATACGAAAAAAATACCGAATATTATAAATCCAAATTGAGCATGAGAAAATCCACCGTATGATTTCATAATTAAAAAAACTGGAGCTAGAAAAGCAAAACTTGAGCCTAAGTAAGCTGGTATTTTACCTTTTGTGATAAAGGAATAAATTAACGTTCCTATACCATTCATAAGTAATGCTACTGCTGGGTCAACACCAAATAAGATCGGTACAAGTATTGTAGCACCAAACATAGCAAAAAGGTGCTGTAAACTTAGTGGAATCGTTTCTAGTATTGGTAATTTTTCGTCCACATCTACAAAGTTTTTCATGATAACCCTCCCCTAAATATTATAATTCATATATCTTAACTGAATCTGTTCCATCTATTTCAGTAACTTGCACTGAAATAAGTTCTTCCCTTGAGGTAGGTATATTTTTACCTACAAAGTCAGCTCTTATTGGCAGTTCTCTATGCCCTCTATCAACTAATACCGCCAGCTGGATGGTTTTAGGCCTTCCATGGTCAATTATTGCATCAATAGCCGCTCTTACAGTTCTACCAGTATATAGAACATCATCAACTAATATCACTTTCTTTTCCTTTATATCAATATCTACAACGGAATCCTTAGTTATAGAATCACTAATATCGTGTGCCAAATCATCCCTATAAGAAGTTATATCTAAATTACCTACAGGCACTTTTACCCCTTCTATTTTTTCAATTAATTTTGAAATCCTTTCTGCAATAGGATGTCCCCTTCTTCTTATACCAATAAGTATAATATCTTCTATTCCTTTATTTTTTTCTATAATCTCGTGAGCTATCCTGGTTATGGTTCTATCCATAGCTTTCTCATCTAAAACCTCAGCTTTTAATTTCATAATTTTCCCACCTGCATTATATGTATTTGGACAAAAAAATAAAGGTTGAACCAATAGATTCAGCCATAAAAACAAATATATCGCCTTATGATCTCTCTGAATCATTTAAAGGATAATTTTACTAGAAAAAGCATACCACATCTATTTACTTATTTCAACTCATTTTTCAAGGTTTTTAAAAGCTTTATATAATAATCTGGAAGAGGAGCTTCAAATTCCAGATAATCACCAGTAGTTGGGTGTATAAAACCTAAGGTCTTAGCGTGAAGAGCTTGACCATTCAAATTATATTTTTGCTTTTTATATCCGTAGACTGGATCACCAATAAGTGGATGACCAATGGAAGCTAGATGAACTCTTATTTGATGGGTCCTTCCAGTTTCTAGTTTACACTCAATAAAGGTAACATTATTAAATCTTTCTAGCACTCTAAAATGGGTGATAGCAGTTCTTCCATCTTTTACTATTGCCATTTTAATTTTAGCTTTTGGATCCCTTCCTAGCGGTTTATCTATAGTTCCTTCATCAGCTTTTATTATTCCCTCCACTAAAGCAACATACAATCTATTCATAGAATGTTCCTTTAATTGGAGAGCTAACTTATTATGAGCATAATCGTTTTTAGCAACAACAAGGACCCCCGAGGTATCCTTGTCTATTCTGTGAACTATACCAGGTCTAGCAACACCATTAATGCCTGATAAATCTGTGCAGTGATAAAGTAGCGCATTTACTAACGTTCCGCTTAATTTGCTGCTAGCAGGGTGAACTACCATTCCCTGCTTCTTATTGATAATTATAATATCCTTATCCTCATATAAAATATCTAAAGGCAAATCCTCACTTTCAAGTTCCAACTTTTTGGCTTCTGGTATGGTCATGGAAATCGAATCCTTAAGTCTTACCTTGTAACTTGAGTCTTTGATTAATCCATTTACAAGAATTTTGCCATCCTTAATCAGGTGGGAAATATAGGATCTGGACTTATCCTTAACTATTTCTGTAACTAGTATATCTAGCCTTTTGTCCTTTTCATCAATATCAACAATATGTTCATTTATTTCCATTTAAATCTTCCTTTAGTAAAAAGAATGCCATAAGAAAGGTTCCCACCGTAACCATCATATCTGCTACATTCATGGTTGGAAAGGAATGACTTTGATAATGTACATAAATAAAATCAACAACATATCTAAATCTCACACGATCAAATATATTGCCTAAAGCTCCACTAATTATAAGAGCTAAACTTATCCTCATAAATATATTTTTAGGTTTAAACCTAATTAAATAATATATAACAGCCAAAGCAACAATGGAAGTAAGAATTATTAATACAAATTGTTTATTTTGAAACATCCCAAAGGCAGCGCCTCTGTTTTCTAAATACGAAAAGCTAAAGAAGTCCTTGATTATAACTATTTCTTTCCCTGTAGACAATTCTTTTACGGCCCATAATTTGGTTAATCTATCAATAATGAAGCCTAAAATTATAATAACTATCTCCAATTCCCATCCCCCTAGTATTCCTTATTCTGCGCATAACAGTCATTTAGACTGTTACGTCCCTTGTATTCCTCATAAGCCCTAAACAGTCATTTAGACTGTTACATACCTTGTATTCTTTAAATCAATCTGGTAGCTGCGCTTTATATTGAGCATTGCTTATTTTTTCGATATCTTCAACATAGCTTTCCGGAGAATTATCAATTTCCTCTATATCTTCTAGTGAATTAAAACTATCCACTTCCCAGAAGCTATCATCTATTTCAAAACCTGCTCCATAATTTTTTTCATTATTTCCAAGACTTGCAGTCCCACTTTTATTTGTATCTACTAAATATTCAATTTTGTCCTTGTCAAATAAATATTTTTGACAATTAATACAATACTCTGCCTGAGGAGTAAATTCAAGCCTTTCTTCCAAAATTGGCTCCTTACAACAACTACATATGCCATACTCTCCCTTTTGGATTTTGCTTAAAGCTAAATCTATGCTACTGACTAAATTATTTTCTTGGTTTTTTATGGCTATATTCATGCCTTCTAAGGTAATCTCATCACCTGAATCAGCTGGATGGTTATCGTAGCTAGATAATTCCGAAGAGAACTCTGTACTAGACGAAACTGCTTCATTATCCTCTAATTGCTTTATTAATTTAAGAGCATTATCCCTATCTAAAAATAGTTTTTCTTTAAAATGCTGAATTTTGTCTTTATTCATAATATCCACTCCTTTAGAAAACACTTATATCTTATTTTCTCTAAAGAAATCTTTTTTATAACATAAATTTAAAGAAGTTCAAGCATTTTTTTTATGACTATAGAGGAAACTTCTACAGCCTTTTCTTTAAATTTTACATAATCTACATGAGCACCATTATTAGCATTGTCTGAAATAGAACGAATAACTACAAATGGAATATGATTTAAATAGCAAGCCTGAGCTATACTTGCTCCTTCCATTTCGCAAGCTAAAGCTGCAAATTCAGTATTAAACCATCTTATTTTTTCTACACTAGCAACAAACTGATCACCACTTATTATTCTACCTACGTAGGTTTTGATCCCTTCTATGCTAGCACAAGCCTCTTTAGCCTTAAGTACAAGTTCTACATCTGCTAGGAGCTCATAACGATCTATACCAGGTATTTGGCCTATTTTATCTCCAAAGGCGGAGGTATCCATATCATGTTGAACTAAATCATTAGCTATTACCACATCGCCAGGATAAATATCCTCTCCTACCCCCCCTGCAATTCCCACATTTATTATATGAGTAACTTTAAAATCATCAATCAAAATCTGAGAGCATAAGGCAGCATGCACCTTTCCTATTCCACTTCTAACCACCACAACCTTTTTTGATTTTAACTCTCCATAATTAAAGGTCATGCCTGCTTTAGTTAACTTTTTTTCTACTATTAAATCTTCTAAAAGAAGTTGTACTTCTTCTTCCATTGCACCAATTATCCCAATTATCATCGTTTTTTCCCTCCATATTAAAAAATCTCACTAGAAAAGTGAGATTTTCATTATCGATTAATACTTACTGTAAGGTTATTACTACGAGTATTCCTATTTATTAGTAGGTGAAAAACTTTTTATTTCACCTAAGGAATTGTCCTCAAGATAGTCCTCATCTTTTTCAAGATTATTCTCACTTATGGTTTCAATATCCTTGCCCTTTATATTATCTAATATAGCATTAGTGCCTATATCATAATCCTTGGTTAGTTCATGGTCTAAGGAATCGAAGGTTTCAAGCTGAGTCTTCATAAAATTTCTAAACTTAGTTTTAAACTTAATGAAATCCTGCCTTGTTTTATTATATTCGTCCTCAACACCTAAAACTTGGTTTTGAGCCTTATCAATTATTCTAGCTGCGGTATCATTTGCATTTCTAATCACAAGCTCTGCTTCCTTATGAGAATTTTCTTTAGCTTGATCAGAAGCATTTTGAGCCAGTATCAGTGTGTTTTGTAAAGTAGTTTCTATTCGTAAGTACTGCTCAAGCTTTTCATTTAATAGTGATATCTTTTCTTTAATAGATGAATTCTCTTTATAGAGGGTTTCATAGTCCTCTGCTATCTTATCCAAAAATTCATCTACTCCGTCACAATCATAACCTCTAATAACTTTTCTAAATTCTTTTGCGTTAATATCCATTGATGTTATTCTCAATTAAATCACCCCACTATATGAATTTTTGTACATTAATTTTATATCTACCCTTTGCTGTTAAGCCAGCTTGACTTAATATTTTAAATTTTCCATAACCTCTTATTGAAAGTATAGAAGGATAGGGCAAGTTTAAGGCTTTTTCTTTAGCTTCCAGATAATTTAAAAGTACCTTACCTCTACTTATTAGCGCTAGGGAATCATTTCTTGATAAACCACAGAGAGCGCTAATTATACAATCTAATCTTAAGGAAGAACTTAAAACAAGCATTTCCTCAAATTTAAAGGAAGGAAGAGGCACTTCCGAATCAACTTTTTCCACAGTGCAGGGTGATTTACCGATTGATATCAAATTACTGAGCACAAATTCCGATATAATGTTAACAACTGGGAAATAACAGCTTTTTTCATCTATAATTAAATCCCCGAATTTTTCTCTTTTTATCCCAAGCGCCATCAAGGCTCCCAAATAATCTCCATGGGACAATTTATTGAAATCGGATTTAACTGTTACCTTTAGTAGCTCAATTGGATATTCATCAATAGTATCACTAGAAAAAGCAATAAGCTTCCTCTCTGCTTCTGGGAAAATACCATTTGTAAAAACCTTGACAGAAAATAGTCCTTGGAGATCAATAAGTTTGCTCCAAACTATAGGTGGATAAAACTCATTTGTAAATGTATCCCTTCCAATTTTTTCTGCCAAAGTTAGCTTTTCATATAAATTATATAGTAAAGTATTATCCTCTATTTGAAAAGCTGAAAGGAACTTAGGCTTGTCCATTATTTAGACCAACTAAATAGTCCTTTATTTGATAATTCAGATCTAAGTTCACTGGAAACCTCAACAGTGGAAGGTGATAATAGGTATACACCATTTTCAATCTCTGAAAGTTCACCATTTAAGGCATAACTAGCTCCGCCCATAAAATCAAGTAATCTTTGAGCAACCTTTTGTTCCAATGCTGTAGTATTAACAACAATAATCTTCCTATTTTTAAGATTATCACATATACTAGTTACCTCAGAATAATCCGTTGGCTTTACGATAACAACCTTAGCTGAAAAAGCAGAACTCAAACTTACTACCTTACTTTGTTTCTTATTAAAGGTTGAGTTAGGCTCTGATTTTTTTTCTTCTCTATCCTCAGATATTTCCTCTTCTTCATAATCATCTACCTCATCCTCTAAACCTAGAATTTCCATCATTTTATTTAAAACTTTTACTGCCATTTTATACTCCTCCTTGATTATAATAATCTCTTTTTCCAAATATTCCTTGACCTATTCTTATCATATTTGAGCCTTCCTCAAGTGCAAACTTATAATCCTGTGACATTCCCATAGATAAATATTTCATTTTTATATTATCATACTTTTTCAAAGCTAAGTCATCAAATATATTTTTCATTTCTTTAAAGTAATGTCTAGAGCTTATTTCGCTTCCTATGGGGATAATCGCCATTAAACCTTCAATTTTAACAAAAGAACATTTACTTGCTTCTAGTATAAGCTCTTGAAGCTTATCAATATTAATACCAGTCTTACTTGCTTCCCTACCAATATTTATCTGAATTAGAGTCTCTGCTATTAAACCTTTCTTACTATATTGCTTTTCAATTTCCTTTAGTAGCTTAATACTATCTAAAGAATGAATCAGTTTCACTCTACCAACAATATATTTTACTTTGTTAGTCTGAAGATGCCCTAATAGATGCCAATTAACCTTTTCTTCTAGAAGGTCATACTTTTCTACAAGCTCCTGAACCTTATTTTCCCCAAAATCTCGAGTTCCAGCTTGGTAAGCTTCCCTTATTTCTTCTAAGGTTCTTGTTTTTGATACTGCTATCAATGTCGAATCCGGGGGCATAGCTGCAATTATTATTTTAACACTATCACCAATAGACAAAATAATCTCCTTCCATCCTTGTTATAACTATATTCTTCAAATATTTCTATTATCCTTCAAGTTTTATTAAATATTTCATTTAATTTACTTAACTTTTAAATATGTATTGGGTAAATCACCAGCATAAGGTGGAATAATAACTTTGTCTGGTACTTCATAGAGAACGCTTATGCCCCTGCCCTCCCCCTCCATATAGGGTATTTCCTTATCAAGCTGATATAAATAAGATTTAATATTAGTTTGATTTCCAATAGCTTCTATAACAAAAGGTGCCCACAATTTCTGACCATTGATTCTTAGATATTCATGAAAACAGTATACTTCACTGCTATCAACAATTCTTTGTCCATTTATTGAAATTGCCTCTGCACCTGCATTTTTTAAATCATTTATAAGAAAATAGATGTCAAAATTATGTACCAATGCATTTATAGCACCTGGGTCGTTAAAGTCTGTTATTTCGGCATCATTCATGGTTATCCTTACACCCGGTCCAGATACGGCAGTAAGCCCTAAAAGAAACTTATTTTGGTCTATTTCATTTTCTATTTCTTTTACAACATCTTCCTTGCTTTTATCTACCATCACATAGTTTGTTATCTTTTTCTGTAGAGATGCATATTGAGTTTTTAAATTGTCTAAATCACTATAAATTATATTTCTTTGATTATAGGAATCCTGATATTGCTTTGCATCAAGATAAACAGTTGCTTTTTTACTATTATCAAAACTGATGTTCATAGATATCAATATTCCAATTATTATAGAAGCTACAAAAATAAATATATTAGCTTCGTTATTCCTCATTCAATCACCTCTAAGATTTGACTTTTATAGGGATCTTGCTTTTTCAATCAGTAAGCGTCTTATTATAGCAAAGTTATCAAAAATTCTACCACCAAAAACTATAACTGCTGCCAGATAAATAGGTACCCCCATTTTATCCCCCAAGTAAGCTAAACCTGCAGCTAGAACCGCATTACCAAAGAAACCTGAAATAAAAATATCCGGTTGAAAATTTTTGGATAGTAAAGACCTTACTGCGCCAAATACAGAATCAAGACAAGCTAATATTGCCACAGACATATAGGGCGTAAATTTATCAGGAATATTTACATTCCATACTATACCTATTAAGATTCCTAAAACCAGACCTATAAAAGCTATCATTCTTTCACCTCATTATTTACTTACAGCCTTTGCGTACTGCATAGAAATTGACTTATTCGCCCTTTGCATTGTTATATTATCCACGCGTGCATAGGTTACAACCGAAAAGGATTTAAAATCATTAAACTCTCCTTGAAAATCCATACCTGTAAGCAATTTGTCCTTATTACCTATGGCTAAAACAGTTATCACACTATCCGGAGATACTTTGTCATCTCCCACAAGTATATAATCTGCTGCATTTCTTATACCAGTTCTATAAGTTACCCTTATACCGTTAACTGTGATAGCTTCTGCGTCACTAAAGTTAAGTTCATTTATAAGATATATAAGCAATCTGTCAGATAACTTATCGCTGCCCACAGGATTTTTATCAAGGTTAGCCTTTGGAGTTATAGTAATCTTTATTCCTTGCCCCTGAACTTCCACATTTCCAAGTAGCATTCTAGTATCATTAAGCTGTTTTAATGTTTCCTGTGAAGTTCCACTTATTTGAGTAGCTTCCGTTTCATACTTGCTTACGCTATCTTGAAGCTCAGTAATCTTTTTGGTCATTTCATCTCTTTGTTTTTTTAACTGAGTTATTTCTTCAGTTATGTTAACGTCCGTTGTAGGAGTACTCTGGTATTTCTTAGATAATACTTTGTATTCGTAGGATAACATAAATCCCAAGATCATTAGGACGATAGCTATCAGTATTTGTGATCGTAACTTACTCATTTTTTCCTCCTATTTATCGATATGGACTGCTACTCTTTTATCAAATCTAAGATCAATATAACCCTTAGCATCTTTATATTCTGGCATCAATAATATATTGATAGCCTTATTTAATTTTGTTTGCAATGCCTCATAATCCCCTAGGTAAATACAAATATCATTACAATTTACCCTTACATCTAAAATATTAGTAATATCTATATTTGTTATAGATATGGAACTTTTATTAGTCTTTTGAAGGATTCCCAAATTACTCATAATAGCTAATTTCTTATTATCCTTTATAATTTTTGTGCCAAGGGTGGTTTCATCAATTTTGCCTAAATTTACTGGAATTAAATCTTTAACTTCACCTTGAGCCTGATTCTCTAGTATATAACCCTTATTATCTATTATATATGATATATTACCATCATTTACATAAAATTCAGGTGTTCTTTCAGTAATAGTTATCTCCAGAGTAGAAGGTAAATGCCTATTTATATTTACTTCATCAACATAAGGATTGTTTTTTATACCTTTTTTAGCTTCAACTAAATTCGAATAAAATGTATTTCCCCCCATAGTCAACTTTGATTCCTTAACAATATCCTGAATGCTACTATGCTTGTTCCCATGGACTGTTATTTGGGTTATATTGAAATAAGGAAGCTTGAAGCACAGTATAGCTGACAAAGAAATAACAAATATGGTTAGTATAAAAATATTCCTAATAAGTCTCTTCTTTCTTCTTTTTCTAATCAACTCATTATTAACCTTTTTATTTCTTATCATATCTTTGTCACATCCAGTACTAATTTTTTGTTAAAAAATTATCATATTAATAATAACATTAATCTATGGATATTACTATATAGTTTTCCTTCTATTTCCTCCTTTTTGCCTTGATATATTAAGCAAAATCCCCATGGCTCCTAGATTGAAAAATAAACTTGATCCTCCATAGCTAATAAATGGAAGTGGTACTCCAGTTACAGGCATAGCTCCTGATACAACTGCAATATTAATTACTGCCTGAACTGCAATTACTGAGGTTATTCCTATAGCTAGAAGAGTGCCAAAGGTATCCTTGGCCCCAAGTGCTGTAGTTATCCCTCTCCAAATGAAAATTATAAATAATAATATTATTATAGTACATCCAATAAAGCCAAGTTCCTCTCCAATAATAGCCAATATAAAATCAGTATGTGGCTCTGGAATATAGTACATTTTCTGCCTTGAAGCTCCAAGTCCTACCCCGCTTATGCCTCCTGAGCCTAAAGCTAGAAGCGATTGCACCAATTGATAGCCTGCACCCTTTCTATCAGCCCAGGGATTTGTAAAGTTCATTAGCCTCTCTAACCTATAAGGTTCAATAAGAATAAAGGTAACACCGAGTCCTGCCACAACTCCGAATAGCTCTACCATATGGGTCCATTTAATTCCTCCAACAAGTAGTATAATTAAAGTTACTATCATAATTACTGCAGCAATACTCAGATTCTTTTCAGCCAATATCATTCCAGCAAAGAATCCAGATACCATCAAGTATGGAAATACGCCGTAAAAAAAGGTTTTGATTTTGTCTCCTTTGTTTTCAATGCTTTTCGCCATATATAAAATTACAACATATTTGGCTATTTCTGAAGGCTGTATGGATGCAAACCCTAAGGGTATCCATCTTTTAGCACCATTTATAGGTGGAAATAAAAACACTATAACTAGTAATGCTACCGTAACAATCATTATAAGCAAAGTAAATTTTGGTAATATATGATAATCAATCTTTACCATTATAAATAGAAATACAAATCCAATACCTGCCCACATCATTTGCTTTTTAAAATAAAACATATCATCATAATTGCATAGCTTGCTAAAGGAGCTTGTATAGCTGCTAGCACTGTATACCATAACCACACCAATTGCTACTAGTAGCATTATTGATGCGATCAGTAAAAAGTCCATAGAATCCATATTAACTCTGGATTTTCTCATCCATATTCCTCCTAATTGAATACTGCCAAGGATAAAAAGCCCAGGAGGCAAAGAAGCACTGTAACGATAGAAAATATTGCTACTACTCTTGTTTCATGCCATCCTAATAATTCAAAATGATGGTGTATAGGGCTCATTCTAAACACCCTTTTACCTGTAAGCTTAAAAGATATAACCTGTATAATTACTGAAAGAGTTTCAATAAGGTATATACCTCCTATTATTATAACCAATAATGGCAATTTTAATAGCACAGCTACACTTGCTACAGCGCCTCCTAAAGCGAGAGACCCCATATCTCCCATAAATATCTTTGCTGGATAAACGTTCACTCTTAAAAATCCTAATAATGCTCCTGCAAGCACTGAACAAAATAATGCTAGCATATTATGACCTGTAGCATAGGATACTATAGATAAAAAAGTCATTATAAGCAAAGTGACTGAAGTAGATAAACCATCAAGTCCATCTGTCAAATTAACAGAATTTGTTACTGCTACATAAAAAAATATTATAAAGGGAATATACCATAAGCCTAAATTAATGCTTTTATGAAGAAAAGGTATTATAAGATCTGTTCCAACATTTAAATATCCATTAGATGCCCAAGCTAAAAATCCTGAAAGTATAAGGAGTAAGATCATCTTCTCATAAACTCTTAACCCTAAGTTATCTTTGTGTCTGATTTTTAAAATATCATCTAAAAAGCCTATCAGTCCAAAGCCTAAAAATGCAACGAATACTATTATAGCTTCTCCATCTATTTCCCTAAATATAAGAAAGGCTATTAATGTTGCAATAATAAATATAAACCCGCCAAGCGTTGGGGTTCCTTTTTTTATTCTATGGCTAGCTGGACCATCTTCTCTTATGTTCTGTCCAAATTTTAGTCTGTGTAGAAAGGGTATAAAAATTGGTGCCAATATTGATGAAATTATGAAGGCAGTTAATATGGAGTAAATTAGAGATTTCATTTTTCACAACTCCTTAATATTCCATTTATTACTTCCTTTTCATCGAAATGAACTACTTTATCCTTTAGTTCCTGATAATCTTCATGCCCTTTACCTGCTATCACAACAACATCATCCTTTTCCGCTATAGATAAAGCTTTTTTTATAGCATCCTTCCTATCCTCTATAACTATATAATTATCTTTTTGTATACCTGCAGTTATTTCCTTTATAATATCCATGGGTTCTTCCTTTCTAGGATTATCAGAGGTTATTATAGCAATATCACTTAATTCAGTTCCTATTTTACCCATCATCGGTCTTTTTTCCCTATCCCTATTGCCACCGCAACCAAATACGCTAATAAGCCTACCTTTTTTAAGTTCTTTAAAGGTTTCCAGTATATTTTGAAGAGCATCTGGCGTATGTGCATAATCTAAGTAAATCGAATAATCTATAGGATATTCATCGCTTATAAGTTCAGATCTTCCTGGTACCTTAGCTTTATTTAAGCCCTTTTTAATAGCTTCTATGGAAATTTTTTCGTTTAGTGCTACCGCGATGCAACCTAGAGCATTAGATATATTGAATTTACCAGGAAGAATAATTGTTATTTTTTCTGACAAATCCTTATATCTGATTGTAAAACTGCTTTCATTTACTCTTGAGTCTATAGCATAAGCTACCAAATCAGCTGCTAAAGCATCCTTGACCTCCATACTAAAGGTAAGCTTATTATTTTTTACATCCTTCTTTATGCTATTACCATAACTACCATCAAGATTAATTACTGAAGATTCCGAATTCAAAAATAGCTTTAATTTTGCTTTATAATATTCCTCAAAAGTTTTATGAAAGTCTAGGTGGTCTTGG
>Ga0209125_1002175_pt1 | contig 15775 bp, 11 predicted proteins | sample BarGraIncub1131A_FD_184503 | JGI IMG/M metagenome (GOLD analysis project Ga0209125, IMG submission 184503) | Arctic peat soil microbial communities from Barrow, Alaska - Barrow Graham LP Incubations 11-31A (SPAdes) (version 2) | ecosystem: Environmental > Terrestrial > Soil > Wetlands > Peat...
CGGTGCTGGAATGCGGGAGGGATTGTTGGCCGTGGCAATCCAGGTCACAAAACTGGCGTCGAAAGTCAAGCCGACGCTGATGTCAAGGACCCGATCTGATGTAATTGGCTCCAGCAGTGTGTGCAGCGGTGCGATCGGATTTCGGTTGTGAGTTTGAGATGCCTTGTCCAGCTCGTCGATAAGGACGATGGGATTGGCCGCATCGCCAAGGCACACCATCTCAAACACCAACCCGTAGCTTGTGTTGGCCCAGGTTCGATCAGATCCAGTCAAACCAGATTCCGTCACAGCAGAGTCGAATGAATGCCTGCGCATCGGCACGCGAAGCGCCGTTGAGAGCGCTTGCGTAAAAAATGTCTTGCCTACCCCGGGGTCGCCATTGAGCAGGATGGGAGGCAATTTCAACGGTTGCCTGCGTGCCGCCGCCAACGCGATCTGTCGTCGGACCAGATCGAGCACATCCGCAAAGTGCGGTTGCGACGAGCGCAGCAAATCAAGCTGGCTGAGACAATCCTCCGGATCAAAAGGTTTTGCAATCCGGCGCAGGTGGCCCTTGGCCTTGAGCTTCTTGAAGAGCTCGACATTCCGCTTGTGAACTTCAGAGTCCGGCGTCGAGAACTTTTGTTCAATCAGCTTGAGTGGCTCGTCCCATTCGTAAACCGGTACCTGTTTCAGTTCATCAAAACCTGAATCCGTCAGCCTTCGCTGGCTCAGAATCTGACGCTCGGCAAAGGGATCTAATGACAGCGCCTCTGGCTTCTTGAAGACACGCGTGGGCGCGGTAGCGGATACAGGCTCCGGCGGCATTTTGCTCAAAGCCTTAAGCTCTCGGCTTCTGCGCTCTTCGATCGCCTGCAATTGGGCCGCCTCGGCCTGTTCCTTCAAATCCTTGATCAGCTCATCAGTCCGTTTATCGGAGCGCAGAAAGAGCTTTAGGCTCTCAATATCCTGGTCACGATAGAAGTGTACGGTGCAGGCGACATAGCCGTCGTGAGACGAATCGCTTTTCTGGTTGTTATCGCGGTGTGAAAACATAAACGGCTCCATTTTTTGGAGCCGCTTTGGGGGGTAGTTTCAGCTCCAGGTTATTGGGGAGATGCCTGAAACTGAGAGAGAAAGAACGTCAACAGTCAGCGCAGGGCATCACAGAGGTAGCTATCGCTATCTCTGAAACGCGGGTTGTGTTGACGTGCTGGATTTGCATGGGACCGAGATTAATCGATTGATCACTGAGCCGCAATCAAAAGTTGGAAAAGTGTTGTAAAAATAGAGACCGGAGGACAAAATCCTTGGGTTAAATTTCGCGCCTTAGTACGAGCACGAAATTCTGCCGAACTTTCGACAGCATCTGTGATCTCCAGAGGCGTAGGGAGCCAGATAATGTCTTCATAGATGAAGACGTTAATGCCTCCAGCGCGTGGCCGAGATGGCCTGCTTCTGTACCTTGATTTCGATGGCGTGCTGCATCACGAGAACGTGATCTTCCGGCCGCGCAAAGGTGCATGCTTGGTCGCGCCCGCCGGGCATTCATTGTTCCAGCACGCTGGACTCCTCGCGGAAATTCTGATCCCGTAGGCCCGTGTTTACGACTTTAATGTACTGTTTACGACTTTATTTGCGCGGAATAACCAGTTATTCTGAGCAATTAAAGTCGTAAACAGGCACCTAGCATTCATGCGGGTTAGCGGCGTGGCAAATTGACAACACGCCGAGTTAAAGTCGTAAACAACTTTACAGCATTTTCCACAACGATTGGAGCATGCAGCGTCTGAACTTACCAAGGTGAGCATTTCGGCTGCCGTAAACCGGTCCGTCGTCGCTGACTCCTGGGTGCCCAATGCCGACGATGATTTTCTTGAAATGCCTGCCCGATACCAGCCACTGAACTCATCAAGTGATGCTCACCGGATTGACGGCGGAGTTCCATGAAGCTGCCCTTCAATCCACCTCGACTGAATCATATTGCTGACATTGGCGGCGGAAAAGTCTGAGACAGGTCAGCAGCGGTTGCTGACATAGGACTACCCAAAATGGTCGCTCCATACCCGACATTCACCGCAGTGGCCTGACGGTCGGCAATGTGGCGATGATTTCGCCAAACTGAGCACCCGCCAACGACCGACAGCAGCTATAGGCTGGAATGCCACTGAATGCCCACTGCAAATACCATTGCCTACCTTCCTGGGATCATGTGCTGTCATATTGGGTCTCGGCATCCCAGAAACGCAGCTCATGAGTTTCTTAGGTGCGCGCGGCGCTGCGGTGATGGATTTTTTTGAACTCCGCTAGCTATCAAAGTCCTTGCATTGCGACCGACGGTGCTCACGTGCTCCAAATTCTGGGCGGCACCGGAGCTTGATCCCAAAGTAATTGGCGCCAGGCTGCCCAGATTTTTTTGAGCAAATCCATGGCCATCTCAACTTGCGGTGCCAGCACACGCAGCACCAAAACTTGAGGGTTAGGACAAGTCACACCGGCACTGGATTTGAGAGCGTCCGCGTTCAAAATATGCCGCGCGCTGTCAAGCGCCAACTCACGGCGCGGGCGCGCCATAGTGCTGCCCATCGCGAAAAAGACAGAGGCCATGCAACGCTGACCTGAAAGGCCCAGTGGACTGTTGAACAAGCAAGTATCCGCTGCATCGACGACGCCTCTCTCCAGCCAGATCTCCGGCATCTCGATATGCTGAAGAAAACGTCCGGCGACAAAGGGGAGATCAGCATGCGGCAGACCCAGCGCCGTTATGTCCCAGGCCATTAACTCGGCCCCGGGAGCGAGTTCAAAGCTCAAATGGTTTTCTGCTTGACAGCCGTTGTACAGGATCGCTTCCAGCGGCAACCACTCCATGCGCGCACCGGCCTGCAGTCGCAACCGGGTGCGCTGCACGGCCGGCTCACCGGATGAGCGGTAAAACCGTGTGGCGCCCGCAGTCGTGATAAGGGCGTGAGCCCCAGAGTCAACCGCCACTTGAATGTCCAGGGTATCACCCCCCACCAGCCCGCCAGGTGGGTGAACCAGCACATTGTGGCAAGTGCCGTCGCCTTCCGGGTACAGGCTCTTCAACACCCGCAGTGGACCTTCATGAACGTGCCGGACCACGCTGCGTTCAGATTCCAGACGGTAGTCAAGGGAAAGCGCGGCATGCCAGGTCATGTGGTGACGCGGTTGGAGTATTCATAGTTCATAGCCGACCATAACCTAGCCTGGGCCCAGGCAATGGCAGCAATCCTGAGGCCTTGCCACGGCGGGAATATAAGTAGACCGACTGCCGTCTAACTACTCTGGTTGGGGATTCCATCAATGGGTGCCTCGTCAGTTCCTATCGTGGTGCGGGTAAACGACTCTACCTGTGCACGCGCAGCCTCAGGATTGCTAAGCCAATTGGTGTAAAACTCAAACGGACAGGCCGCAACACCCTTGTCACCCTCCCCTGAGTTGATGACGCCGGTATAGCCGCGGTGCAGCAGCTTGAAAAGATGGTTTTCCGACTGCCCATTGCGTCGGTAATCCCGTATCAGGCTCTTGGACAAGGCCGCATACTGGATACCCATCTCTTCCTCGCCGCACTCACCCAAGGTTCTGCCGTCAAAGCCGATCAGTGCCGAGTGACCAAAATACGAATACACACCATCAAAACCTGCCGCATTGGCCACCGCCACATAGGTGTTGTTGGCAAACGCCATGGCTTTCGAGATGAGTATTTGCTGCTCCTTGGCCGGGTACATGTAGCCTTGGCATCGAACGATCAGCTCAGCCCCTCTCATTGCACAGTCGCGCCAGATTTCCGGGTAGTTGCCGTCATCGCAAATGATCAGGCTGACCTTCATCCCCTTGGGACCATCGCTCACATAGGTACGGTCGCCGGGGTACCAGCCCTCGATCGGCGTCCACGGCATGATCTTGCGGTATTTTTGCACGATCTCGCCCTGATCGTTCATCAGGATCAGGGTGTTGTACGGCGCCTTGTGCGGATGCTCTTCATGCCGCTCACCTGTGAGCGAAAAGACACCCCAGACCTTTGCCTTACGGCACGCCGCGGCAAAAATGTTGGTCTCGTCGCCCGGCACGGTGGCCGCGTTCTCGTACATCTCCTTGGCGTCATACATGATGCCGTGGGTGCTGTACTCCGGGAAGATCACGAGGTCCAGCCCAGGCAGTCCCTGCTTCATTCCTTCGACCATGCGGCCAATGTTGCGCGCGTTGTCCAGTACCTCGGCACGGCTGTGCAGCCGTGGCATTTTGTAGTTGACCACCGCGACACCGACGGTGTCCTTGCTGCTTGAAATATCACCATGAATCATATTTGCCTCATTAGGTTTGAGAAACTCTGGGGCTCAAAAAAAAGCTGATCACAGCCTGTTTTGAGGCAGTTAGTGGCTGATCATCCAGGGCCGCTTGCTCGGAAAGGCCTTGTTGCCATTGGGCGCTGTCAGTGTGGCGCCGCGCTTGCTGGAACTTGAACAGCAACCACAACCCGCCGGGTGTTTGAGCCGCGCGTAGTCGCCAGAGCGTTTGGGCTCGTGGCGCGCGCGCTCATTGGTTTCCATCGCTCGGCGCGTGCTGTCTGCCATCAGGGCCAAGCGCGGTGCGCTGGCAAAGACGCGGGGCGAGTCGGCGCCACAGTCAGGGCAGGCAGCCGCTTCATTGCGGCTTGCCAGTGTGCGAAAGGCATCAAAGCCTCCACACTGAACGCAGGCGTAGTCATAAGTTGGCATGGGGCATCTCCCTGATCATCAGCTTGGGTCAAGTCAAGTCGTGCGACAACGGCATGTTGACCGTGCCGTCGATATGCTTGATCGGGCCAGAGGCGTTCGGGTTGATGTCAAAGTCGAAGATGCCGGTAGGCAGCCACAGCGTGGCGCACGAGTTCGGAACGTCAACGACCCCGCTGATGTGACCCTGCACCGGTGCCGTGCCTAGAATGGAGTAAGCCTGGGCGCCGGAATAGCCGAACTTTTTCAGGTATTCAATCGCGTTCAGGCAGGCTTGACGGTAGGCCACGTTGACATCGAGGTAATACTGCTTGCCCGCCTCATCCACCGAAATGCCTTCGAAAATAAGGTAGTCGTTGTACTGGGGCTTGATGACGCTGGGCTTGAAGATAGGGTTCTTGATACCGTACTTGGCCATGCCGCCCTTGATCAGCGTGACTTTCATATGCACCCAGCCAGCCATCTCGATGGCACCGCAGAACGTGATTTCACCATCACCCTGGCTGAAATGCAGGTCACCTACTGACAGACCGGCTCCGTCCACGTAAACAGGAAAGAACACCTTGGAGCCGCGCGACAAATCCTTGATGTCGCAGTTGCCGCCGTGTTCGCGCGGTGGCACGGTACGCGCACCTTCTGCCGCCGCCTTGTCGCGCGCCGCGCCCGTCATCTTGCCCATGTGGGCTGTGCCGGCAGAAGGCGGGTTGGCCAGGCCGGTTCGGCTTGGGTCACTGTCGATCAGCTGTTGCTCACGCGTGTTCCACATGTCCAGCATGGCCTTGTCGGGCAGGCAGCCAATCAGGCCCGGGTGGATCAAGCCAGCGAAGTTGACACCCGGCACGTGGCGCGAACTGGTGAACATGCCCTTGAAGTCCCAGATGGATTTTTGCGCCTCTGGAAAGTGGTCGGTCAGAAAGCCACCTCCATTTTTCTTGCTGAAGAATCCATTGAAGCCCCACAGGCTGTCTTGCTTGGCGCCAATGTCAAGCAAATCCACCACCAACAAGTCGCCAGCTTCAGCACCTTTGACGCCGACCGGGCCGGACAGGTAATGAACCGTTGTCAAGTCAATGTCGCGGACGTCGTCAGCGCTGTTGTTGTTCTTGATGTAGCCACCGGTCCAGTCAAAGGTTTCCAGGATGAAATCAACACCCGGATTGACCCAGCACGCCATCGGAATATCCGGGTGCCAGCGGTTGTGGATGTTTTCGTTGTCAGTGGGTGACTTGCTCAGGTCAACTTTGATCAGGGTATCTGTCATGCTATTTCTCCTGGGGTGGTTAAAGAATCAATGTCAAACGGAAAGAAATTGCTTGATGCGTGCGGTGTCGGTCTCGGCCCGGGTGCTTTCGTGCACCAGTCGCCCGCCTTCAATGACAAACAGGCGGTCAGCCACATCCATCGCAAAACTCAGCACCTGCTCAGACACGACGATGGTGATTTCACGCATCTTGCGAATCTCATTGAGCGCCTTGGCGATGTCCTTGATGATGGAAGGCTGAATGCCCTCGGTGGGTTCGTCCAAAAGCAACACTTTGGGGTTGGTCACCAAAGCACGCGCAATTGCCAACTGCTGCTGTTGACCGCCTGAGAGATTGCCCCCTTTGCGACCACGCATTTCAAAAAGCACCGGGAATAACGCATAGATTTCGTCAGGAATCTGCTTGTGCCGCACGTTCTCAAGACCGGTCTGAATGTTCTCTTCGACCGTGAGGGTCGGAAATATCATTCGACCCTGCGGCACGTAGGCCACCCCTTTGGCGACCCGCCTGTAGCTCTCGTCCTTGGAGATGTCATGGCCGTCCACGTCGATCGTTCCCGACTTAAGGGACATCACACCAATGAGTGACTTGAACAGCGTGGTCTTGCCCATGCCGTTGCGACCCATGATGGCCACAGTTTCGTTTTTCTGTGCTGTAAACGTGATGCCGTGCAGCGCCTCGCTTTGCCCGTAGCTGACGTGAAGGTTGTTAACGTTGAGCATGGTTGTTTCTCCTCAGTGGCCCAGGTACACATCGATGACCCGCGGATCAGCCTGCACTTTTTCCATTGAGCCTTCGGCCAAAATCTTTCCCTGGTGCATGACCGTCACTTTGTGGGCAATTTGCTTGACAAACTCCATGTCGTGTTCAATCACGATCATGGCGCGTCCCTTGCAGATGCGCTTGAGCAACTCAGCCGTGAGTTCACGCTCGCGCACACTCATGCCGGCGATGGGTTCATCGAGCATCAGCAACTCCGGGTCCTGCATCAGCAGCATGCCAATCTCGAGCCACTGCTTCTGTCCATGTGACAACAAACCGGCCTCAACTTCAAGCTGACCATCCAGGCCAATCTCAGTGGCAACGTCCTGCACACGGCCCTTCACCTCGTCGGTGCATTTAAAGAACAAGGCCCCGAACACACCGCGCCCCTGGGGAAATGAGACTTCAAGATTCTGAAAGACGCTCAGGTTTTCGTAGATAGACGGCGTCTGAAATTTGCGGCCAATGCCCGCCCGTACGATCTGGTACTCGGGCAAGGTCGTCATCTCGTGGTTCTTGAACTTGATGCTGCCGGCGCTGGCGCGGGTTTTTCCGCAGATCAGATCCAGCAGTGTGGTCTTGCCGGCACCATTGGGGCCAATGATCACGCGCAACTCGTTTTGGTCGATGTAGAGGTTCAGGTTGTCAATGGCCTTGAAGCCATCAAAGGACACGGTCAGGTCTTCAACCGTCAGTGCAAAATCATTCTTTTTCATGGGCATGCTCCACAGGTTCAAATTCGCTGATTGCTCAGGCCCGCGGGCAGGACTGGCGCTTCGGCAGCGGCGGCAGTGGCGACGGGCTTGACCGCTTTCACCACGGGTTGGCGACGAACCATCCTTTGCTTGTCCCACCACGGCTTGATTCGGTTGTTGTAAACACCCGCCAAGCCATCAGGGAATGCCAGCACGACACCCAAAAACATGGCAGCCATCAAGAACAGCCACAAGTCCGGGAAAGTCTCGGAGAAGTAGGTCTTTCCAAAATTGACCACCAGGGTGCCGTAGACGGCGCCAACCAGCGACATGCGGCCGCCCACGGCCGCATAAATCACCATCTCAATCGACGGAACAATACCGACCAGGGAGGGCGACATAAAGCCCACCTGCAGCGTAAACATGGCGCCGCCGACCGCTGACAACAGCGCTGAAAAGCAAAATGCAAACACCCGAAACATGGCCACGTCATAGCCCGAAAACCTGACCCGGTCTTCCTTGTCCCGCATGGCCAGCAACAGCGTACCCAGCTTGCTTTTCTGGATCCAGGCACACAGCACAATGGACCCCAGCAACAGACCAACCGTGACAAAGTACAGAATGTATTTCGCGCTGTCGGTGCGGGTATCCCAGCCCAGCAGCGTCTTCAGGTCGGTCATGCCGTTGACGCCTCCGGTGTAGCCCTGCTGCCCCACGATCAACACCGTCAGAATCAGCGCCACGGCCTGCGTGATGATGGCGAAATAGACCCCGCCGACCCGTCGTTTGAACATGGCATAGCCAATGATGAATGCCAATAACGATGGGACAACAATAATAATAAGGAGCGTCAGGGGAAAGGACCTGAAGGGCTCCCAAATCAGAGGCAGCGACGTAATTTGATTCCAGTCCATGAAGTCGGGTATGCCCGGGGTGGACTGGATCTTGGTGGTGATGGGATCGCTGGCCTCAAGCTTGAGAAACATGGCCATGCCATAGCCGCCCAAACCAAAGAAAACACCTTGGCCCAAGCTCAGAACGCCACCATAACCCCACAGCACGACCAGACCCAATGCCACGAACGAGTAGCTCAGGTATTTGCCCACCAGATTCAGGCGAAACAGGTCAAGGGACAGCGGAAAAATAACCAGCAGCAGCACAGCCAGCAAGAGCACGCTGCCCATGCTGTGACGCTCTACCCATTGCTTGATGTTGTTCATTTGAAACTCCTTTTTTGAAATCAGTTTCGGTCGACGACTCAGCGACGTACCTTGGAGGCAAAAAGCCCTTGCGGTCGCAACATCAGAATGATCACAACCAGTGTCAGGGTCAGCACTTTGGCCATGGAGCCGGTCAAGAAGAATTCAGAAATGGACTGGGTCTGCGCAATGCTGAAGGCTGAAACGACCGTGCCCAACAAGCTGGCCGCCCCGCCAAAAGTCACCACCAGGAACGCATCGACGATGTACAGCGAACCACTGGTTGGCCCTGTGGATCCGATGGTGGTGAACGCCGCGCCGGCAACGCCCGCGATGCCGCAACCAATGGCAAACGTGAGTCGATCGGTCTTGCTGGTGTTGATGCCGGTGGCGTTGGCCATCACCCGATTCGCCACCGTGGCACGTACCCGCAAACCCCACCGGGATTTGTAAAGTGCCAACAACACACCGCCCGTGACCACCAGCGTCAGCCCCATCACAAACAGGCCATTGATCGGAATATCGAGCCCCTCTGCAGGTGCCCACGAACCCATGAGCCAATCTGGCAGGGTCGGACTCACCTCTTTGGCGCCAAAGCTGGTTCGAAAAATCTGCTGCATGCCCAGCGACAAGCCCCAGGTGGCCAAAAGCGTATCCAGGGGACGTTTGTAGAGGTGGCGGATGAAGGCCCATTCGGCCAGCCAGCCAACCGCGAAGGCGAAAAGGAAAGCCGCCGCAATCGCGAACGGGAAATAGGATTGCACCAACTTGGGTGCGTAGGTCTCGGCCAGGTAGGAAAACAGGTAGATGGTGTAGGCGCCAATGGTCATGAATTCGCCATGCGCCATGTTGATCACCCCCATCTGCCCGAAAATGATGGCGAGCCCCAGGCCCATCAGCAGAAGAACAGAAAACAGGCTCAAACCTGCAAAGCCCTGCATCAGGCCGATATTGAGCATTTCAGAAGGTGTCATGACGGGCTCCGGAAACAGATGGAATGACTCGAAGGAGGGTTCGACTTGGCAGATCCCGGCCGGTCCGTGACGCCACAAGGCGAGGACGGGCCAGCCGGGAACCAGGTCTTACTGGTAGCCTTTGGGGAAGGGGTTGGGTTCGATCAACGCTGGTGACTCGGCCACCACCTTGAACTGACCGTCAGCCTGCGCCTGCCCGATCCGCGCCTTGCTCCACAAGTGATGGTTTTCATGCAACTTCACGTAGCCCTCGGGCGCTGTCTTCAACTCAATGCCAGCCGATGCGGCGGCGATCTTGTCAACGTCGAAGCTACCGGCCTTCTCGACAGTGGCCTTCCAGAGCCAGGGGCCCAAGTAGGCGGCCTGTGTCACGTCTCCAATTACCGCGTCCTTACCGTACTTGGCTTTGAAGGCAGACACAAAAGCTTTGTTGTTGGCGTTGTCCAGCGATTGGAAATACTTCATCGACGCATAGAAACCATTCATGTTTTCTCCGCCAATGCCCAACACCTCGTCTTCGGTCACCGAGATGGTCAACAGGAACTGCTTGGCAGCCGTGACGCCGGCCGCCTTGAGTTGCTTGTAGAACGCAACGTTAGAGCCGCCCACCACGGCGATGAATATGCAGTCCGGCTTGGCCACCTTGATCTTGTTGATCAGTGAATTGAAGTTGGTCGCACCCAGCGGGTAATACTCTTCGCCCACCACCTTGCTGCCAGCGGGCAGATGGCCTTCAATGTGCTTGCGCCCGATCTTCATGGATGTGCGCGGCCAGATGTAGTCAGAGCCCACCAGGAAGAAAGTTTTTGCCTTTTTCTCCTTCGAAGCCCAATCCAGGCCAAAGAGAATTTGTTGCGTGGCTTCCTGCCCGGTGTAGATGACGTTTTTGCTTTGTTCCAGACCTTCGTAGAAGGTCGGGTAATACAACATACCGTTTTCTTTCTCGAAAATCGGCAGCACCGCCTTGCGTGATGCCGAGGTCCAGCAACCGAACACAGCCGCCACTTTGTCATTGACCAGCAATTTTTTGGACTTTTCAGCGAAGGTCGGCCAGTCAGAAGCGCCGTCTTCCTTGATCACCTTGATCTTGCGTCCGAGCACGCCACCCATGGCATTGATCTGGTCAATGGCCAACTGCTCGGCCTGAATGGAACCCGTCTCTGAAATCGCCATGGTGCCGGTCGACGAATGCAGTTGACCCACGGTGACTTCAGTGTCTGTGACGGCCAGCTTGGTGGTGTTGACCTTGGCGGTGGGGAACTGCTGGGCCTGTGCCCAAAGGGGCAGACCCGCCAGAAGCGGCGCAGCGGCCATGCCTTGCATCAGGCGCCGGCGGTTGAGAAGAGAGGGTGTATCGCGATGGTCATTCGACATGGTGAGCTCCTGCGGTTGAAGAAAAACGTGGCAAAGAATGATTGCTGGTGTCGATCATCAAAAAAAAGGCACCTGCAGCCCATACGTCAATCAACGTAGTCGTGTCCAAAAAAAGACGCTCATCACACGCGGCGCGTTTCTTGCTTATCTTTTTGAATTCACTGGAGTTCCGGTTTGGCCACTGCACCACAAAAGATATTTCGCATCCGTCGTGACTACAACGCCTGGGTCGCTGATGAATCGATCGAGGACTACGCGCTGCGCTTCACACCGCGCAGCTTTCGCAAGTGGTCGGAGTGGCGGGTGGGCAACACCGCTTTTGGCGCCGTGTCCTTTCTGGTGCTCGAAGCCATCGGCGGCACCATGGCACTCAATTACGGCTTTAGCAACGCCCTGTGGGCCATCCTGGTGGTGGGCCTGATTACCTTCTGCACTGGCTTGCCCATCAGCTATTACGCCGCCCGCTACGGGGTCGATATGGACCTGTTGACCCGCGGTGCTGGTTTTGGTTACCTGGGCTCGACCATTACTTCACTGATCTATGCCAGCTTCACCTTCATTTTCTTTGCGCTGGAAGCGGCCATCATGGCGCTGGCGCTTCAGATGTACCTTCAAATCCCGATCGTCTGGTGCTACGCCATCAGCGCCTTGCTCATCGTCCCCCTGGTCATCCGCGGCATCACTTTGATTTCCAGATTGCAGATGTGGACACAAGGACTTTGGGGCCTCTTGTTGCTGCTGCCGTATCTGGCCGTGCTCTGGAAAAATCCTCAGGCTTTTTTCGATTTCACCGGCCTCGTCGGCCGTACATCGCAAAGCAGCAATTTCAACCCGCTGATGTTTGGGGCGGCGGCAACCGTGGCCTTCTCACTGGTGGTGCAGATTGGCGAGCAGGTGGATTTCCTTCGCTTTCTGCCTGAAAAGACCCACGCCAATCGCAAACGCTGGTGGGCCGCCGTGTTGATGGCGGGACCGGGCTGGATCGTGCTGGGCATGCTCAAGATGCTGGGCGGCGCATTCCTGGCATTTTTGGCCTTGCAGCATGGGCTGTCCGCGTCCGAAGCGGCGGAGCCGACCCAGATGTACCTGGCTGGTTTTTCCTACGTATTTACCGATCCGGCCTGGGTGGTGGCAATCACGGTCGTTTTCGTGGTGGTGTCCCAGGTCAAGATCAACCTGACCAATGCTTATGCCGGTTCACTCGCCTGGTCCAACTTTTTTGCGCGCCTGACACACAGCCACCCCGGGCGCGTCGTGTGGCTGGTGTTTAACGTCGCCATCGCCCTGTTACTGATGACGCTGGGTGTTTTCTCGGCATTGGAAAAGGTGCTTGGGCTGTACGGCAACGTCGCCATTGCCTGGGTCGGTGCCCTTGTCGCCGATCTGGTGATCAACAAGCCCCTGGGCTTGAGCCCGCCCGGCATTGAGTTCAAGCGCGCGCATTTGTACGACATCAACCCGGTGGGCCTGGGTTCGATGCTGTTTGCGGCCATGTTGGCGGTGGTGGCTTATACCGGTGCCCTGGGCCGGCAAGCGGAGGCGTTCTCGCCCTTCATTGCCCTGGGCACAGCGTTGGTCTTGTCACCTTTGCTGGCCTGGTTGACCCGCGGGCGCTACTACATGGCCCGCGCACCCCAGGCCATCGGTGTGCCAGGTCAAATGGTGAAGTGCCATGTCTGTGAAAACACCTTTGAGACCGAGGACATGGCCAGTTGTCCCGCCTACGGTGCGCCGATTTGCTCCTTATGCTGCACGCTGGAGTCGCGTTGCCACGACCGCTGCAAAACCGGGTCCCGAGCGGCTGAACAAGCTGAACAACTCCTCGGATTTTTACTGCCACAGGCCTTGTCCAGCCGAATAAATTTTCGCGCGGGCCACTACTTTGTGGTGACGCTGTCACTGTGTGCCTTGCTCGCGACGGTAATGGGCATGGTCTACCTGCAAGAAACAGCACTCCCTTCATTGACAGATCCGTCTGCCATGCTGCAGTCTGCATTCATCAAAGTATTTGCCATGCTGCTACTGATTGTGGCGGTGTGCAGTTGGTGGGTGGTGCTGGGTAGTGAAAGTCGTTTCATGGCACAGGATGAATCCAATCATCAGAACCAGCTGCTCTCGCGCGAGATTGAAGCCCATCAACGGACGGATGAGGCACTGCAAAGCGCCAAGGAACTGGCCGAATCCGCCAACCAGGCAAAGACGCGCTATGTGGCTGGCGTGACGCATGAATTGCGCACGCCACTCAACAGCATTCTGGGCTACTCACAAATCCTGCTCAAAAGCGAAGCTTTGGTCAACCCTTCCCGGGAAGCGGTGCAGACCATCCAGCGCAGCGGGGAGCACTTGTTGGCGCTGGTGGACGGGCTGCTCGATCTGGCCCGCATCGAAGCCGGCCGCTTGCGACTGGAGCCGGTCGCCCTGCCCCTGCCCGATTTCCTTGACGGCTTGGTCCGCATGATGCGGCCCCAGGCGCAAGCCAAGGATGTGAACTTTATCTACACCCACAGCGGGCGTATGCCTGCCTGGGTGCAAGCAGACGCCAAACGTTTGCGCCAAATCATCATCAACCTGCTCAGCAATGCTGTGCGCTTCACGGATCAAGGCAGCGTGACGCTGCATGTAGACTGCCGCAGTGATGTGATTCGATTTGACGTGATAGACACTGGCATCGGCATCGCCGCACAGGACCAGCAGCGGATCTTCATGCCTTTCGAGCGCGGTGCCGCCGGGCGTCGACGCGGCGTACCGGGTACCGGACTGGGCTTGACCATCACCGCCTTGCTCACCTCGCTCATGGGGGGTGACCTGTCCCTGCACAGTGAACAGGACCAAGGCAGCACCTTCAGCGTGCGTCTGTACCTGCGCGAAATTGATGACCCGGGCCCTCAAACTGATCCACTGCACCAGATTGAAGGCTTCTTCGGCCAGCGCAGAACCTTGCTGGTGGTGGACGATCAACCGGTGCAGCGCCAAATGCTGGCCGGAATGCTCACCCCGATCGGATTCAAGGTCACCGAGGCCGCCAGTGGCCTGGAATGTCTTGACAGCCTGGTTCATGACATGCCCGATGCGATCCTGCTCGACATCAGCATGGACGGCATGGATGGCTGGCAAACCGCAGTACAGATACGCAAGCGCGGCTATCACAACGTGCCCATTATTATGGTGTCAGCCAACGTCTTTGAAAACCAGGCCGCGCTTCTGAAGGCAGCCGGCTGCCAGGCGTTTGTCGGCAAACCAGTGCTGGAGTCAGAACTGATGGATGCCTTGCAGCGCCAGCTTGGACTGGAGTGGGTCACCGCTGGGGTGATGCCCAACGGGCCTGTGCAAGAAGCCGGGGTGGCGGATGAAATTCGTGAACTGCCAGAGGAGCCACGCGCCGAGCTGATCCGGCTGGTGCGACTCGGCCATGTTCACGGCCTGCATCGAATGCTTGACCGCATTGCAGCGCAAGACCCGTTGCTGGCAGCCAGTTGCAAAAAGCTGCGCGGCTTTGTCAGTCGTTGTGAACTTGAATCCATGTTGGACTATTTGATAGAGGAAGAAGATGCCTGAGAGCCCTGACCCGCAACGCCCGGTCGTCCTGGTGGTGGACGATGACCCCAACAGCCTGGGCATGCTGTGCGACACCTTGGAGGGTGAGGGCTACACCGTGCTGGTGGCCAGGGACGGGGCGGCCGCCTTGACGCGCCTCGAACTGGTGGTGCCAGACGCCATCCTGCTGGACGCCGTCATGCCCGGCCTGTCTGGGTTTGAGACCTGTAGCCTCATCAAGGCGAATCCGGTCGTGGCGCACATTCCCGTGATCTTCATGACGGGCTTGTCCGAAACCCAGCATGTGCTGGAAGGCTTCGCCTGCGGCGGCGTGGACTACGTCGTCAAGCCCCTGCGCGCGCCAGAGCTTGTTGCCCGGCTGCAAACCCACACCCGCAATGCCCGCATCACCCGGCTGGCCCGGGATGCGGTTGATGTCGCCGGTCTCGGGGTTGTTCTGGTGGACGCCAGTGGCCGGGTCGCGTGGCGCTCACCGCAGGCGTCCTTGTGGCTGGAAACGGTTGCTGGCACGACCGACGACGGCCGACTGTCTAACTCTCTCATTGGGGCACTTCGCGGGGACGCCGAGCCCTTCATTTGCACGCTGGCCGGCATGCAATTGTCAATCCGCAACATGGGCCAGGTTGGCATTGGGGAAACCATGCTGCTGCTGGAACAAGGCAATGCCAGTGCAGCCACCCCCTCGCGTCTGGCCAGTGCCGCCTTGACGCCGCGTGAAACCGAAGTCCTTTCATGGTTGGCGAAGGGCAAAACCAACCGCGATATTGGCGACATTCTCGGCATGAGCCATCGCACGGCGAACAAGCACCTGGAACACATTTTTGAGAAACTTGGCGTCGAAACCCGTGCTGCCGCCACAGCGCTGGCCATTGAGCACAACGTGGGCTGAGCCACCCATTTGCATCGTCAGGGTCAGACCAACCTGACGTGTAGGGCACCAAAACAAGGCAATTGCCAGCCAGCATCTACTTTTTCACCAATATAGTGCACCACGCCATCAAATGGAGCGCAGTGGAACACCAACAGAACCGTGACTCTTTATGTTTCCTTGCCGTGCATCTATTGTCCCGGGACACCGCTGCAGCGCAGTGACGGCACGGCTTTTGCGTAGTCATGCGCATGGAACTCACCCCGCGCGAAAAAGACAAGCTGTTGATCTTCACGGCAGGTTTGCTGGCCGAGCGTCGCAAGGCCCGTGGCCTGCAGCTGAATTACCCAGAGGCCGTGGCGCTGATCAGCGCG
>Ga0209125_1002176_pt1 | contig 15774 bp, 19 predicted proteins | sample BarGraIncub1131A_FD_184503 | JGI IMG/M metagenome (GOLD analysis project Ga0209125, IMG submission 184503) | Arctic peat soil microbial communities from Barrow, Alaska - Barrow Graham LP Incubations 11-31A (SPAdes) (version 2) | ecosystem: Environmental > Terrestrial > Soil > Wetlands > Peat...
TGGCAACCAGTCCGACCAGCTGCATCAGGTGGTTCTGCACCATGTCGCGCAGCGCCCCCGACTGGTCGTAATACCCGCCGCGATCTTCGACACCCAGGGTCTCTGCGGAAGTAATTTCGACATGATGGATAAAATTCTGATTCCAAATGGGTTCAAAAATCCCATTCGAAAATCGGGTGACCAGCATATTCTGAACGGTCTCCTTACCCAGGTAGTGATCTATCCGATAAAGCTGATCTTCAGTATAATAAGCAAGCAAATTTTTATTGAGTTCGCGGGCAGAAGCCAGATCAGTTCCAAACGGTTTTTCAATAATCACCCTGCGAAAGCCTTGCGAAACGTCGTTGAGTCCGGTCTCGGCAAGGATTTGCGGTATTGCCTCGTACAACCGAGGTGGTGTGGAGAGATAAAAAATATAATTGGCCGGGATGGAGACCTCTATTTCGAGGGTTTCCAGTCTGTCTTTCAGCTTCGGATAATCTCCGGGAGTAGAAGTCTCAATTGCCTGATAGTATAAGGATTGCAGGAATCTTACCATGTCTTCACTTTCCTGGTAAGGCAAAAATTCACGCATCTTTTCCCTGAAAACCTGGTCGGTAAGTTCTGTCCTGGAAACCCCCAGAACGGCAAATTTTTCCGGAAGCAGCCGCTGCTGGTACAACTCAAACAATGCCGGTATCAATTTCCTTTTTGTCAGGTCTCCCGATGCCCCGAAGATGACTATTATATGGCCTTTCATAAGGAGTTATTATTTGAAATATAATCGGTTGGTGAATAATGACAGAATCCCAGTTCAGACAAGGATACAGTACATTCTTGAGCGAACTGATTTATATTTTTAACGATTCGGGATTTTTTCGATTGTCAAAGAGAGAAAGTATGACAATTTTATCCGTTTTAACTTCGAAATAAACGGTTGTTTGTTTTGATAGGACGGAACGTTTCACATTAGTTTTTAGCTCGCTATCAGGAAATGTATGTGGAGATTTTGATATTATTTCCAATCTTTTATCTAATAATTTGTAAAAATTACTAATTTCTCGATCTGTCCATCTATTTGTCAGATAACCGATTATACCTTCTAAGTTGTTTAAAGCTTCAACAGTCCAATCAATGCTATAGCCACTTTTCATATCTCTTTTTTACCTCTGAATGTGGCGTAACTCTTCCATTTTTCGAATCTTCTAATCCTCTTTCGATTGACTGACGTTCCTCAATAGAAATAGTGTCCCACCAATCTGCTTTTTTGGTTGCTTGATCTTTAATAATTTTCAATTGCTGTAGAACTGATTTGTCATCTAATCCTGCAACCCATTGAATAATATCTACTTTTTCTGCATGAGTATTCATTTTACTACATTTTTAACAAATTTACGAAAATTATAATTAATTTGGCATAAAGAAGATTTAAGTTACGCTTTGCTATTTGCGAAGGATTTATTTCTGTCAGTTCGTTTGACTGGATCTTGTTCTTAGGATAATGAGGAGATGAACATGTGTAAAATAACACATGAATTTTGGAGTATTTTCACTTAAACCGCTACTGCCTCTTTTAACGAGACAGTTGGGAAAATTCATTATTAAAATGGCCAAAATTATTACATTAAGATTAAAGATTGGATTGGCACAAGAATCCGATGTTAAACGTGGATGGGTTCGTATGAGTTCAAAAGTTAGAGGTAAAATGATAAAACGAGAGGGCATTTATAAAATTCAAAATATCAATGAGTTTGTTTACCGCATGGTGTTGGGCGGTGATGTTGAGGCCCATGATCATGTAATCCTTATTGATCATTACACAAGAGATATACTGAAAGTTGATCTTATCAATGAATATGAATTAGAATTTAAAGAAGCCAATTTTATTGAACGGATTTTCTTTTATTGGAAACATCCAGATTATACATTTAGAGCTGGTTATCGGTTAGCTTGGTACCTTGGTGGAATTAGCATAATTTTGGGCGCAATAGGAGTTTATATTAGTTGTAAAAGTTGAAAAATAATTGGGACTTTCACTCTATGCAATGGAAGGACAAGTTAATTATAGGGATCAAATTTGGACGTATGAAGTCGATGAGGCAGGCAAATTATGGATAAAACATCCAGATAAAGATCATTATATTAGTTTTGATCAATACAGACTACTGGATAGTACTGATGATGTTGCAGAAATTGTTCTCAGCTTTCTTCGAAAAAGTGGATTTTACAATTAATAAAATCAAATATGCAATGAAAAGGAATACTTTGTTTATACTTATTTTAATTCTTTTCCAAAGTTCTCTATTTGCTCAGAGTCCAAATTTGGATGGTTTCAAAAATTTGAAATGGGGAATTTCATCTGTACAAGTTTATAAGTCTATTGACCCTAAAGATAAAAGTTGGCATTATGATTTGCTCCTCGATGGTGGAAATGAAGTGAAGATAAGCGAATTTGCAGGCAGAAGGTTAGAACAAGCATTTCTCTATTTTCACGAAGATAAATTGTGTAGAGTTTCTATTTATTTTGCAGATCCAGCACTTGAATCTTACAGCGTAATGAAGAAAGGTAATCCTAAATGGAATTTTGGGGAAGAAGAACTAAATAAATTGTTTAATGAGATAATGTCAGAGATAGACGAAAAATATTTCTCTTGTGTTAAAAAAAATAATAGTGGTAAGTGGATTTTTAGTGACGGAAATTTTATTGAATTAGGTGGCAGGGGTAAAAATTCGTCACTAAAACTTAGTTATGTTAATACAAGAATGGAAGAAGAAAGAATTAAGGAAAGAGATTCTTATTTTAAGAACTATGAGCAGGAGAAAAAGAAAAAAACACAAAAGATTTTTAATTTAGGCAATGACAGTCCCAACGAATATTTAATTTCCCTTAAAACGCTGCCCGGTATTTGGCATTATCCTCGCTCATGAGGGAAAGGTAGGATTCATAGCGGGAGGTAGAAATACTGCCCCTGGCAACGGCATCCTTGACCGCGCATCCCGGCTCGTGCAGGTGCGTGCAATTGAAAAAGCGGCATTGATCCAGCATTCTGAAGATCTCGGGGAAGTAATGCGAAATCTCTGGTTTCTCCATGTCTATCACGCCAAAACCGCGTATTCCGGGCGTGTCGATCAGGTAGCTGTCGGCTGAAAGTACATGCATCTCCGCGAAGGTAGTCGTGTGTTTTCCCTGCTGGTGATGATCAGATATGTCATTGGTTTTCAACTGAAGATCGGGGTTGAGGCAGTTCAGCAGGGCCGATTTTCCTACCCCGGAGTGACCGGAAAAGAGGGTTATCTTACCATGAAGCTGCTCCAGAAGCTGATCGATGTTCAACTGTTTTTTTGCGGATACCCTGAAACATTTGTATCCGATGCCTTCATAGATATAGATCAATTCCTCAAGCCTGGCAAGGTCTGCCTCATTATAGAGATCAATCTTGTTGAAGACAATCCCGGCAGGTATCCGGTAGGCTTCGGCCGAAATAAGATACCGGTCGATAAATCCCGTCAGGGTTACCGGATAATTGACCGTCACTACCAGAAAAAGCTGATCCACATTGGCCGCGATGATCTGGCTCTCCTTCGAAAGGTTGGACGATTTGCGGATGATGTAGTTTTTTCGGGGCTCGATAGCATAAATCACACCACTCTGTCCGCTGGGCGTCGTCTCATCTTCCTGAATCTCATAGCGGATCCGGTCGCCGACCGACACCGGATTGGTCGTGCGGACACCCTTCATCCGCAACTTTCCCTTGATACGGCAGTCAATGATTTCACTGTCATCATTCCTGACCGTATACCAACTTCCCGTCGACCGTATGACCAATCCTTTTTCCAATTCGTACATATAATTTCTCAAAAGTAGCCAAAAAGCATCAATGTCTAATAATCGGATTCTCATTTACCTGGATAGCCGGATGAAAAAGATTCCCAATGCTTTTATTACATTTGCCCCATCAAATGGATTAATAAATAATAAATGAAGACGAACCGGATTTTAAAAGCAGCCCTGGCCCTGTCGATCGTTGTGATCATGGGATTGTCGTTCTGGGGTTTCAAGACGGATCAGAAGAATTTTGAGATCTCCAAGAACCTCGATATCTTCTACACGCTGTTTCGTGAGCTGAATCTTTTTTACGTGGACGAAATCAAGCCTGAAAAATTGATCACTACGGGCATTAACGATATGCTGGAATCGCTCGATCCATATACCACGTTCATCCCTGAAGAGGAAATGGATGACTTTAAATTTATGACCACCGGCGAGTATGGCGGCATCGGTGCACTGATTAGCAAAAGAGGCGATAACATTGTTGTAGCCGAGCCGTACGAAGGATTTCCTGCGCAGAAAGCTGGATTAAAAGCGGGCGATATTTTCGTGGAGATCGATGGAAAACCTGTCAATAAGTCTACTACAGAGGAAGTCTCTTCCAGGCTAAAAGGTCCGGCCAATAAAAGTCTGAAACTCAAAATACTTAGACCGGATTCCAAAAAACCGTTCGAAATAGAGCTGATCCGTCAGGAGATCAAAATCGATCCTGTTACTTATGCGGGTATGCTGGATGCAAAAACCGGATATATGAGGCTTTCCAGTTTTACGGATGGTTGTGCCGATCGGATCAAAGAATCTTTTCTGGAGCTGCGCGACAGGAAAGGCGCAACATCCATGATCATAGATCTGCGTTCCAATCCAGGAGGATTATTGGGAGAAGCGGTTAAGATGGTCAATCTTTTTGTCAGACACGGAGAAGAGGTCGTCAGTACCAAGGGCAAAGTCGCGCAGTTGGATAAGACCTACCGCGCCACCGAGCAGCCCATTGATTCCGTGATGCCCTTGATCATCCTTGTCAACCGCGGCTCGGCATCTGCTTCCGAAATTGTTTCGGGCGCCTTGCAAGACCTCGACAGGGCTGTTATCCTGGGGAAAAGGACTTTCGGCAAGGGACTGGTTCAGACCACGAGAGACCTTAGTTATAATACAAAACTGAAAGTAACGACCGCCAAATATTACATCCCCAGCGGGAGATGCATTCAGGCGCTCGATTATTCGCACCGCAACAAGGACGGCAGTGTTGGTACGATTCCCGATTCTCTGATTCATGAGTTTGCTACTAAAAAAGGACGGAAAGTTTTCGACGGTGGAGGCATCATTCCGGATGTCAAACTCGATCAGGATACCCTCTGCGATCTGGCTTACAAACTGATTCAGGAGAACATCATTTTTGATTTTGCCACAAAGTATGCTTCCACACATGCATCGATTCCTTCACCAGATAAATTTGTGATAGACGACCAGCTTTTCAACGATTTTCATCAGTTTCTGCTCTCTAAATCCTTTACTTACACCTCAAGGAGTGAGCAGGCACTGAAAAGTCTGATTGAAACTGCCAGAAAAGAGCGTGCTTACGATGAATCGAAGTCTGAGTTTGATGCACTGGCTCAGAAATTAACCAGAAATGTCGATTCCGATCTGAAGAAATTCCGATCTGAAGTCAGTAGTGTGCTGGCAGATGAGATTGTTACGCGTTATTATTATCAGAAGGGTGCCGTGATAGCCTCTTTCCATGACGATGCTGATGTTGCAAAAGCGAAATCAGTTCTCTCCAATCAGGCTGAATATTCTTCCATACTTCAGCCTCCGCCCAAGGCCTCAAAACTTGCAAAATAACAAAATGCCGTCACGATGAATGACGGCATTTTTGTATGGAGAAAAATGGATTCATATAAATGAAATTATTTGAAGAAATGAAATTTATTAGGATATATCAAAGAAAGACTTGCAAATAAAACGACCAGCAGAGCAAGGGCCAAAAAGAAGAGGACGATACCGGTCTTGTATCTCCTGTTGTTTCTGACCAATCTTTGCATCGCAATAATCTTAGTGATTTTATCCACCATCTTCTTGAGTGCCATCTGATCTTTGACGATGTAATCATAAGCCCCGAGTTTCATGGTATTGATGGCCACATCAACGCTGTCCTGTCCGGAAAGAAAGATAAATTCAGTGTGCGGGTGTTTCTTTTTCGTCGCCTTGAGTACCTCTATCCCGTCAATACCTTCGAGCAGGTAATCCTGGATAACGATGTCAGGTTTTAAGTCAATCTTTTTGAGACACTCCTCACCACTCAGGAAACTTTCGACACGATTGAACTTCTTTGAGAGCAGATAATTAACAACCAGTTTGTTATAAACCGGATTATCTTCAACAATAAAAATCAATGGGTCTGTTTGTTTTTGCATAGAAGTCTGGTATTAAAAGTATTAAATACGTAATAGTCAACTTCGAATGTAAATATATTAATTTCTAAAACAATAATTAAGGTTTATTGAGTTTTTTTGAAGTGCCGCGTTGAAGAGGATTATGAATAAAATATTGCTATTTTAGCAGCGACTATGCTAAGTCAACAATTTTAATTTACTATGATATGAAAAATCTAATACTCATGTTCCTGGTTTTGTCATTTGTCGGTTGTAAAACTCAGAAAATTGCACCAAAACCAAAGCCGGTAGCCCAGGAGACGGTTTCTCCGGCAGCAGCTACTTCATCTGCAGCGCAAAAGAACACTAAACCAGTCGCTATTTCTTCCAAAGAAGAACGTTTTACTACCGTTCAGGGAGAAAAGGCAGATTTCGGCGCGAACAAATATTTTGTCATTTTGGGTAGCTTCTCAGTTCTGGAAAACGCGAAACATTTGAAGGAAACCCTGGCAACAGAAGGTTTCCACCCTGTGATACTGATTAACGAGAATGGAATGTACCGGGTTTGTGGAGATAACTTTTCAGAGGAGATTGCTGCCCGCACACGGATTGCCGAAGTGAGGGGAAATTTGCCAAAATATAATGATATCTGGTTGCTAATCAAGAAGCAATAATCAGATCGTCAGGATCTCTTTCTCCTTGGCCAGCAGCATTAAATCAATCTTTTTGGTATAGTTATCAGTGAGATTTTGAATTTCCTCGGCAGCATTTTTCTCATCATCTTCGGAGATCTCCTTGTCCTTCAATAACTTTTTAAGGAAATCGTTTCCGTCTTTACGGGCAGAACGCATACTTACCTTGGCGATTTCAGACTCCTTGTGGGCGTCTTTCACCAGCAAGCGCCTGCGTTCTTCCGTTGGAACCGGAACATTGATACGGATGATCTCACCATTGTTCTCCGGATTGAATCCCAGATTTGAATTGATAATTGCTCGCTCAATAGTGTGAAGCATCTTCTTTTCCCAGGGCTGAATAGCAATGGTTCTGGCATCCGGAGTACTGATACTGGATACCTGGGATATGGGGGTCATTGATCCATAATAATCGACCATCACACCGTCAATCATTCTTGGAGAAGCTTTCCCTGCCCTGATATGGGCCAGTTCGTGATCGAGATGGGCCAATGCGTGGTCCATCCTTTCGGTGGTCTCATCCATTAACATTTGAATTTCCTCGTTCATAAAGCGAATATTTTAAATTAGGGTTGAAAGATTAATCATTGTAAACATAAGTGCCGACCGGTTCGCCGTGAACTACTTTCAGCAGATTGCCTTTTTTATCCATGTTGAAGACAATGACAGGAAGATTATTCTCCTTGCAAAGCGTAGTAGCAGTGAGATCCATGATTCTGAGTCCTTTGGAATAAACTTCTTCGAAGGAAATTTTATCAAATTTAGTCGCATCCGGATATTTTTCGGGATCGGCAGTGTAGACGCCATCCACCCTTGTTCCCTTCAACATGACGTCGGCGCCTACCTCGATGGCGCGCAGAGAAGCAGCGGTGTCAGTCGTAAAAAAGGGATTCCCGGTTCCGGCAGCAAAAATGGCTACTTCGCCTTTCTCCAGTGCCTTGATGGCCAGCTCCTTAGTATAAAATTCCCCGATCGGCTGCATGGCAATGGCGGTAAGCACTCTTGCCCTTATCTGGAGCGCCTCCAGTGCAGAGGCAAGGGCGAGGCTGTTGACGACGGTTGCAAGCATTCCCATCTGATCACCTTTGCATCGGTCAAATCCTTTAGCTGCACCACTCAGTCCCCTGAAGATATTGCCACCGCCGATAACGATGCCGACTTCAATGCCGATAGAAATAATCTCCTTGATTTGGAGGGCATAATCAGTAATAACATCCTGATCTATACCATGTTGCAGTTTTCCAAGAAGAGACTCCCCCGAAAGCTTAAGAACCACCCTGTTATATTTAATCATGACTGGTAAGTTTTGAGCTTGCGCTCTTGTTGGTTTTAATACAAATTTAATTTAAATAATATTGATAACAAACAAAAAAAGCCTCCCAAAAGGAGGCTTAAATATTAGGGGATTACCAAATTAAACGTTTAATGTAAAACGCTTAATTTCAGTTACTTTAAGGTCTTTGTCGATGCTGTCAAGGTATTGACGGATCGTCATCTTGTTGTCTTTGACAAAGTCCTGATTTAATAAAGTATTTTCTTTGAAGAACTTGTTCAGGGCGCCCTGAGCAATCTTGTCGAGCATGTTTTCCGGTTTGCCTTCCAATCGGAATTTTTCTTTGGCAATTTTCAGCTCCTGTTCAACAATTGAAGCAGGAACATCATTGGTGTCGACGGCTACCGGACTCATCGCTGCAATCTGCATGGCCACGTCTTTGCCAACCTGTACATCAACCTCCTTGTTGAAACCAACCAGCGTAGCCAGTTTGTTTCCCGGGTGGATATAAGGAACAACACATACAGCGGCAATGCACTCGTAGAAAGGTAATTCAATCTTTTCACCGATCACACCAGTCTGCTCAATTACTTGTTCGCCAATGCTGCGGCTATCAATAACCAGCGCTTTAACAGCATCCAGGTTACTGCATTTATTGGCAATAGCAGCCTGAATGAAGGTATTGGTAAGGGCCACGAAGTTTTCGTTTTTGGCCACGAAATCTGTTTCGCAATTCAGTGATAGGATGGCGCCGAAAGTTTTGTCGGCAGATACTTTAGCCAGAACAACACCTTCGGAGGATTCTCTGTCGGCACGTTTGCTGGCAATAAGTTTGCCCTTCTCGCGGATAATCTCTATCGCACGGTCAAAATTTCCTTCAGCGTCTGCCAAAGCATGCTTGCAATCCATCATCCCTGCACCAGTTGCTTTGCGCAATTTTACTACATCAGCAGTACTAATTTCCATCTCAGAATAAATATTTGGAATTTTTTGAAATAATTACTTTACGTCTTCGACGATACCCTCTTCTTCTTCAACGACATCGTCATCCTCAAGAATTGCCTCAAGTTCTTCTTCTGGAATTTCCTCTTTATCGTTGGCTTCAATCTCCTCATCGTCTTCAACAATGATCTTAGCAACAGCTTTGCGACCCCTTCTGAGGGTGGAGATTGGTTTCTCATCCGTTTCGTCTTTTTCGCGTTCGACTTTACGATCGGATAACCCGTCTTTAATGGCTTCGCACATGACTCCTATGATCAGATCAATGGACTGAGAGGCGTCGTCGTTGGCAGGGATTACGAAATCGATGCCATTGGGATCGGAGTTGGTATCAACCATACCGAAGATAGGAATGCTCAGGCGCTGTGCCTCGCGAACGGCAATCTTCTCCTTCATCACGTCGACGATGAAAAGAGCTGCAGGCAGACGGGTAAGGTCAACAATTGAACCAAGGATCTTCTCCAGTTTGGCTCTCTGACGGGTGATCTGAAGTTTTTCGCGCTTGGAAAGGTTATCCCAGCTCGAATCTTTGATCATCTTGTCGATGGTAGACATCTTCTTCACTGCCTTGCGGATCGTTGGGAAGTTGGTCAGCATACCCCCGGGCCAACGCTCAACAACATAAGGCATGTTGACTGCAGACACCTTCTCGGCTACGATAATTTTCGCCTGTTTCTTGGTCGCGACGAACATGACCTTACGGCCTGAACGGGCGATTGACTTGAGTGCATCGGCAGCTTCGTCAATTTTTACGATTGTTTTTTGCAGGTCGATGATGTGGATCCCGTTCTTCTCCATGAAGATGTATGGAGCCATACTCGGGTTCCATTTGCGTTTCAGGTGTCCAAAATGAACGCCTGCATCCAGCAACTGCTTAAATTCTGTTCTTGGCATAATTAATTGTTTACTTTCTGTTCAGTCAATCTCCCGGTAGCCCGAAAAAGGAGTCCGGAAAATTTAGATGCTAAACTTGTTTTTAAATATAAAATGTGAAAAAATCTCTTAACGTTTAGAGAATTGGAATCTCTTGCGTGCTTTTGGTTGTCCTGGTTTTTTACGTTCAACCTCACGTGGATCGCGGGTTAAAAATCCTGCCGCTTTCAATTTCGGACGAAATTCAGCATTGATTTTCAACAGTGCGCGTGAAATGCCAAGACGAAGCGCTTCGGCCTGACCTGTCAGACCACCACCATCAAGATTAACTTTGATGTCATACTGACCGGCGACTTCACAAAGATGCAGCGGTTGCTGAACAACATATTGCAGCGTCCCTACCGGGAAGTATTCATTTAATTCTCTCTTGTTGATGGTAATATTTCCTTTGCCGTCTGTAAGATAAACACGGGCAACAGCAGTTTTTCTTCTGCCAAGGGCGTTAATAACTTCCATGGTACTTATCGGATATTGTCAAGGTTAATAACTTTTGGCTGCTGCGCGATGTTATCGTGCTCAGCTCCAATATAAACGTGCAAATTGGTAAACAGCGTGGCGCCAAGGCTATTCTTGGGTAACATTCCTTTTACAGCTTTTTCAACCATGCGTGCCGGATGTTTGGTCAACAGCTCTTCAGCAGTTGTAAAACGCTGGCCGCCTGGATACCCCGTGTGACGGATGTAAACTTTGCCTTTCAGCTTGTTCCCGGTTAATTTAATTTTCTCAGCATTGATAACGATGACATTGTCGCCGCAATCCACGTGAGGAGTATAACCTGGTTTGTGCTTGCCTCTGAGTACCAGAGCAATCTTACTTGACAACCTACCCAGTACTTGGTCGGTGGCATCAACCACGAACCATTCTTTTTGTACCGTTGCTTTGTTAAGCGAAACGGTTTTGTAACTTAAAGTGTCCAATTTTTGTTCAATTTATAAAGTGATACAATCCAATTTTTGTCGGTTCACCTGTCGAATCTTCGCTGTATCAGTTCACCGGCTTCCAATAGCCGATAAAGTTCTGCTAAGGTTGATACCGCTTCCGATCCGTACAACGACAAATTAGGATAAAATCGGGACTGCAAAAGTAGAGTTTTTTTTGGAAACAACAACTGCTGCAAAAAAATAAGTGGTACAATATCAGCTGTTAAAGATGTTTCCCGGCAGGAAATTGTAGTTATAGGTTGCTTTTTCTGAACAATACGGAAAAATTGATCATCAGGCAAAGGGCTGCACTGTTGGAAAGTTTTTGCGTAAAGGGATCGTAATACAGGTCAAAAACAAAGCCAAACCTGCTCTGATCGAATATTTTACGGTCATATAAATAAGAGAGCGTCCATAGTCTGTTCTGGTCGATCGCATAGGGCTGATCCAGTGCGGAATTTTGAAAAAGCGGCATTCCCAGCGGGGTGAAAAAGCGACTTCCTTGCCAATATCCGCCAGATATCTGGCCGTACCCGGAAGTTATTCCTGCCAGAAAGTACACTGCTGTGCCATTTGTGCCAGGCAGCGCTGTCTCACCTTTTGGATAGGTCGACTGCAGCAGGTAACTCTCCGCAAACCACGATTTCAAGAAGGCTCCGTCCAGTTTTTTGCTGAGCTTAAAGCCTTCGCTGATAGCTATATGCGTTATTGCTAATCCGGGATCCGTATCGATTTCCCCTCCTTGGTGAAGGCCGTTGAACGTCACTGGAAGGGTGAGTTTTAATTTATTTGCATCAATCAAAGTCGTTTCTGTGACGACCCCGAAAACAAAACGCTCCTTGAAGGGGTCACCTTTAAATATCATCTTCTGCCAGTCGATCCATAAGTCTGCTGCGATCCTGCTGTTCCTGTACTTTGCCTGAAGACCGGCTTCCGGCTGACCGGCCATAAAATGTTCCTTGTCCATGACAGGCTCAATCAGTCCGTGATTCCGGTCTTCATTCAGACTTCCCATCCTGATGGAAAGATTTTTCTTGGGCTGGTATACTGCTGCAAACCAGGGGAAGGTAATATATTCATCCTGCCCATTGTACTTCAATACTTGCCCGCCGATTTCAAAACGAAATTTTTTATCAGGATAAAAAAGCAACTTTGGACGAATCCAGGCTCCGGTGAGGGTATACCCGTCTACATACTTGCTCTTGTATTCGTTGTTTTTGAAGAAGTTGAGGTTGTCGACAGCAATCAATAAATTACCAGTCTTCTGCGGAGCAAAGGGTTCATCGCTGACAAAAATTCCGGATCCTTCCTGCGAAAAGGCTCCGAAAAAGAGCAGTAGCAGTAAGAGCGTGCCGGTCAGTCTATTGATGAACGACTTTTGCATCGGTACTTTCCTGGTTAAAAAATGATTCATTATTTTCTGACTATATAGCGATCATACAAAAACAGCAGGGCGGCTGCACCAACTCCTATTCCGGTGATTACCATCCAGATAGAGGAAGGGTGATACTTGTCCCACAAAAACTGGGTGAACTGTCCGTTGTTCATTCCCATTTTTTGTGCCGCAGCATAAAAGTAATCATTTTGTGAAAAATGTTCGCTGATGGAGGGTATGCCAAAATTCCGGGAGACAGCCTCGTGCTGTGCAAGCGACACCTTGTCAGATACCGATTGGTATAGGTTTCCCGAAACAAACCCGGCAAAAAGCGAACCGAAGGCGACCGGAATAAAAGAGCATCCCATGTAGAGTGCCGTTTTATTCGGAGGGGCTATCCGGCCGATATACTCGGTAATTTTTGGTGAGCTAGACATTTCACCGAACGAAAATATCAACAGGAATAATAGCATAAGCAATCCGCTTTGGGTCGAGAAACAAAGTCCCATGGCAATGGAAGCGATCAGGATGCCGATGGTCATTGCCTTGAGCGGTTTGAAGCGCATGGCTATGGAGGATACAATTAGCTGGAAAATAATAATGAAGCCTGCATCTGCGTTGACCATCAGTTCAGCAGGAATGGTACCTTCGGCGGTTCCCATTTTGCCGGCAAGCCAGGGCCACCAGGTATGAAGAAAATTGTAAACGTCCTGTGTATTCCCCCATTGATCAATAAAAACCGGAAGGGAAAGAAAAAGCTGATAATACATGGTCCAGAAACCGGCAATGATCATCAGAAACAGGAAAAACCGCCAGTCTGAAAGCGCCTCAAAAATATTGCTGAATAGCTGTTTAAATTCCTTTGCAAGACTCAGGGTTTTGTTCGCGGTTTTATCACCGGTAGGTTCTTTAAACAGGAATATCAGCAGTATGAAGTTAAAAGCGATGACAGCCGCGGAGGCGTAAAAAACGTAATCCCACGAATATTTCCGGAAGAAACTGGTGACGAATGGCCCGACAAAGGCGCCGATGTTCACCATCATGTAGAAGATGCCAAACCCGATAGAAGAGGTTTCCCGGTCGGTGGTTTTGGCTATCGTAGCCGAGATAATGGGTTTAAAAAGAGCCGCGCCGATGGCCAGAAAAAGGTACAAGATGAAGACGGAGGAATAAGTATGGAACATCGGCATCATCAAAAATGCCAGTGTATAAAGGGTGTAGGCGATGAAAAGCGTTTTCCGGTAGCCGATCCGGTCTGCGATGGCGCCGGTAATCAAAGGTAAAAAATAGAGGATGGCGGTACCGATTCCCATCATCAGGCCCTTCTGCGTCTGACTGAAACCAAGTCCGCCCTGGTCGGTGGAACCTGTCAGGTAAAGGGCAAAAAGCATGTAAAACCCGTAAAAAGCCCAGCGCTCAAACAGCTCCATGGCGTTGGCAAACCAGAAGTTGGAAGGAAATTTCTTAAATACGGTTATTGGTGTCATTTAATCTTCCTTATTGATTAGGTCAAATGTAAAAATTTTTGGCTGTTACAAATCGCTCCCTTTGCGATCTCCGAACCTGAATTTAAAATTCTTGTTAATAACTTATCTTTGCAGACTCATTGAGAGCGAAAATGGAAAGACAACATAAACCCGAATGGCTGAAGATTAAACTTCCCACCGGGACCAATTACAGTCAGGTAAAGAAAATTGTGGAGGGACACCATCTTCATACCATCTGTGCGAGTGGAAGATGTCCGAATATGGGTGAATGCTGGGGTGCCGGCACTGCCACCTTCATGATCCTGGGGGAAATCTGTACCAGATCCTGTAAATTCTGTGCTACCTTTTCGGGGAAGCCGCTGGCGCCGGATGCTGAGGAACCCGCTAAAGTTGCAGAATCCGTTAGATTGATGGGGTTGAAGCATGTAGTAATTACCTCGGTCGACCGTGATGACCTGGCCGACGGAGGTGCCGCACACTGGGCCACCACCATCCGGGAGATCAGGAGGGTCAATCCTAATACCACACTTGAGGTCCTGATACCTGATTTTGATGGTCGTCCGGAGCTGATCGCACTGATCGCCTCTGAAAAACCGGATATCATTTCTCACAACCTGGAAACTGTTGAGCGACTGACGCCAAACGTCAGGAGCAGGGCCAAATATCGTACGAGCCTCAAAGTGGTTGGAATAATCGGATCGCTAGGGGTGGTTTCCAAGTCCGGTATCATGGTCGGTCTGGGAGAAACTGCCGCAGAGGTGCTGCAGTGCATGGATGATCTGAGGGCGGAGGGTTGTGAGATCCTGACCATCGGCCAATACCTTCAGCCAACCAAAAAACACCTCGAAGTGGCAGAATACCTGCATCCCGATCAGTTTGAAGTCTTCAGGAAAGAGGGATTGGCCCGCGGGTTCAGGATGGTTGAGAGTGCACCACTGGTTCGTTCGTCCTACCATGCAGAAAAATATATCACTGAAAAGGATCCTACATGAAGACCATACAATATATAGATCTCGGATGTTGCGAGTATGGTGAAACCTGGCAGAAGCAGGAATTACTGATGCAGGAGATCATTTCGATGAAGATTAATAATCAGAATCTGCCGGTCGGCGATAGATCAAAGACCCCCGGCTACCTGATTTTCGTTGAGCATCCGCCGGTTTATACGTTGGGGAAAAGCGGGGAAATGCACAATCTGCTGATTAATTCAGCACAACTTGCTGAGAAAAAGGTCGGTTTCTACAAGACCAACCGTGGTGGCGACATTACTTTTCACGGTCCCGGGCAACTGGTTGTCTATCCCATCCTGGACCTCGAAAATTTCGGCATTGGACTGAGACAATATATATATAGTATAGAGGCGACCATTATTCATGCCCTTTCGCAGTTTGGATTAACCGTTTCGCGCGACGAAAAGGCTACCGGTGTTTGGTTTGATGCAGGATTGCCAGCAGCCAGAAAAATTTGTGCCATTGGGGTTAAGAGTTCCCGGCATGTGACTATGCACGGTTTTGCGCTGAATGTCAACACCGATCTGGACTATTTTCGCTACATCCATCCCTGCGGCCTGGTCGACAAAGGCGTGACATCCATGGAAAAGGAGCTTGGTGAATCGCAGGATTTGGAACAGGTTAAGAAAGTGGTTTTATCAAGTTTTCTCTCCGTTTTCGACGCCTCCTTGCCTCTTTAACTACCGTGAAATCGTTCCTGGCAGTGGTTATTTAACCAAATTTCAACATTATATTTATGCATACCGCTGTAATACAGTATTATACAACCCTCAATTTCTATTGAAAATTATTTTCCCTAAGGTATTGCGGGGTTAAAAAAGTCTCTATCTTTGCACCCACGTTAAAGATGAGCCATTGGTAGCGATACGAAGGGCAGCTTGGACGAAGTTCACAGCAAGGAAGCGATA
>Ga0209125_1002178_pt1 | contig 15771 bp, 10 predicted proteins | sample BarGraIncub1131A_FD_184503 | JGI IMG/M metagenome (GOLD analysis project Ga0209125, IMG submission 184503) | Arctic peat soil microbial communities from Barrow, Alaska - Barrow Graham LP Incubations 11-31A (SPAdes) (version 2) | ecosystem: Environmental > Terrestrial > Soil > Wetlands > Peat...
CAATGGTAATTAGAATGTTTGAATATGGGTTTAAAAAAGCAAAGGAATTATCAAAATGTCATGCAGCGGATGAAGAAGAAATAGTTATTTTTATTCCAAAGCAATTAGTGATATTTGTTGAACAAAATAAGAATATTAAAGATGAATTAAAAATGAAATTAATTTTTCCGGATGGGCAGGAAATAAAATATACTGTGCCAACAATGAAATATTGGGAATATAGTGACATAGATATAATGGAAGATAAAATGTATCCATTATTGCCATTGCAAGTATTCAAACTCAGATATAAAATGGAACAAATAAAAAAGAAATATGGCGAAGGAAGTATTGAACTTAAGGATACTATTATGGAAGCAAAAAAAATATCGGAAATAATATCAAAAGAGGGAAGTCAATTATTTAATAATGGAGAAATAGACGGGGATGATTTACACAGAATATTACTAGCAGTAGCAAATTTGTTTGAATATCTGAACACAAAATATGGAGAGGATAAAAAATTAAATGAGGAGGTGCGCAGTATGACTAAGACTTTGTATGATCCGGCTGTAGAACAAAGAGGAATAGAAAAAGGCGCAAATGAGAAAGCACTTAGGGTAGCAGAGAAAATGCTAAAGAGGGGGAATAGTATAGAAGACATAGTTGAAATAACAGAGCTTTCAATAGAAAAAGTAGTCGAAATAAAAAAAAGTATGGTGCAATAGAAATAGCAAGTTGAGCAACTTAAGTAGCATTGTGTAAGTAAGTTTTAAATTAGTGCCTAAATTTAAAAAAATGTATGAAAACAAACAGTTATTGTTTGCTTTCATACATTTTTTCGTTATATAATATATAATATATTACAATAATAAGGAAAAATTCAATTAATGGTAAATTAAATCTTTAAAACAGACAGCTTTTAAATTATGATAATAAAAAAGTGGGGATAAGCATGCTGAAATGGATCTTAAATAAAGGCCTAAGATTTCAAATAATACTAATATTATTAATTGTGTTAATTGTTCCGGCAGGGGTATTAATGTGGAGCATTTTATTACCTTCCAAAGCTTCAAATGTATTTAAGACCATGCAAGAGGAGAGGCAAAGTAATTTGCTACTATACATAGATGAGAATATGAATAAACAGCAACTCTATAATTTAAATGAAAACAGTGGAGATACTTCAAAAGATATGGAAGAATTAACTTTAAAGCTTAAGTCCTTTTCTAGGACAATAAGAGAAACAAGCCTTGGAATTTACCTTCCCAAACATAAAAAAAACTATACCGCTGCTAATATGCATAACGAAGATATGGCATTACCACAAGATCAACCCACAAGTATGTATTCTAATAGTCTTAATGAAGTAATAGAAACACAAAAGGATAAAGTACAATATATAAACTATAAAAATAGAGAAATTTTAATGTGTTTCCATCCTATAATATATAAATCCACGGTTATAGCTGTAAGTTGGGATGCTACTGCTATTCCACCTGAATTTAATTATAATAAATCCATAAGAGCCTATGTGATTATATTTGGGCCTGTAGGACTTATAATTGGATTGATTTTAATGATAGTAATCGTAAACAATTTAAATAAAAACATTAATAAGATTAAAACAGGGCTAGAACTTATGTCTAGTGATCTTTCCCATAGGATTGAGCCCATGGATGGAGATATAGGTAAGGTTTCAAAATCAATTAATATTATGGCAGATTCTCTTGAAAAGAAGGAAAAGCTAGAAGAACAGTTAAAAAGGTCAGAAAAACTTGCGTCCCTTGGACAAATGATTTCCGGGGTAGCACATGAAATAAGGAACCCACTAAGCATAATAAGAGGAACAGTTCAACTTATGGAAAGAAACTTTAAAAATGTAGAGGGCTTAGAGGAGTATGTAAAAATAGTTGTGGAGCAATCTGATAGAGAAAATAACGTTATCCAAGAGCTTCTAGATTATGCAAGACCATCGAAACAGCTAATGATGCAGATGGACATTAACATTTTGATAAAAGGAGTTTTGTCTTTTACAAATAAATATATTGGAGAAAAGCATGTAGTGCTTAATTTACAACTAGAAGAAGAAATGCCTGAGCTTTTAATGGATTGTGATAAAATCAAACAGGTTTTTGTTAATATGATTTTAAATGCTTGTGAGGCTATGGAAGGGTTGGAAGCTCTAAGTGTAAGAACTCTAAATATAAGAACTGAAAAGGATGATAAATGGGTAAGAACCTATTTTGAAGATACAGGAGTAGGTATGGATGAATTACAAATGAAAAACATATTTAACCCTTACTATACTACTAAGCCAAGGGGTACAGGACTTGGACTTGCAATAAGCAATGGTATAGTTGAAATGCATGGTGGATGTATAAAAGTTACCAGTAAAAAAGGTGTAGGGTCAAGCTTTGTTGTAGAATTACCCATGATACACATAATACCTATAAGTAATACTGATAAGAAAACCGGTAAGTAATAGAGGAGGGTGATAATGTTGGGTAAGATTCTAGTGATAGATGATGAAGAATATATAGGCTGGGTCATTAAAAAAACCTTTGAGCCTACTAATAATCATGTTTCTCTATGTCTTAATGGAAAAGCGGGACTTATAGAAACTCAAAGGCAAAATTATGATTTGATATTTTTAGATTTACGACTTCCAGATATAAATGGAATGGACTTACTATTAGAATTAAAAAAAATACAACCAAGTATTGCTATCATTATTATTACAGCTCATGGTAGCATAGATACAGCTATAGAGTGCATGAAAAGAGGGGCGTTTGATTATATCACTAAACCTTTTGATGTGGATGAGCTATTGATTCAAGCTCAAAAGGCTATGGAAATGGGAAGGCTTAAAGGAGAACTTAGTTATCTGAGAAGTGAAGTTATAAAGGATGTTGATGACACCAGGTTTTTAAGTAAAAATGAGCGGGTAAATTCAGTTTTTAAATCTATCCCTCAAATAGCAGAAACATCTGCTACTGTTCTTATAACAGGTGAAAATGGCACTGGAAAAGAATCCATTGCAAGAAGAATACATCAAAAGAGCAATAGAGAAAATTATGCCTTTGTGGTTTATAACTGCAGTACTGAAACTGAAAATGCAATTGAAAGTGAACTATTTGGAAGTGAAAAAACTAATTCGCTAGGGGTGATGCAAAGAACCCTTGGGAAAATAGAACTCGCAGATAATGGAACGATTTTTCTTGATGAAATAGGAAATATGAGTTTAAATGTTCAAGCAAAGTTACTTAGACTAATTGAGGAAAAAGAGTTTCAAAGAGTTGGTAGTAACAACAATATAAAGATTGATGTTCGAATTATTGCTGCAACAAACAGCAGCTTAATTGAGGCTATTGGGGAAGGAGCTTTTAGAGAAGATTTATATTACAGATTAAATGTTATACCCCTTGAATTACCGCCTTTAAGGGAGAGAAAAGAGGATATTATAGATTTAATAAGTTATTTTATTAAAAAGTATGATACGGTCCAAAAAATATCTGAAATAACACCTGAGTCCACTAAGTTTTTGAAAAATTATTATTGGCCGGGTAATATACGCGAACTAGAAAATGTGGTAGAAAGAATTGTAATTTTAAGCCAAGATAATACACTTACAGTAAACAGTCTTCCCATGGAAATACTTGGTCAAAAGAAAAATAGTAAAGAACCAATTATTTATTTTCCAGAGGAAGGTATAAATTTAGAAGTTGTAGAAAAAGAACTGATTTTAAAAGCTCTGAAATTAAGCGGACAAAATCAGAGCAGAGCTGCTGGGCTTCTATCAATTACTCGTTCAGCATTGATTTATAGGATGCAAAAACATCATATAAATTAATAAATATATATATCTATAATGAACATGAATGGAAGGTGAAAAGTATTGAAATTTGATATTAAGGCAAAGGTTAAAGATGGTTTTTCAAGATTAACTGTTAAAAAAGTAGTTGTTGGTGTGGTTGTGGTGGTTGCAATAGTCGCAATATATAAAAGTAATATTATACAGAACAAATTTTTCGCTAAAAAGACCGTAATAGAACAAAATACCACTATTGCAAAGAAAGGAAATCTAAAGGTGCTAGTATCAGGATCAGGTCCTATTTACTTTACAAACTCAAGTAAAATTTATTCGAAAATTGGTGCAACAGTTACAAAGGTTAATTATAAAGAAGGAGATACAGTTAAAGCCGGGGATATTATATATGAATTAGATGATACTGATGCACAAACTTCGGTGAATACAAAATTAAATAGTTTTAAGCAAAGTCAAATATCTGCGGGTACAAGTGTTGATGCAGTAAATAATCTAACGATTAATGCGCCTTTTATTGGTCTTGTTAGTGATATTGTAGTAAGTCAAGGAGATACAGTTGCAAAGGGAGGTCCAGTTTTCACTATAGCTGATACAACAAAGCTTAAAGTATTATTAACCTTCAATGCTTCTGCTATTAGTCAAATAGCCATAGGACAAACTGCTGTGGTGAATTTGACATCATTAATGCAGTCTGTAAATGGAAGTGTAACATATATAAGTAACCAGCCAACTGCAACTGATGCAGGTGGAAAGTTATACACAGTGGAAATTCAAATTAATAATCCAGGTGCTGTTTCAGGTGGAATGACTGCAAGTGCAGATATTAAAACTCCTAAGGGCGAAGTATCAAGCACTGGCACCGCAGCACTTAATTATATAAAAAAGCAGACGGTTGTAAGTTTAACTGGTGGAACGGTTCAAAGTATTTCAGTTAAGCAAAACCAAAAGGTTAGTTCCGGACAAGCGCTTATAAGAATGAAAAATGATGATATTACTAGAGCTAAAGAAAACTCGGATTTACAATTAGAAAATGCTCAGAATGAGATGAGTTTAAACACAAAACAACTTGATAATTATAAAATAATTGCTCCTATTAATGGGGTAGTAACAAAAATCAGTAATAAGGTGGGCGATACTATTAAAGCAGGAGATGAGCTTTCTGATGTTTCAGATCCAACACAAATGGAGTTTGATATCCCTGTAGATGAACTAGATATAGCTAAGCTTCAAGTTGGTCAGAAGACAAATATTACTGTAGATGCACTACCTGCTACATTAAAAACTCCTGTTACTGGAGAGGTTTCAAAAATTGCGGTAACTGGAACTTCAGAAAGTGGAGTAACAACTTTTATAGTAACTGTTAAAGTTAATGATAATTTAGACAAACTTAAAGGTGGAATGAATGCCAATGGCGAAATAGTAGTATCAAACAAAGAAAATATTTTGTTTGTACCTATAGAAGCCATAACTACAGTTGGTACCAAAAGCTTTATATACATTAAAGGAGCAGGTTCTGGGTCTACATCAAATGGACGGCAAGCTATGGGTGGAGGAACTGGACAAGCAGCAACTACTACAACCACTAGTGGAAATAATGAGGGCGCCGCTAAAGTAAGTACAGAAATAACTTCCAATTCTAAAACTTCCAATTTTGCTAATGGATCTTCAGGTAAAACAAGAACTGCTACAGGTAAAACAAGCACTGCTGCAAGTAAAAAGGCAAACTATTATGATGGTGCAATACAAACTGAGGTTCAAGTTGGATTAAATAATGATACTTCTATTGAAATTACTAGTGGCTTAAAGGATGGAGATGTAGTTGTTTTACCAGAAACTAAGGCTGCATCTACATCTACAACTAAGAGTACTTCAACTAGATCTAGTGGTATGGGCGGCGGACCTGGAGGTGGATTTTAATGATTCAAATAACTGATATGTCCAAAATTTACACAATGGGAGAAAACAAAGTAACTGCATTAAATGGAATCAACTTGCATATAAGTTTACATGAGTTTGTTGCAATAGTTGGGCCTTCGGGCTCAGGCAAATCTACCCTTATGAATATGCTTGGATGCCTCGATGTTCCAACCTCTGGAAGTTACAAATTAGATGGTCAAGAAATAAGTAAATTGAAGGATGATAGGCTAGCAGAAATAAGAAATTTTAAAATTGGCTTTATATTTCAGAAATTTAATTTGCTTCCAAAGCTTTCAGCCTTGGAAAATGTGGAACTTCCACTAGTCTACCAAGGGGTGCACAATAGGGAAGCTAAACAAAGAGCAATGGAAGCACTAGCCACGGTTAGCTTAAAAGAAAGAATGCATCATAGACCTAGTGAGCTTTCAGGAGGTCAACAGCAAAGAGTAGCTATTGCTAGAGCCTTAGTTACAAGACCGCCGGTATTGCTTGCAGATGAGCCCACTGGAGCCCTTGACAGTAAAACAGGAATAGAAGTAATGAACATTTTGAAAGAGCTTAATTCCAAAGGAAATACAATCATTCTAATAACTCATGATAATGATCTAGCTGCAGAGGCAAAGCGCATTATAAGAATTTCAGATGGCGAAATCACTGAGGATAAGGAGATGGTATAGTGAAATTTATTCAAGCTTATAAAATGGCTATAAAGAGTATAGTCTCCAACAAGGTAAGATCCTTCCTTACTATGCTGGGAGTTATCATTGGTGTAGGGTCAGTAATTATTGCGGTAGGTGTTGCACAGGGAAGTACCGCTAGTATAACAAGTTCACTCTCTGGCCTTGGTTCAAATTTAATAAATATAAATATAATGGGAAGGGGAAGTAACAGAAATGTTACTTATGCGGAGATAAAAAAGTTTCAAAAAGACAATAGCACTATAATTGCTAATATTGCTCCTCAGTCTTCAAGTAATGCTACAGTAAAATCAGATAATTTAAGCAGAAGTACATCAGTACTAGGAACAAGTCCTGAGTATTCAGAAATTAATAGTACTACCGTACAAGAGGGTAGATTTTTGATTCAATTGGATATTGATTATAATCAAAAGATAGCAGTTATAGGAACTGCTGTTGCTAATGATATTTTTAAGGGGCAAAGTCCAATTGGAAAAACTATGAAAATAATGGGACAGCAGTTTAAGGTAGTTGGGGTCCTTACACAAACCGCAGATGGAGTGGATTCTTCTACAGATGATAGAGTTATCATACCAATAAGTGTTGCAACAAGACTTAATAAATCAGCAACAATAAAAAGTTTTTCGGCTCAAGCAACAAGCGCTGAAACTGTAGACAAATCTGTTACAATGTTAACTGCGTTTTTGACTAAAATTTATAAAAACAGTAATGCCTTTAGGGTTACCAATATGGCAGCGGTGCTATCAACACTTAATACAATAACATCGACTCTTACGGTAGTACTTGCAGGTATAGCAAGTATATCCCTAGTAGTAGGTGGTATAGGAATAATGAATATTATGTTGGTTTCTGTAACGGAAAGAACTAGAGAAATAGGAGTTAGAAAGGCCATTGGGGCAAAAAAAGGAAATATATTAACGCAATTTTTAATTGAGGCGCTAGTGGTTACTGGACTAGGCGGAATTATGGGAATAATCGTGGGTGTTAGTACCATACATTTTGTTATAGGTGGTCTTAAACTTGTTCCTGAAGTATATTCAATTCCATGGATTTTACTTTCCTTTGGTATTTCACTTTTAATTGGAGTGGTTTTTGGAATGTATCCAGCCAACAAAGCAGCAAATTTAAATCCAATAGATGCTTTAGCATATGAATAAATTAGAAAGTATATATTACTTCAACTGCATTTTACGTAATATACACTTTCTGTACCGTATTAAAAGAAAAAAATTATATAATTTCTAAAAAGGATGGTGTAAATAAAATGAAATTTAAAAAAGCAGGTTTAAGTCTAATGTTAACAGGTGTAATGATGTTTTCTACTGTAGGCTCAGTTTTTGCAATTTCAAGTCCTCTAAGCTACTCAGGTTCAATGGAAAAAATGCAACAACTAAAGGTTATAGATAAGCCTTCGAGTGGTGAGGAAGGAAAGGTAACAAGAGGCCAATTAGTAAAAGCCATAGCAATAGCCGATGGATTAACTTCCACCGCATCAAACTTAAATGGTACAACAATTTTTCCTGATATAAAAGCTAATAGTGACCTTAGTGGATATGTTAATGGGGTGGTAGGCGTAGGTTTAATGTTTGGAACACCAGACGGTTTATTTCATCCTGAACAGTACGTTACAATAGCAGAGATGGATACAATTATGGTAAGGCTCCTTGGTTATATAGATACAGACCCAGAACTCGCAAAATTATCATGGCCTAATAATTATATTCAGCAGGCTTATAAATTAGGATTAACTACTGATATAGCTACGAAAAAAAGTGATAAGTTAACTTATAAAGTAGCAGCAGTTTTGTTTGACAGGCTTTTTAGTACCTTGATTAAGGGCTCTCAAACTGAGTACTTTTCTGATAAATATTTTAGTGATGAATATTTAAATACTGAAATTACAGGTGCCTTAAAAGAAGTTACAGTGGTTGGAAACTCAAAAACTTCAGATGATCTTTTAGATAATCAAGTTTATCTTGCAGGTCAAGGGTTAACTAGTTTAACAAAATATACAGTTAATAGTAATGCAGGTGATATTGAACTTGGAGTAAAATATAAACTTTATATTGATGGAAGCACTATTACTAAAGTAAGCGTAAAAGAAAATTCCACAGAAAATTATGCCGTAACAAGCGTAGCATCTCCATTAATAGCTTATAAGGATGACAATGATGTGGCTCAAACTATGACGCTACCAAAAGCTAATTTATATTACTATCATGGAGTATATGTAGATTATGAAGTTGCAGCTAAAGCTGTGAGAGCTTATTCTTCAATTATTCTAACAAAGAAGAGTGATAATTCAGGCAATGACTATGTAGTTCTTGTTGATGCTAATTTTGGCGCACCTCAGGTCTATAAAAATGATAATGCTAAGCTTCTAGAGCAGCTTAAGACTACAAAGTATTCTTATATTTATAGAGGTGCAAATATTCAGGAATCTCAATTAAATGCTTATGATGTAGTTTATTTTGTATCAGATATTTGGAATAAAAACACCTTCATTTATGTAAATGATAAGGTTGTTATTGGAACCATCACAAAATTCACAGGAGAGACGCTTAACCCAACAGGATTAACAATTAATGGCGTAGACTATCTGTTTGGTAAATATTTCAATAAAGCTAGACTTAATAATTATGATGGCGATATTGGAAACTTTTTAACTAATGTTAATGTTAAAGATTTCAAAACCTTACTTTTGGGTGTTGATGGCAAGATAGTAGATATTTACTAGGGGTCAGGCCCCTGGGTAAACATGGAAAAGAAAGAAGATTGCTCTTGAAGGCAATCTTCTTTCTTTTCTTTTGAGGATGTCTTCTTTTTTTAAAAAGTGCCTTGACATAAAATATTTATTGTCTTATAATATAATTCGTAAGCTAAATATACTGATACGAAATATTAGGAAACGAAATACATTTAGGATGGTGATTTTGTGGAAACAAAAAACGATAGTATAGAAGTAGCAAAACTTTTTCAAGAGATTATGCAGCTATTTAAACATAATATGAGTAAAGGGCTTTGTGACAAAGGTATTTCTGCGCCTCAAGGTATGGTTTTGGGACTTTTAAGTAAAAGAAAGAGGCTGAAAATAACAGAACTTGGAAATGAGCTTTGTTTATCAAATAGTACAGTCTCTGGAATTATCGACAGGCTTGAGAAGCAGGAAATGGTAGTACGGGAAAGAAGTGAAGATGACAAAAGAGTAGTTTATGTAAGTATATCACCAAATTTTGAAGACGTGCATAAAAATTTTCATAAACAAATTGAAAAAAATATTCAAAATGTGATGAGTCAAGGTAGCAGTGAGGAACTACATAAAATTTTCGTAGGTTTAGAAGCACTAAAGAAGCTTTTAAGAGACCAACAAGAATAAAGCAATAACAATGAGTGGAGATGATATTAATGTTTAAATTATTCCGATTTTTAAAACAATACACATTGCAAATAATAGTAATAGTTGTATTAGTTTTTACTCAAGTGCTAGCAAATCTATATTTACCAACATTGATGGCTGATATAGTAGACAAAGGTATAATGCAAAAGGATGTAGTTCAAACTATTTCATTTTTAGGCTTTACAGGAGCTTATAAAGGGGTAGATTATATTATTAGAATAGGTGGGTTTATGTTGCTAATCTCAGCGGGTGGTGTTATATGCTCAGTTGTAGCTGCATTCCTATCCTCAAGAACTGCTGTGGGACTTGGTAGAATTATTCGTAACAAATTGTTTGCGAAAGTTGAAGGATTTTCGCTACATGAATTTGATAAGGTAGGTACTGCTACCTTAATAACTAGAACAACAAATGACGTTACTCAGATTCAAACAGTAACCGTAATGATTTTCTCTATTATGCTTTTTGCCCCTTTAACTGCCATAGGTGGTGTTGTTATGGCTTTAAGAGAAGATACATCACTAACATGGATTTTTGCAGTTGTAGTTCCTCTACTTGGAGTAATTATTGCAGCAACTCTTAAATATGCAATGCCATTATTTAAATTAATGCAGGTGAAAATAGATAAATTGAATCTTGTATTACGTGAAAAACTTACTGGTATTAGGGTAATACGTGCTTTTAATCGTGTGGATACTGAAGAAGTTAGATTTGACGATGCTAACACTGATCTTATGAATAATGCTGTAAAGGTCAATAAAATTATGGCGTTTTTATTACCAATAATGATGTTAATTATGAATATTACAACAGTTGCTATTATTTGGTTTGGTGGTAAAAGAATAGACGCTGGCAGTATGCAGGTTGGTTCATTAATAGCATTTATACAATATGGAATGCAAATTTTATTCGGCTTCTTAATGCTTGCTATGGTATTTATAATGATACCTAGGGCTCAGGCTTCTGCAATAAGAATAAATGAAGTATTAGACATGGAACCAGAAATTATTGATCCAAAAGATGTAATACTAGATGACAAAGAAAGTGGATATGTTGAGTTTGTGGATGTTAGTTTTAGCTACCCAGGTGCAGAGCAACCAGCTATTAGCGATATAACCTTTAGTGCAATGCCAGGGGAAATAACAGCTATTATTGGTGGTACAGGTTCCGGTAAATCTACTCTTGTAAATTTAATACCACGTTTTTATGATGCAGCTAGTGGATCAGTACTAGTGGATGGTGTAGATGTACGTAAAATGAGTCAAGAATCTCTAAGATCAAAAATAGGATTCGTTCCTCAAAATACGGTACTCTTTTCTGGAACTATTGCTGATAATATTAAATTTGGTAAGGATAATGCTACTGCTGAAGAAATTCAACATGCAGCTACTGTAGCACAAGCTACAGAATTTGTTAATGGAATGAAAGATGGCTATGAACATGTTATTGCTCAAGGAGGAACAAATGTTTCAGGTGGACAAAAACAACGTTTATCTATAGCACGTGCCTTAATTAGACAACCTGAAATATATATTTTTGATGACAGTTTTTCAGCACTTGATTTTAAAACTGATGCAAGACTTCGTGCAGCACTTAAAAAGGAAACATCAAAGTCTACTGTACTTATTATTGCTCAAAGAGTTGCAACTGTTATGGACGCAGATAGAATCATAGTCTTAGATGAAGGTCAAATTGCAGGAATGGGAACACATAAGGAACTTTTAACTAGTTGCAAGATATATCATGAGATTGTATCTTCACAGCTTTCAGAGGAGGAATTAGCATGAGTGAAAACAAAAGAAGTAGTGGATCAAGGGGAGGTATGCATGGCGGCCCAATGGGATCCTTTTCTGGTCCTAAAGTAAAAGCAAAGGACTTTAAAGGAACTTTAAAAAGACTATTAAGCTACTTAAAGCCACAAAGAACTAATTTTATACTAGTATTTATATTTGCAATCATGAGTACTGTTTTTAGTATAGTAGGGCCTAAGATTTCAGGTAAAGCTATAACAAAATTGTTTGAAGGTATAATGAGCAAATTTGGGTTACTTCAGTTACATGCACAGCAAGATAAATTAGCAGCTGTAATAAAGGCTAATCCAGCAGCCGCAAAAAGCCCCAAAGTAGTTGAGGGTTTGGCTCAAATTAAAACTGGAATAACTAAGATAATGGATTTAAATGGCGGTAAAATAGATTTTTCGTATATAAAAAATATTATTTTATTATTACTTGTATTATATGTAGTAAGCACAATTTTCGGCTTTCTTCAACAATATATTATGGCTGGAGTTGCACAGAAAACTGTTTATAATTTGCGCAAGGACGTTGATAGTAAGCTATCAATTTTACCTCTAAAATTCTATGATGCAAGAACTCATGGTGAGATATTAAGTCGTGTAACAAATGATATTGATAATATTTCAACCACGCTTCAACAAAGTCTTACTCAGCTTATTACGTCTATTGTTACTATTATCGGTGTTGTGGTTATGATGCTAACAATAAGCCCATTGCTCACACTTGTAGTTATTTTAACTTTACCATTGTATATTGTTGTGACAGCTTTTGTTGCAAAACGCTCTCAAAAATATTTTGCAGCTCAACAAAAGGAAATTGGAGCACTTAATGGTCATGTTGAAGAAATGTACACTGGCCACAAAATTGTTAAAGCCTTTGGACACGAGAAAGATTCAATTGAGGAGTTTAGAAATATTAATGATAGGTTATACAACTCAGGTTGGAAAGCTCAGTTCATATCAGGGATAATAATGCCTATGATGAGATTTGTTAGTAATATAGGTTATGTAGTAGTTTGCGTTGTTGGTGGTTATTTAGCAACACAAGGAAGAATTACTATTGGTGATATTCAAGCCTTTATCCAATATTCTAGTCAGTTTACTCAACCAATAGTTCAAACTGCAAATATTGCTAATATAATGCAATCCACAATTGCATCTGCTGAGCGTGTTTTTGAGCTTTTAGATGAAATTGAAGAGTTACCAGATGCTACTGACGCTAGAATTATAGATCTTCCTAAGGGAGAAGTTAAGTTTGAAAATGTTGACTTTAGATATAAATCTGAAGAATCTCTTATTAAGAATATGAACATCGATGTAAAACGAGGTCATACAATAGCAATTGTTGGACCAACAGGTGCTGGTAAAACTACGCTTGTTAACTTGCTTATGCGTTTCTATGAAATAGATGCAGGTAAGATAACAATTGATGGAGTAGATATAAGAGACATAAAACGTGGAGAGCTACGTAATATGTTTGGGATGGTACTTCAAGATACTTGGCTCTTTAACGGTACTATAATGGATAATATTGCTTATGGTAAAGAGGGAGCAACAAAGGATGAAGTTATAGAGGCTGCTAGAGCAGCTCATGCACATCACTTTATTAAGACTCTTCCTGATGGATATAATACAATACTAAATGAAGAAGCTTCAAATATATCACAGGGTCAAAAACAGCTTCTTACTATAGCTAGGGCAATACTTGCAAATCCGACTATTATGATACTTGACGAAGCTACAAGTAGTGTTGACTCTAGAACAGAAGTTTATATACAAAGAGCTATGACAGAGCTTATGCAAAATAGAACAAGTTTTGTAATTGCTCATAGACTTTCTACAATTAGAGATGCAGAGTTAATACTAGTTATGAATAAAGGAAGTATTATTGAGATGGGAAGTCATAATGAACTTCTTGCTCAAAAGGGCTTCTATGAAGATCTTTATAATAGCCAGTTCGCTGGGGCTGATTTAGATAACGAAGTAGTATAGACCCCCTGACAGGGGCCTGCCCACCCTGTGGGGGTCAGGCCCCTGGGGAAATATGTAAACTGTTGATGAGGATAACTTATCAGCAGTTTTTTTCAATTCACTAAACTTAAAAAAATAAGTGCTGGATTACTCGAAAGGGTAATCTTTCTTCATTTCATAAAATATTCATAAAAAGTATTGACATGTAAAAAATGAAAATATATAATATATTACGTACACTAAATATTACCATGCGAAATGTATTTATTTGAAAAAAAATAAGGTGGTGAATAAAATGAAAGAGTCAAATGAAAAGGACAATTTAGATGAACATATTGAAGTTGCAAAACTTCTTCTAAGTGTCATGGGGTTGTTTAAACATAATATAATAAAAAGCTTTGAAGATACTGGAATCACTGCACCTCAAGCTATGGTTATGGGTATACTTAGTAAAGAAAAAAAGATGAAAATAACTGAACTTAGTAATAAGCTTGGTTTATCTAATAGTACGGTATCCGGCATTATAGATCGACTTGAAAAACAAGGTATAGTAGAAAGGGAAAGAAGCTGCGAGGACAGAAGAGTTGTTTATGTAAATATCTGCTCTAAATTCAATGAAATACATGGAGATGCTCATAAATTAATTCGAGAAAATACTGCAAATGTAATGAAAAAAGCTACTCCCGAAGAAATTAGTAAAATAGTTGAAGGTCTTAGCATTCTTAAAAAGCTTTTAGTAGAGTAGTAAAAATAATTAACCCTAGTTCATTGATGGGAGATGAATAATTCGTGATTAAATTGTACAGATACTTAGATAAATTCACAGCACAAATTGCAGCAATAGTTGTACTCATTTTCTTTCAAGTGATTGCAAACCTTTATTTACCGACACTAAGTTCAGATGTTATAGACAAAGGAATTGTTAATAATGATGTGAATTACATTTTAAGAATTGGTGGACTTATGATTCTTATTTCAGCAGTTGGTGTTTTATGTTCAGTGGGAGCTAGCTTCTTATCTTCAAGAACAGCAGTAGCCCTGGGAACCATTATTCGTAGTAAAATCTTTGCTAAGGTGGAAAGCTTTTCACTACATGAATTTGATAAAATAGGTACTGCCACCTTAATAACAAGAACAACAAATGATGTTACTCAAGTTCAGCAGGTAACTGTAATGATGTTTTCTATAATGCTATTTGCACCACTTACAGGCATAGGTGGTATTATTATGGCACTAGGTGAGGACAAACCTTTAACTTGGCTATTTGCAGTTATAATTCCTTTATTAACTATTATTATTGGATCAGTTCTTCAAAAAGGTCTTCCACTGTTTAAATTAATGCAGGTAAAGTTAGATAAACTAAATCTTGTTTTACGTGAGGGTCTTACGGGTATTCGAGTTATACGTGCTTTTAATCGTATAGAACATGAAAAAGAAAGATTCGATGCTTCGAACGCAGATCTTATGGATAATGCAGTAAAGGTAAATAAAATAATGGCAGTGCTCATGCCAATTATGATGTTAATTATGAACCTTTCCACAGTTGCAATTTTCTGGTTTGGAAGCATGCGAATTGATGCTGGTAGTATGCAGGTTGGGGCGCTTATGGCATTTATTCAATATGGTATGCAAATTTTGTTCTCATTTTTAATGGTTGCCATGATGTTTATAATGATACCCAGGGCTCAAGCTTCAGCGGTAAGGATAAATGAAGTGCTGGATATGGAACCTGAAATTTTAGATTTAGAAAATACTAGTTTGGCGGATAAAATAAGCGGTTATGTTGAGTTTAAGGATGTAAGCTTTAATTATCCAGGTGCTGAACAACCCGCCATTAGTAATATAAGCTTTAATGCAAGTCCTGGTGAAGTAACAGCTATTATAGGGGGTACTGGTTCAGGTAAATCAACTTTAGTAAATTTAATACCTCGATTCTATGATGTTGACAGTGGTTGTGTTTTGGTAAATGGTGTGGATGTAAGGGAAATTAGCCAAGAAACCCTAAGATCAAAAATAGGTTATGTTCCTCAGAAAAATATCCTCTTTTCTGGTACTATTGCTGAAAATATTAAATATGGTAAGGATAGTGCCACTATAGATGAAATCCAGCATGCAGCTGAGGTAGCACAAGCTACAGAATTTATAGATGGAATGGAAAATGGGTTTGATCATTTCATCGCACAAGGAG
>Ga0209125_1002181_pt1 | contig 15758 bp, 9 predicted proteins | sample BarGraIncub1131A_FD_184503 | JGI IMG/M metagenome (GOLD analysis project Ga0209125, IMG submission 184503) | Arctic peat soil microbial communities from Barrow, Alaska - Barrow Graham LP Incubations 11-31A (SPAdes) (version 2) | ecosystem: Environmental > Terrestrial > Soil > Wetlands > Peat...
CAGAAATAATGAGTATGATTGACGCTCTTGTTTAATAAAACTATTCCAAAGAAGAAAACTCAGGAAAAGTTTAAACAACCAACAACATGGAAATAGAAAAAGGAAAAACAGCAAAATACCTGCGTGAGAAGTTAGGCGGAGTGCCTGAGCAGGCCAAAGAGAATCTGAAAGAATTCAACCGTATAAAGAAACTCATGTTAGAAGCTTTGGCACAAGAAGATCTGACGATCAGGCAACTGACCGACAAACTGAACATGCCCTCTGACGAAGTAGTCTATCATTTGATGTCGCTCGTAAAATACGGTTTGGTAGCAATAGGTGATGTAGATGATATGGACGAGTATTTTACCTATAAATTGAAAAAGTAATGGCAAAAATAAATCCTTCATTTGGGAAAGAGCTGAATAAATATGGCGCGATAGATTTCAATGCCTGTTACAATTGCGGCAACTGTACCGCAGTCTGTTCACTGTCCACAGAAGATGTCTCTTTTCCCCGTGAGTTGGTACGTCTTAGTACGCTGGGACTTGAAGAAGAAATTAAGTCATCGCTCAAACCCTGGGAATGTTACTATTGTGGCGAATGCTCAACCCACTGTCCGCAAGAAGCCAATCCCAGCGAATTGATGATGTCGCTTCGCCGTTATCTGACCGCAAAATACGACTGGACCGGATTATCGGGATTGATGTACAAATCGTTACCATTATCTATTGCCGCATTTGTGCTCACGTTGGTAGGTGTACTGATCTTCGCATTCTCCGTGGGCTTCGAACTGGAGAAAATGGTTCATTTCGGACATCTGTTTGAGATGATAGCCATTGGTACAGTAGGGCTCGTGATATTATTGCCCAATGTGGCACGTATGTGGTGGTTCACCATCTTGAAACCGGGAACAAAAGTTACGTTTAAAAAATACGTGACAAGCATGGGCGATCTGTTTGTACACATGTTCACCCAAAAGCGCGCACTCGGTTGTGATGACAATCAATTACGCTGGTTCGAACATTTCATTATGGTAATCGGGTATTTATCGTTGTTATTTACCACCGTATTTCTCAACTGGTTTTCATCGGAATACCTGATAGTCACAATCTTCGGGTATGTGGTCAGTGCTATAGTATTTGTAGTAACCTTTGACTTTGTATTGAGCCGTATAAAAAAGAACAAAGAAATAAGCAAACACTCACAACCTTCAGATTGGTTTTTCGTCATTTGGTTGTTTCTAATGGGACTCTCCGCCTTTATGGTTCGCCTGTTCATTGATCTTGACCTGCTGGAAAGAAACAAGTGGTTGTACCTTGTACATCTCACCGTCTTGGTTCAATGGGCATTGATCATTGTTCCATTTGGTAAATGGACGCACTTCTTATACCGTTCATTTGCCATGTACTTCGCTAAACTAAAAGAATAAGCGATACAGAACTATTTGCACAAAAGCACGAAGAATATTTATAATCTTCGTGCTTTTGTGCAAGATTCAATTAGATGGAACAACTGGAGTACTCTTGGGCAACAGCTTCAATGCTTTATTTTTTCGGGTAAAGTAAAAGGCATCAATAGATGAAAGGGACGACAATTCAAACTGCCCCGCTGTATTTCTAATGCCACTGTTTCTCCAATACTTAATGGATTGAGTCCAGTTGCAATCTTCCCAACCCTGCACATAAAAAGACTCTTTGTCAATGGTTGAAGAGAGCAGTTCAACACTTTTACCGAAAGGTTTCTCAAGAGGCGCCACCTCATTTACATGCTGAACAGAGTCTGACGCTTCACTCTTGAGGTAAAGCGCTTCTCCTTCAGCAGCAAACTGTCCGATGACAGCATATTCTTTGCCATATTGTTTTTTCAGATAATAACCCAAGCTATAACTTTTCCCTTTATTGATTTCATTTCCTAGCCAATATAAGCGTCCAGAGCCCATTTTGCGATCACTTTTCTGCAAATGTTCCAGTTTGGTTAAAATATAAACCCTGTCTTTGGGCTCTAACTCATCCAAAAGATAGCTGACATTCTCATACATTGTCTTATCGCGCTTATCTTCTCCATTGAAGAAACTTTTCTTAAATGAAGTGGAACCATAAATATAGTCAAACCACATCTTTTCTTCCTTACTCCTCTTTTTGGACATATCAACCTTCACAGAATCAGGAAACTTATTATGCATCGCCCATCGCTCAATTGGATTCCAGAGTTTTCGTGCCATATCTAAAAACTCGCTCCCTATGTAATCATACGTGTAAAGCGTCTCTTCAGATTTAACAACTGCATTGATGCCGGCAACGCGTATCGGACTTTTCCTTTTGCTATTAGCTGCTCTAATCTCATCAAACAACTCCATCCATTCCGCTGAGATCGTATATTCATAGATGTCAGATTTCAGGTTTAAAGTATCCACTTTATGAGTTACATATTGATTGATCTTATGACCTGATGCAGGATTGATTTCCAGTAATATCAATTCAATATTATCCTCCAGAATAGCACGATGGATGATTGAATGGATATTCTCCCGAAAAGTAGCCGAGCCCTGTACGGATTCACCAATGCCAATAATCTTCCATTCTTTCATAATCGCCAGATTGTCGGATACATTCTTTTGAAACTGTTCGTATTTGGCACGGCTGATACGCATCACACTGTCTATTCCTTTCTTTTCAATGGGCACATTGTCCACTAATAGACCAAGCCTTTCAATGGTAAAATCAGTTGGGCCATCATTCTTTATTTCGACTACAATAGATTCAGTCTCCGGATTCATCGGTTGACTGAATTTGTAATCCGTAAACCCGGCTGATCCATTTGGCTCCTCTGAATTGTTGATTGTATAGGTATTGATACTATCCTTTTGTGAAGGAGACAGCTGTTTGATCTGTAAAAATGTCTTCTCTGCGGGTCCCTGTATATTTGTTTTTGAGTCCCACATTCCCGTTGCATTAAACAGTCCACGCAGATGAATGGAAAGAGTACGGCTATTCTTAGGAATTGCAAAACTACGAAAAATAGAAAAGGAAGAACAGACGGAACTCCATACAGGAATAGAATCCTTAAGGATATAATGGCATTTGGCTTCTGCGTCCATTCCACCCACGTAATAATCCCAAATCTTATATTGATTATTCATGAAGAGAGTGTAGAAGTGCGGATGATAATCCGCATTGATTAAAGTATTTTCTACCGGTATCAGGATATCAGTAGAATCTATCGGATCCTCTTCTACTACTTCTTTTTGCTGTGGGTGTTGAGAACAAGCGACGAACAACAAAGCAAAGACTGAAAAAATAAGATGTTTCATGATAGGAAGGTATTATGACAATTCAGCTATTCTTCTGCAACAAAAGAGTAACGATTAGATTTAACTTTTATTTCATTCAAGAGATAAATCTTTGATTCAAAGAGTCATAATCACCGTCTTACCTGTAAAAGTCTTATTCTACCGTCAGAAACATCTTATTGAAGTTGACAGTTACTTTGCGGAACATCCTCACATAGTCAGCTCCCAAAATACCATCATTTTTCGAGGAAGCGTTAGCTACTCTATCCGTAAGAACCTTCAAATCAGTCATATTCCGGTTTGCTGCTCCGACCTTTACGGGAAAGGTAGGGAGGGAGAAAGTTCCAGACTCTTTCGTCCCTCCGAATCCTGTCATAGTGGTCGTCGTTTTAATTATCCCTGCATCAATACCATCAGCCGCATGCTTTTGATAATAAGTGTCGGACAAGAAAGAGGATGCACCTGTATCAAACAAAAAAATCAGTCGTTCATTATTGGAGTAAGCTTCAACAAATGGTGACCCACCACTACTAAGCATCATATTCGAACCGGTCGCAGGAAGCGGTGACTCAACGGCCGGAAATACAATCTTCTGTTCTTGGGGAAAAAACTGTATCTCACCCATTGCTTTCATAAATACCATGCCCAAACCGGCATCTACACCAAGATATGGTCCGGAATAGATGGTAAAGGCAACGTTGCGATAAATTATATCGCCGATACGAAGCGTGTCCAACACACCCAGCTTCTTAAACTCCGCACCACCAACACCATAAGTAGTCACTATCTCACCAAGGATACGGATGTTGTGTTCACGGGCAAACGCCTCACTTGCAAAATTTGTTGAATGGGCTGAGCAGCCGGAATCAAACAAAAAAGGATATTCTTTGCCATTCAGTATAACAGGAATAAAGAGATGAGGCCACCCACTCTTTGAGAGTAGCGCGACTTCACAATCACGCTTGGGACGACTGATTTTTGGTGCGAACTTATTGCCAAAGATCCCCAGGTTACAGGTCTGTTCCATTCGGATACGATCGCCCATTTTCAGCTCCTTAGAATCTGCGGCTTGCACCAGAAACGCAAGCATCCGATCAGAGGCCTCTTTGTAATTACCCATGCTACAGAGATTAACCCCCAATCGATCCATCGCATCACCGTATTCTTTCGTCGTCCAATGGTTTTTATTGTATTCAATCACCTTCTTCCATTTTGCAGTCGCCTTTTTGGGCTTATTTTGAGAAGCGTAAAGAATAGATTCAATCGATCGTTTTAGATTTGTATTATAGATGATCCCCCGCTCTCTGGCAGTTGCATAACGACGATTCAGTTCGATATAATCGCCACTCTGCACCAAGTTCTCCATGACCCTATCCATCGTCTGCGCCTGACTATTCAGTACAGACAACAGCAGGATACAAATAAGTGGCAGACAGGTATATTTCATGTTTAATCTGTATTTAGAGACCATTTTTCAAGAAATCTTTCAAAGCTTCACTCCTACGTTCCTCCTCGTTCAGCACTCTTTTTGTGAGGGTAACAGGCTGGCGTTTTGTGCCGATGTGCCCATTCAAATCAGAACCTTCAATCTCTATTTGTAGGTTATCCTTCATGGATGCTCCAACCGGTATTTGTATCTCCACAGGTTCGCCACCCGTCAGAAGTAACGGGTTCCAGTAAAGTGTCTGTTTTTGGTCAAAATCAATCCGATCAAAAGGATCTTCCGGATAATATTTAGGAATATAAAAACGCCTCGGGGTCGCTCCGCCCTGGAGTTTTGTAATGAATGTGCCCTGTGAAAGCTTCTCACGCGGACCACTACCATCTTTTGTAGTGATAACAACGACTGATCCTATCGGTCGATAACTATTGTCAAGTACAGGAATGGCACCTCTGTAATTGAACAGATTATCCCCGGTAGTCAAGACTTCAACACCTCTGATATCCGACCCCACCATTGTCTCTAGTATATCATCCACCCTCGTCATCTGTCCGTATTCTGTCTCTTCGGCATTCGGAAATGACGGTTCATCTTGTCCGGTTAATGGATTCTTTGTTTTTACTATAGTTTTTGTACTTGCACCAGTGAAACGGTTTATTATCTCGAAATCAATCTGAAAAAAGATCACTTTCCCATTGATATTATAGTGAGGACAATCACTATTTATCCGCATCCCACTCTCATCACGCATCGTGCAATAATCCTTCTTAAATCCCGGGACTTCCGCTTTGAGAATATCAATCACATTCGCAAAAGCATCATACTTACCAATTATTTCAGGGCCAAGCACAATATTACCTGCACCGCTGCCACTTCTGTTATAGGAATTCTCAATTCTTCTTTTTTCTTCAACGGTTACTTCACCAAGAAGATGAACGCCATACCGTTTGCGAAGACTATCCATAAAGAGCTCATCCTGTTTCATTTTATCCTCATACGTTCCCAGCAGATTGTCCGTTTCATTAGCATCATAGAGAAAATCTTTATTTGCGAGGATTGGAAAAGAGGGTTTGTCATACACGGAGTCAAAGGTAATGCCCAAACCAATAAGCTTCTTGCCCTTCTCCTTCTCAATTTTTACCCTTACGATAGAGTTCTCTGTCACATTCAGATTATTAAAGTTAAATCGTCCTGTCGCATCAGAGATACATTTATCAACGACTAACCGTCCTCCTTGCGCAAGTAAGGATATTTGTCTTCCTGCCACCGGTTTCCCCAGCAGGTTATCCACTCTACCCGAAACAGCCAGAGAAGTATCCGGATGATAGCTAAAACTTCGTTTGGTCGCATCATCCCAGCTAAAGCCACTCCATCCATGGGTCAACAGAAGCAGATCCAATTGTTTGCAGATGCTGTCATACGGATGGTTGAAATAATATCCCGGTTCTTCGATATATCCTTTCAGATCAGATGAGAGAAGCATCTCCGAACGAAGTGTTTTTTGAATCGTATCAACCGGCACGGTATTCTTATTGGTAAGACTGATGGCAAACGCAGCTTGTACATTCTTGTTTTTTATACGTGGAAGCACCTTCAGCGTCAGCATCTGATTGGTAGCAGATGTCGACTCCCAAAAGGCCTGAACATCAAAATCTATCTCATCTTTGTTATTGATATAAACAAGCCGCTCGCAAAGAGGTTCGCCGTTGGTCGTGAAAAGGGTAAACCGATTGATACCAGACTGGAGACTATCTTTCGGGACGGAAAGAATGACACGCGATCTGTTCATCTGAATAGTATACGCATTCTGTTGCAACATGCCGCGCGACTCGACCAGCAAGGTAAAAGTGGGGAGACTCTCCACGATATCTGGGGTGGCATTGATCGCCAGAGCCAAAGTATCAGAAGTTGGCTTTGAGACGACCGAGAGTCCGACTCCTTTCTGTTCGATGGTAGGCAGAGCGATGATCTGATTATTAAACAAACGGGCGGTATAGCTCTTATCCCTTTCCGGAACAAGAAGAAAACTTCCCATCCCTTTATGCTCCGAGGAAAACGAAGTAACCTCTTTGCCATCCTGATCCAGGATTGTACCTTCCACAGGCACACTTCTTCCATCCGGAGAAAGAGCTTTGAAAGCCACTCTGTTGGCAAGTCCGGCAACCAGAGATCCTCCTTCCGGGAGGAACTGCACGTCCAGATCAAATGCACGATTCTGCATTTGATCTTTTCGCAGAAGTTTTGCATCAGCCTCTATTTGTTTGCGTTTCTGAATCTCTTTTTGGCTGACAAATACTTGATCACCCTGTTTGTTTAGCTCAGAGACAAAAGGTTTATTTTCCTCCAGATTCTTATTAACTTCCCAGATAGGAATCACCTTTTCAAAATACGCGGAATCACCAAAGTTCTTCTGCCAACGCGTATAGGCACGTATTCTGTAGAGTCCGCTTTTCTGAAATTCTTTTGGCAAGATAAACTCCCCGTTCGAATTTCCTGTATTTACGATATACTGCTTGCTTTCGACAACATAATTCTGCTCATTGATCAGATCGATATATACAATCCGGCTCTTCTCCGTCGGAAAGAGTGTGCCACCTTGCAGCATCCATATCTTGTACCACACCGTATCATTTGGATTATAGATCGGCTTATCCGTCTGAACATATATTTTCTCAGGATAGCTTTTGTGCATCAGAGTCACCATACCATTGATCCGGTCACCAACAGGAATCACGCCCCCATCAGTCTCCGGTTTGTTGTCCGGAAAACTGTAGTTTTTGCTATTCAGACCGGGAAATAGAAAAAGAGCCAAAGCAAATGTCAGCAAGTCTCTTTTATGAAGGATTCCTTTCATGGATATATAGGTTTTATATAGGTAATGATATTACAGATTGCAAATATAATTAACTATTTATTACCACGAAAATATTCACGCTTATTTTAATACATTAAAATTCATAGAGGAAGTCTTCTGTTTTACACCAAAGATCTTGCACCCCTACTCTTTCATTGCCGGTTTAGTTGAGTTCACTGAATTTATTATTTTGCCAGTAATTCGATCTTTAGTGTTTCAAGCTTTTCGGAAGTTAATTCCACGAAAATTTTACCGCCAGTCTCAGCACTTTTAACGCTTAACATCAATCTTCCCTGATGAGCTTTACGAACATTTGTTTTATAATTACCTGTATAAAACATATCTCCAGTATCAAGTCCGGCAAAACTACCTGCACCTGTAACTTTAACAGCAACAGTATTATCGGCATCGTACACAGGATTTCCTTTTTTGTCTATCAATGTAATTTCAATCAACGACATATCATTTCCATCTGCCAACAAGGTGTTTTTTGTTATTTTTGCTACCATTCCGTTGACTTCTCCTGCTGTTTTAATTATATCTTCGGTTACTTTTTTCCCTGATTTATAACCAACTGCTTTCAATATTCCCGGCTTATAAATTATTGGCCATGCTGCAAAATACTCGTTTTTATTAATCGCTTTCTTACCAAGTGACTTCTTGTTCAAGAAAAGTTCAACCTGTTCGCAATTGCTGTACACATTAACAATCAGCGAATCGGCCATTTTCCAGTTCCACTTTGATACAATTTTGGAGCTTCCTTTTTCTTTTGGTTCAACAGCTATTCTAACAGTAGGTTTTTCGCTCCAGAAACTTTTGTATAAATAACATTCCGGTTTATCCAATCCGGCAATATCAATTATTCCGCTAGTCCAGCCACGCTGCGGGTATCGGTTTGCTTCACCAAAATAATCAAGCCCAACCCAGATAAATGCACCAATTACATAATCATTATCGCGATAAGCGATAAAATTACGTGTCGTTTTGCTCGTTTCAGTTCCAATGCAAAGTTTGTCTGGACGTTTGGCGTGTTCAGGTCCGTACATTTCTTTTTGAAAATTACGGTCGATATAGTTATATCCCGAAATGTCGAGGGCATCCAGAAATCCATTATTTGTGGCAGTCATATATTGATCGCAACCCGAAGTAATGGGACGTGTATTGTCTTCCTGATGACAAATGGCAACTAATTTTTGAGCGATTTTATAACCATCATCGTTGTTTTGATCAGGTATTTCATTACCAATGCTGTACATAATAATGGAAGGATGATTGCGGTCGCGTTGTAACATGGCACGTAAATCCGTTTCGCTCCATTGATTAAAATAAAGATGATAGCCGTTTGTTGCTTTCCCCTGATTATTTTCAGTGTAATTATACGGCCATCCACGTGTCCATTCGTCAAAACATTCATCCATTACATACATACCAATTGAATCGCATAAGTCGTAAAACTCTGGTGCGAAGGGATGATGTGAGGTACGTACTGCGTTGCATCCCAATTCTTTTAACTTCATTAGTCTTTGATGCCAAACCGGTATCGGCACAGCAACACCAAACGATCCCAAATCCTGATGAACACAAACCCCTTTTAATTTCTCGGGTTTTCCATTGACAAACATTCCTTTGTTAGGAATGTATTCGAGTTTTCGAATACCAAATGAAGTAATCTGATCGTCAAGTACCTTTCCATCAACTATTAATTCGCTTTTCAGGCTATACAAATTGGGTGAGTTGATAGACCATAACTTTGGTTGAGACACTTCAATTACCTGATTCACTGAATGACCTGCCTGAAAATCCGTACATTCTTTTTGGGATTCAACTTGTGCAACTATTTTTCCGCTTTTATCAATTATGGTTGAACGAATTGTAACATTCTTAGTTACAGGCTCCCGCTTTGCATACACATTGTTCTTCCATTTTTGCATGGCCTCCGATGTAAAGAAATTGGTGGCAAAATCGTAATTAATTTGTACAGTAGCTTTTGCAGAGTTTACCACCGGAGTATTTATGTAAACGCCTTTGTAATAATTAAAATGCACAAAGTTGGTCGCAATTAACCACGTATTACGGTATATTCCCGAACCAGTATACCATCGGGTTGATTCTTTTAACGAATTGTCGACACGAACGGCAATTGTATTGATTTCATTCGTACCGGAATGTATATAATCTGTCAGATCGTATTGCAAAGTGGTGAACCCATATGGATGTCGACCCAGAAAATATCCGTTGATCCAAACTTCGCTGTTCATATAAATACCATCGAACTGAATAACAAGCTGTTTGTTTTTCATGGTTTCCGGCAAAACAAATGTTTTACGGTACCACCCGATTCCTATTGGGAAAAAGCCTCCCGAGCCTCCAATGGATTTATCAATTTCGCCTTCGATGCTCCAATCATGAGGTAATTTCAGCAACCGCCATGATGCATCATTATAAGCCGAATCCCTAAATTGCGGATTATCGTTGAGCGTAAATTTCCAATCATCATTCATCGAAACTTTTTGACGAACCAGAGTTGAAGTATTTGCAAAAATAGAACATGGTATAAATAAGAGAAACAGCAACTTGATTGTTGAGCGTTTTAAGAATCTCATAGTATCGGATATAGATATTCGAAGCATTTTCATAGTTTTAATTTTTTACAACTTCATTTTTGTTAGAACCTACCGTCAATTCGCCGATAACAGCCAATCCACCGTTTGCATTCACAGCTTCGAGCCGGAGATACTTTGCAGTTTGCGGGGAGAATTTTGCATGTTTAATAGTTGGGTCGGAAGCCCATGTACCTTTGGACACTTCTTTGTAATCCTTTCCATTCTTGCTTACATAAATTTTATAAGAGGTAATGTTGCCGGTTGTATTTCCAGGTTCCCTGCGGGGAAGGTACATGAGCCTATTAATATTGCTGTAAACTGCACCAAGGTCAATGGTGATGGATTGGGGTAAAGTAGCGTCCGACTGCCAAAGGGTTTGATACCTTGGGCCTCTGGGGCCATCGTTCAACCCGTCTATGGCCAGTAAAGCGTTTCCGCTGGTGGCACTTGCCGAAACAGGAGTTATTGGGCATTCCATAATTGGAGACTGTTGAGGAAGCGGAGCGCGCGACAAATTGGGTTTCCATGCCCTACCAACTTGAGCAAGACGGTTAACGATGGCTGTGTCGAAAACTCCACTGCGGTTGGGTGGGCAGTTTATAATGAAGTTTGTGTAAAGAGGCTCCAGGCGATTGAGGTGGCTAACAATGTCTTTTAGACTTTTCAATTTAGTGCTATCGGCAGATGTGTTGTCCCAAAACCAATCTTTCGAAATAGTTTGTCCCTGACAGGCTGCAACGGTATTGCCATCGGGCGCAACAATTTTAAGCGGTTCTTCGAAATAAACAATATCTACATCCCAAGGAGTTCCACCATTGTGGTCGACAAGGAGGCAGTTTGGTTGAAGCGATTTGATGAGACCACGAATTTCCTGAATAGGAATCTGTTTGTGACCCATTTTCCACATATAACCATCGATTACAAAGATGGGGATTTCGCCATATTTGCCACCAAGTAGTTCGGTAATTTGGCCTAGAATATAGGGTTTCACTTTTGGCCAATCGATACTGTCGGATTTGTTGTATGGGCCACCAACACCATTGGCTACATCCCACATTGAGAAATACAGACCGGGCTGAATACCCTCTTTACGAAAAGCATCGACATATTCTTTAACCACATCTTTGTCAGGAACTGAACTTTGGGCAATGGTATAAGGCTCTTTGCCATTAGGAGGTATTTGCTTCGATGGCCAAAGGGCAAATCCATCGTGGTGTTTTGTGGTTAGCAATGCATATTTAATGCCAGCCGACTTAGCCGCCTTTGCCCACTGTCCACAATCGAGTGCAACAGGATTAAAAATTTTGGGGTCGACCCGTTCGTTCCCCCAACCGTGATGGTATGTGTTGATGTTAAAATGGATAAACATGCCGAAGCGCAAATCGACATGTTCGCTTTGTAGTTGCTGTAAAGACTTCGTTTGGCCTAATACCTTGGCGTTCGATAAAAAGAATATGCAATTTGCGGCGATGCAAATACGCAAAAACTGACGTAATATTCTCATGTATTTATTTGTTTAAGTAACTGAATCCTAATATAGAATTTGCGTTTGTATTTAAGTGCAACATTTTTATTTAATCATTTTGTTTTTGTTAGAACCCACCAACAGCTCTCCAACAACTGCCAGCCCTCCGTTTGCTCCAACGACTTCGAGCCGAACGTACCGTGCAGCTTGCGGTGTAAATTGAGCATGTTTTATTTTTGAGTCTGAAGCCCAGGTCCCTGTAAATGCTTCTTTGAAATTTTTACCATCAGTGCTTACTGCTATTTTGTAGGAAGTTATGTTGCCGGTGGTGTTACCAGCTTCTCTGCGAGGAAGATACGAAAGCATATCGATGTTTTTGTAAATAAAACCAAGGTCGAGGGTTATAGACTGTGGCATTATGGAGTCGGATTGCCAAAGTGTTTGGTAGCAGGGCCCTTTAGCCCAATCATTAAGTCCGTCGATAGCAAAAATGGCATTTCCACTAGTTGCCGTTGCCGAAACGGGGGTTACAGGATTTTCGATAAGTGGTGGCTGCTCAGGCAGTGGAGGCCTCGATAAATTAGGTTTCCACGATTGCCCTATCAATGCAAGTTTGTCAACAATTGCCTTATCTAAAAGGCCATTACGGTTTATTGGACAATTCAACAGAAAATTTGCGTATAAGGGTTCGAGCCGGTTCAGTCGTTTAATGATTTCGGATAGCTTCATTAATTTTGCGCTGTCGGCGGCCGACTCGTCCCAAAACCAATCTTTGGAGATTGTAGAACCCTGACAACCTGCAATAGTATTACCTTCAGGAGCGACAATTTTAAGAGGCTCTTCGAAATACACAACGTCTATAGCCCAGGGCGTACCTCCGTTATGGTCAACTATCAGGCAATTTGGCTGAAGCGATTTAACAAGTCCACGTATTTCCTGAAAGGGAATTTGCTTATGACCCATCTTCCACATATAGCCATCGATTACAAAAATGGGGATCTCGCCATATTTGCCACCGAGTAGTTCTTTTATTTGCCCTAAAATAAAGGGTTTTACTTTGTTCCAATCGATACTGTCTGTCTCATTGTAAGGGCCACCAATACCATTGGCAACGTCCCACATCGAGAAATATAATCCGGGTAGCAACCCTTCGGCACGAAAGGCATCGACATACTCACGTACAATATCTCTGTTTGGTATGGAACTTTGAGCGATAGTGTATGGTTCTTTCCCATTGGGAGGTATTTGCTGTGTTGGCCATAACGAAAACCCGTCGTGATGTTTCGTGGTTAGTAAGCCATATTTCATCCCTGCCGATTTGGCTGCTCTTGCCCACTGAAAGCAATCTAAATCCTTGGGGTTGAAAATTTTAGGGTCAACGCGATTGTTACCCCACCCGTGATAGTATGTGTTGATATTTAAACAGATAAACATACCGAAACGCAAATTGACGTGTTCGTTTTGCAATTGCTGAAGTGACTTGGTTTGAGCAAATACAGATCCGCCTGAAGATATGACAATAGCCATAAAGGCCAGAAGATGTTTGATCTTCATAATCTATTTATTTTTAAGTTGATATTCGAACGAGTCCACATCTACAAACCCTGAATCCTGCGAGTTATTGTAGTTGTATATTCCAAAGCGTGTGCCGCGGTAAAATGCCCATGTTAGTTGAGAGGTAGACCCAAAAGCTATATATTTTTTGTTATCTAAACTGTACTCGAAATCACACACTCCAGTAAAATTGGCCTTAATTCGAAAATATACTGTTTTAATGTTCTTAGGTATGGCATCGCCTAAGGTTGTTGAAACGTCCTTTTTATATTCGCCACGTTTGTATATAAGTTTTTTTTCACCGTTATCCATGACTAATCCCAACGAAGTAAAACATTTACCTCCATCGTACTGGCACAGTCCGGCATCTTGTCCATTAACCATCCCGTCTATTTCTATTTTTACAGTTGCTATGCTGTTTGCGCAACGGTAGTAACGCTGTCCGATAGTGTTTCCGGCGGTAAAAAAGTTTTTATCGTCTAAAGGTTTGAACGCGTACAAACGTAAATAGCCCGCATGTTCGGTCAGCGACCATTTATCAGCTCTTGGTTGATGGTTCCACTGCCACTGCAAGCCCAGTTTAGGTGAATTAAAGTCGTCGCTTGTTTGCATCTTTATGCCCGGATTGTTCAGGTTTGGCTTCTTTTCTTCCCATACCATTTCGCCCACGCCGTCGTTATCTATATCCTTGCCTATTTCGGGCCAATCGTTTACCCACTTCATCGACAGAACACTAAGGAAACGACCTGAAAAATGCCCTGTGCCGTGATGGGTAACGAAGTACCAATCCTTACCATCGGGAGTGTCGACCAACGAGCCTTGGTTGGGTTCGAAGTCCTTATCGGAACCTTGCGAGTGCAGGATTTCTTTTAGTTCATATGGCCCGTATAAGTTTTTGGAACGTAGCAATACAGGTATACGCGGGCGGAAACCATCGGCCTTGCGTACTTCGCTGAAAAAGAAGTAATAATAGCCATTGCGTTTAAACATTTTATTGGCTTCCGAAGTACGATACGGGTGGGTCATGTAACCGCCAATAATATCGAGATACGTATCGTTTTCCGATTTGTCGGCAATGCGTCCGTCTAAAAGTTGTTTGCCATCGGCGCTCATTTTGAAAATACGCGGACACCACTCGTACTTACCAAAGTTAGAGGCAATAATATAGGCGCTTCCATCGTCGTCCCAAAGTGGGCAATTATCGTCCCAACCGAAACCATTAAGCGGACGGTTGGTCATATCGGTCATTTGTGTAACAGTCCATGGACCTTCGAGGCGATTGGCAACGGCAACCCACCAACCGTTTTTCTTGGTTGTGAAATGGCAGTAGTATTTGTTGTCGTGAAAACGCAAGCTACCGGCGTATACACCCTGGTCGTAACCTTTCATACTATCCCAATTTAATTCCGGGCTTAATAGGGAAATATCCGAAACAACATGTCCAATAATTTCCCAGTTCACTAAGTCTTTGGAATGTATCACAATCATGCCGGGCGACTCCTGCAAAGTGGACGAAATGCCGTAATAGTCGTTGCCAACACGAATTATGTCGGGGTCGGAATAATCGCCGGCCAATACAGGGTTGCGAAATGTTCCATTGCCTTGGTCACCCCATTGGGCTGTTTGTTGAGCATTAGAGGCCAAAACAACAGAGAAGAAAACCAGATAAAAAAGTATCTTTTTCATTTAAAACTTTTTAGCGTATAGTGTCATTCTAAATTCTTCAATAACCGAAGGTTCAATGGTAGTATTGTAGATCTGTAATTGCTTTTGCTTACCATTAACCAACTGTTTTGCGGCCAACCGGGTTGGCAAGGGCTTAAAATCCCTGGCAAATGGAATGTTGTTTTTCTCATTATTTCTTTTCTTTCACTAAAAATCAATTTCTAACTCTCCCTTTTATGGCTTTACGCACTAATACTGATGGAAATTCAACGTTATAAACCGCAGTACTTCGTGGTGTTAGATAACAACTGAAAAGTGTACAGTATTCTAATTGAAAAGTGTACACTTTTCTCGAGTCAAAAATAGTTCTTTATTTCGGATATTTGGTTTTTAGTTTTCGTTTTCATCCATTCCTGTGTTTCAAGTCTGTTGTTTTTTCGAATTTCGATTTAGGAATGAGTAAAAAAGTACTATTTATCTACACCACTACACCATGACATGGCTCTCTGAGCGCTGTATGGCATGTCAATCTCCTCTTTTTACATTTTCTCGGTACAATTTGCATACACATTTATTTGCTCAGAAGGCTCTTTTCATACTAATTACATACATTGTTAGTTGCTATCATACAAAAATGCATACAAAATGCCTACTAAATCAAACCATGAGAACATACAGTTCAAACAAAACAATCAAGGAAGAAAGTCTTCTGCATGAAGGAAGATAATTAGCCCAAGCCTGAAGATAAAACGAATCGACAAGGATGCAATAGTTATATTGTCTTATACTGATATAGGTAGACACATTATAAACAAAATAAATAATGTGATCTATGAAGACAAGAACAAGAACAATTAAATTCACAGAATCGGATAAACTATCGATTCTTCGTGAGTATTATTCGA
>Ga0209125_1002182_pt1 | contig 15755 bp, 14 predicted proteins | sample BarGraIncub1131A_FD_184503 | JGI IMG/M metagenome (GOLD analysis project Ga0209125, IMG submission 184503) | Arctic peat soil microbial communities from Barrow, Alaska - Barrow Graham LP Incubations 11-31A (SPAdes) (version 2) | ecosystem: Environmental > Terrestrial > Soil > Wetlands > Peat...
CGAGTGGCAGGGGAACTAACAACGGGTGTAAGAAACCTGCCGTATTGGTCACAAATCTATAAAGTTTTTTGATTAAAAGAATGATTTTGGTAAGAAAATGCTGATAGAGAGGAATTAATGTGGAAAAAGGGGCGATTATGCTAGGTTTCAGGCAGATTCCTGTAAATGAAATGGCTATCGTTTTCCTGATGTCAGGAAAACGATAGCCATGCGTTATAGAGTAGGTTCAATCTGATTCCAAATGAGTACGTAATTTAAAAATTTCTTCCCTTTTTCTGATAATTGATACTGCTGGATAGAGCTACTTGGTTTATCTGGGTGGGACATCTCAACCAATTGCTCTTCGATGAGCGGTTTAATATATTTTTCACGGAATTTTGTACGATTGGACCAATTTAAAAGGGTCATTAATTCCGGCATCGCTTTTGGCTTTTCAATAAAACTCATAAGCAACAAAACTTGGTGCCAACTTGATGACAGCTTAGTTTCAGCTTGGTCCCGACTTAGTCCCAACTTAGTCCCAACTTGGTCCCGACTTAGTCCCGACTTAGTCCCAACTTAGTCCCCAATGCTTTTATGACATCTTCAAAATTAGAGTCTGAAACGAATTCAATCACGGGTTTTTGATAGGTAATAGAAAAAACAAACAGTTCATTATTTGAAATTTCTACCTGATAATCGGAATAATAGATTGGTGCGTATTTCCGTATATTCTTTCTTCCAGACCCCAATTCCTCGACCCATCCAAGTTCCTTAAAGACCTTGGCAATCATCGGATTTTTTGGGTGCGTTTCCAAATTGTCCAATGTAACGGAGCCAGACTGGAGCGGTTTCGTCCAATTCTCTGTTCTTACAAGATCGGAGAATATTAGTAATTTGGCTGGAAAGCTACTGCTAAATTCTCTATGAGCCAACAAATTGGCTACAATTTCCCTGAATATTTTGTTCCTTAGGTCTATTCGCTGTATACCCGATTCCTCCATAGTAAAACGGTCAGGTAAATGCTTCTGGATAAAAGAGGTAAGCCGTAAGTAAGACTCAATCAGATTCAAACGAACATCATCCCGGTCATCGTATCGAACATCGGCTTCATCAGTTTTGGGATAAAGAAACCTTTGGTAGCTCACATTTCTATAGATCGCATCCGTACGGAATGCAGGGCAATAGGTCAAAACGGTCGTTTCAGTTCCAAATAGCAATGCGCAAGCCAATATATAACCTTCCTTTCCTGTATTTCGGTCTTTACGCCAGAAGCCTGCAGATTGCAACAACTCTTCATTTCCCATTTTTAACCAAGGATGAGTCGGATTGGAAACAGAGGCTAAATGCCTTGCTTTCTCAAACGTACTACTGCTTAAGTCTTCTATACTCAAAAAAGGACAAACTTCATTTTCCGTAAAGTCATTACGTTTGCGAAGGTACATTTGGTCCACTAAGGCATGGTTATGTGTAATATCGTTGGTTTTTAAATCGGTGGACTTGGGAGCTTTCAGGAACATAAATTCGAATCACTTTTTTTCCATCCATATCTATCACTTCAGGCGAAAAGTAAGAAGTAGGATTCAGTTGCTGAGGATTATTTACTACGTTTGCGAGATTTTTTAACAGGCCTTCTATGGCCGTTTCTTTAACTCCCAGTACATCACCTTGATCGGTCACTCCTAACAAAATGTGTCCGCCTGAACGATTGAGAAAAGCACACACTGATTCAAACACACTTTCACTTAATTGGTTCTGGCAACTTTTGAATTCAAGGGTAAGTGATTCACCGTTTGAAATGAGATGATTAATTTCTTTGACTGTCATTCTGAGCTCCAGCATTTTGACTTTAAAATAGCTTGATTTAATGTATTGTATATTATTATATATCTATTTATTAACATTGTTGCCCATTAAAAACCCCTCTTTAATTGAGGGGGCAGCCTTAGTATACTTCAACTAAGGGGGGATTTTGTTACGGCAAAAGTAACTACTTTCTTCAATTATGCAAAATAAAAAGTGTGTTTTTTAGAATAAATACAAAAAATATCACCCTTCATACCAGTTGATTCAAAATTGACCTCCGCTTCCAGGTGGTAGTGAGTTGACTACAGTTTGTAGTCAACTGAAAATACCCTCTGCCGATGGAAAGAACTATTTAACTGATGTTGCAACCCCAAATGCCTCCCATAATCCCTGATCATCCCCTCCAACGTGATGGGCTCGGCTAGTGCGTTCAGCCATACATTGGAGCGTTTGGATTCATCCACGCGTTCGGCCACGTGGGCGAAGTGGAGGGTGGTGGATTTCCAGAGGGAGACGAGGTCGGGCCAGGGGGAGTGCTGGTAGTCTTGGATTGAAACGGACCATTTTCGTGAGGTCAGGAAAATGGTTGGGGGAGAAGGATGGTATCATCTTCCTGAGGTCAGGAAGATGAAGTGAATTACACAGACAGTTTATGCGTTTCACTAAAAAGCAAAAGACACGCCATGGGACGCTGTTCTGATGGGTAGCATGGTGTGTGCTTTATGCTCATCCACCCCAAACTTTGCCCTAGGAATTCGTTCTACTGTTGCGAAGCCAAAATAAACCATTAACGTTTGAAGCGCTCGGTGGTTGGAACTGGTGCAGGAGTATTCGTATTCGTTTTGAGTAACGAACTTGTCGCAAATTGCGACAAGTTACTTTGTGGAAGCCTCGCCAAGCATAGAAAAGATTAATTCTTGGGACAGCGTCCCAAGAATTGCAGCCAGAGGATAATGTAGATATCTGAAACGTGTGGCGATAATCCAATTTGGCCACAGGCTGTGGCCAAATTTCCAAAAATGAAAATGGTTTTCCTGACGTCAGGAAAACGATAGTCTTGAATTATTGGGTTCAGCCGATAGGCTTAAGATTTGTGAACGGGAGTTGGGGAAGGGAACGGATGGGGTTCGTCCCGACTGTCAATTGTGTTAAAGCTCGACAGCAAGCAATTCCCTACCAAGTTCATGCAATGCATTTTCAATTTTCTTCCTTTGTAGCTCACGTGGTTTTTTCAACCCGGAAGCGTAGTGGTGAAACTGTTTTTGATTGATGCCGGTAAGGGCTTCTAGAGCTGGTTTGGAGAAAATTCGATCGAAATAGTTCAAGAAACTTTGGGTATCCATTTTGTATTCGATGGAATATTCACCTTTCAGGATCTCGGGTAATTTTGCCGGATCGGTGTTTTTAACCAAAAGCCTTAGTCCTTCAAGTGCATTATTCTTAGCTTCTGCAACAGTTGCCCCTGCTCCATATATGCCTTCACAATTTTCGGCAAAAGCATCAAAGTAATCTGCGCTTTTTTCAATGATGATCTTTAGTGTTTTCATTTCAAATTGTCATTTAAAGATTCATTTCTCTAAGTATCTTCTTTCTAAGTCCCTCTCCGATTTCTTTTGCTCCGTGAAAAGGTACTGGTGGTGATAAAATTCCATCCTTTAAGTAAAAATAGTGACTCCCCTCTGCATGGCTGAACGACCAACCACTTCTCTTAATCATCCTGTGTAGTTCTGAATACTTCATAAACATTGTTATGAAAACTCTTAGCAAAGGTAACTATTTATATACCTTTTGCAAGTGTTTTTTGATTAATTATTCCTCAAAAAGCCAACTATATCCAACCAGTAGTAGGATTTCCAATTTTTTGACTTTAATCCGTAGTAGAAATTAAAGCCATCAACATATACAATTATCATTATATTAACATGCTAATCATTAAAAAACCCCTCTTTAATTGAGGGGTCAGCCTTAGTATACTTCAACTAAGGGGGGATTTTGTTACTGCAAATATATCTACATTTTTGAATTGTGCAAAATTAAAAGTGTTTTTTTGAAAAATCTAAACAATATCTATGTTCATACCAGCTGATTCAAATTCGACCTCAGTTTCCAGGAAGTCGTGTCGGCAAAATAGGCTGCTTCATTGATACTGAGCAGCTCTTTTCCCAAACCAAAATAAACCAATCGTTCCATTCGAAGGGGTTTTTCCTTGCTGCGATAGCGACCGGGTTCGTTGTTGGGAATGTGGTAGCGACGTGAGCGATAGCCAATATTGATGTGTTTATAGACGTTGGCGTTAATGATGCCAAGTTGGTAAGCCCTGCTGAAAATGGCAGAGAATGATAGGCCCCATCGCTCTTTGATTAGAAGCAGTTCTCTTTCGTAGAAATGAAAACGGTTTTGATGCAACTCCTTTCGGGCCATATCCTCTGGGTAAAGCAAGGCACTGGCAAAGGTGTGGCAAAGCTTTTCTTCTTCCTTTTGCGTAAGGTTCTCGGAGAAAATGAGAGCGTGATGAGCCAATTCGTGAATTGCCGTAAAACGCTTTCGGACGATATCTTGAGTTTCATCCGTTTTCCGGAGCACTATTACTTTGTGAGGTCCGACATCGGCTTTAAAACCATCGAATGAATCGACGGCATCAATTTCGACCACTTTGTATCCTTTGTCTTCGAGCATTTCGACTACATCTGGAATAGGATCGTAGCCCAAGTTCCATTCCTCTCGTAAAGCTTTGGCTGCGGCTTCGGCTTCATCCGGAGTGGATATGATGTATGGATATTGGAAGAATTGCGCTTCATCTGGAAGATTGACAATTTGTTCCAATTCGAAGTAACGCTCAAAGATATCTTTGGCTTTTTCCTGGATTGTCTCTTCTTCGGCGTTGGATATTTTGGTCGAATACTTTCTAAAATCGATGTTTTTGAATTGAATTTCGACTGAGGGTTCGCTGTAAAAATAATCGACAGGAACTTTAAGGGCGTGGGATAAGGAAATTACAAACTCGCTGTCAGGCATCATCTTGCCTAGTTCGTACTTATTCAGCGATTGTTTGGTTACTACATTTCCTAACAAATCGGACAATCCTTGTAGGGATAATCCAGCCATCTTTCGGGCGGATACGAGTCTGTTTGCAAAATTGGTTTCCATAGGAATGATTGTAGATTGGTTGACATATGCACTTTTTTTTCTGCATTATCAACCTTTTTGTTAATTTATTTTCAATGCCATGAATGGCAATATTGGAATTGGGGGGGGGTGACAATTTGTCCCCACCCTTGCACGGAACATCTGTTTTATCCATCCCTGCGCATTCAAAATCAACTGCGGAACCTCCTTTAAGTTTTCGGTACAAAGCGGTTTTGATATCGTCAATAACGGAGTTCTGGTCGAGTAAGGGTTCGATACGGGTGGTGGTGTAATTGCCTAGCAGATGGGTGTCGTAGAGGATGCTGGCAAAGGCATAAACAGAGTGTGAATTTCATAGCCAGCGGATCGGTTTATACGTTAATGCACCGAATCTTCATGGAATACAAAGAGCCTCTATATGGACGTTGCGACAGTATTATCAAGTTAAAGCCGTTCACCACTTCTGTTATCAAACAAATATTGGCAGATTATTATCCAGACCATACGAATGACGATCTGCTGGCTTTATATACGTTCACCGGTGGTGTTCCCAAATACATTGAGTTATTACTTGATAAAGGATGCCACACGATGGAGACAATGGTGGATTGCATCATTCAGGAGAATTCCATTTTTATTAAAGAAGGAAACTTGTTGCTTATTCAGGAGTTTGGTAAAAAGTATGGCAACTATTTTGCGATCCTTTTCTGCTATCGCTTCAGGAAAGGATACGGCTGCAGAGATATCAGAATCAATAGGTAACGCCAGTATCGGTGGTCTGTTACAACGTCTGGAAGAGGATTATGAGGTTATTGCAAAGAAAAGACCCATATTGGCAAAAGAAGGTACACAAAGTTTTTATTGCTCAAGTGAAGCGACAATACAAGAACTTCAAGTCCGAACTATTCCAACAGAAAGTAGAAGCTATTCGTACTAAACTTTTCTTTAAGTACGAGATAAAAACTGCATGTTTGACACTTGAGAATATGTAAAATCCATAACCACCATGAACACCATCGCATTCATCGACACCGAAATCGACCCAAGAAGCCTAAAGATTCTTGACCTCGGCAGCATTAAAGGCGATGGGAGTTCCTTTCATCAAACCTCCCTACCCGAGTTCATCCACTTTCTCCGTGGCACAGAATTTATTTGCGGACACAACATTTTCAACCACGACGTAAAGTACATCGGAAAAGCACTGAATGAAGCAGGGATACATTCAGCAAACATCATAGATACGTTGCTCCTTTCTCCTTTGCTTTTTCCGACCAACCCGTATCACGCTTTACTAAAGGACGACAAACTACAATCGGAAGACACGATATTTATATAACAATTTTCTGGAATTATGTAACATAAATCGGCCCATTAGTCTTGATCTTGGTTCCATATATGAACTGACCATGACTTTTGTAGATTATTATCAGATTCTGGGATTAGTAAAAACGGCAACTCCCGAAGACATTAAAAAAGCGTACCGGAAATTAGCTCGTAAACATCATCCGGATTTGAATCCCAATGTTAAAGATGCTCATAAAAATTTTCAGCAAATCAACGAGGCGAATGAAGTATTGAGCGACCCTAGGAAACGGAAGAAGTACGACCAATACGGAAAAGATTGGGAGCATGCTGAGGAATTTGAGAAACAACAGAAACAACAACAGCAGCAACAGCAGCAACAATCGTCCAATGCCCGCAGAGAGAGTTATTCGGGACAACAATCGGAGGGCGATTTCTCCAGTTTCTTTGAATCAATGTTTGGTGGGGCATCTGGTGGAAGTCGAGGCCGGCAAGCAAAATACAGAGGCGAAGATTACAATTCGGAATTGCAACTCAACCTCTTGGAAGCCTATAAAACCCATACTCAAACCATCTCCGTAAACGGCAAGAATATTCGGATCACCATTCCCGCGGGTATCGAAAACGGACAAACGATTAAGATTGCCGGACATGGTGGTTTAGGTGCCAATGGCGGGCCCAACGGCGATTTGTATATAGCATTCTCCATTGCCTCCCATCCGGTTTTTAAGCGAATGGGGAATAATCTCCATGCCACAGTGGATATTGACTTGTACACTGCCGTGTTGGGCGGTACAATCACCGTGGAAACTTTAACCGGAAAAGTAACACTCAAAGTGGCTCCCGAAACACAAATCGGAAGCAAAATCAAGCTCAGTGGCAAAGGATTTCCTGTCTATAAAAAAGAAGGAACCTTTGGCGATTTATTCATCACCTATTCCGTTAAGATCCCCACGAATCTGACCGATAAGCAAAAAGCATTATTTTCCGAATTGTCTAAATCGTAGTTTATCATGAAATCCATTCAAATAGAAAAATTAATTTCAGTTGATGAATTCTGCCTCCACAATAATGTTGAAAAGTCTTTCATCAGTTTGTTGCAACAAAACGGGCTATTGGAACTTATGATTATTAAGGAATCAAGATTTATTGGAGTCGACCAACTCCGGCAATTAGAGAAAATGGTTCGGTTCTATTACGAATTGAATATTAACCTGGAAGGCATTGAATCCATCACGCATTTATTAGAGCAAATAAACGACCTGCAGAATGAAATGAGGGCACTTAGGAACAAGCTTCGTTTTTATGAATAGGTCTAAAACAAAAGAAGGTTGTCTCACGACAACCAATCTTCCTTAACCTTAAATCTAATACCATGAAAAACACAGTACAAAGATAAAGGGCTTTGAACTGTTTTGCAAGTATTCAACCTAAAAAATATATTATTTAACATGTTTTAGCAAGGCACAACGCGCAGAAGGTGTTCCGGCGTTTTCACTTCAGAATACGTTCAATTTTCCCAATTCCTGAAAAATCGTAAGGAAATGACAACGCAGCAAATGATTATTACGAGGGAACCGGCAAAAGGTTGTCCGTCCATGAGGGAGCCGTTCAAACAGGGTTGAATTTCATCGAGCAAATGTCCGGGGGAAAACAGGCCAGGCTTACCAAGCATCGAAACACCGCTAACGATAAACGAAGTCAAAAAGGCCAGTAGACCGGCAACTATCTGCGTTTTCATCAGAACGCTGAAAAGGATAGTAACAAACTGAATGACAGTCAAATAAAGAAACAGGACCAATGTCGTTTCAACAATTGGAATCATGGGGAAAGGGCCGAAAAAGACCTTGGTATAAAAAACCATTGCCAGAAATCCGACCACTTGGGAAGCGAAAAGGACCAGGAACTGAGCGGAGAATTTGCTTAGGATGAACAGATTTCTGGAGACCGGTTTCACCAGTAAAAAGGAAGCCGTACCATTTTCCTTTTCTTTGGCAACGGTGCCCATACTCAGGAGGATGACCACAAACAGACCCATTTGGGAAAGATTTTTGACAAATTGGGCGACGGCATCTTGCCAGGTGGCTGCAGGAATATGTAGGATGATATTCTGCCCTTTCATCAAAGTTGGAAGGATATCCGGAATGAATTTGGCAATCAGTGGAGAAGAAATACCGAAAAACAAGAATACGGCCAGTAAAATAATCAAACGCCCTGACCGAAGTTGCTCCGTCCATTCTTTATGTATCAATGTCCAAAATAGATTGGTTTTCATTTTTAGGAGTTTTATCCGATTAATTTCACAAAGACATCTTCCAGGCTGGCGTCTTTCATCTCAAATTTATCGATGGAGAAGTGATGGACAGAAATTAGCCCCAGGCATTCATGTCTGACCCGGTCAATATCTGCCGACTGGATGGTTACTTTTCGGAGTTCAGCATTCGAAGCAGTGTCCCAATTCATCCCTTTTGCCTCCTCGAGAAACGACAGGAAAGCTTTAGGTGTTTCGAATATTAGTTCGAGTTGTTTGGCAGCATAGCGTTTTCTCAACTCCAGCATTTTATCCTGCACCACCAATTTTCCTTGATCAATGATGGCAACCGTATCACAGATCCGTTCTACATCGGAGAGAATATGGGTGGACATGAAAATGGTCATATCTTTTTTGAGAATCTGTATGAATTCCAACACTTCTTTCCGACCGATCGGGTCCAGCGAAGAAGTGGGTTCGTCCAAAAACAACACTTCCGGTTTTCCCATCAGCGCTTGTGCGATGCCCAATCGTTGGAGCATTCCGCCCGAGTAGGCGGAGATTTTCTTGTTGGCCGCTTCGCTCAAACCTGCCATCAGCAACATTTCATTGGCCCTTTTTTTGCTTTCAGCCTCTGAAAAACCAAATACTTTTCCGACAAACACCAGCAATTCGAGGCCTTTCATCCAACCATACATGCGGGGTTCCTGCCCCAGATAACCAATTTTTCTGCGGAGACTGACCGAATTCAATCGGACTTGTTCTCCTGCCACAGTAGCTTCTCCGCCCGTAGGCTTCATCATGCCTGTCAGAATTTTGATGGTGGTGGTTTTCCCGGCGCCATTGGGGCCCAAAAAACCGAATATTGTTTTCTCCTCCACCGTCAGGTTCAAGCCGGAGAGCGCAAATCCCGGTTCGCCCTTGTACTGCTTTTCGAGGCCGTTACACTTGATTATCGTCATGATTTTTGACCAATAGGATATACAAGATTGCTCCGATAATCTGAATGAAAACAAAAATTGCCAGCCAAATCCATTTGCTCATCCATCTGAATTTTTCTCGCTTCAACCAGTCCGTCAGACAATAAATAATCAGCCCGATTTCAATCAGGAGAATGGGGATGAAAGCCCATAAATACGTTGAATCAAATGCCATACGCTTCATTTGTTTAATAAAACCTTCCTTGCATAGATGTAAAGGTAATTGGGAGACCGCTAAATTAAATATAAAATGGATGGAAGTGTAAAACTTTTGATTTTTTTTGGTTGACCATCACATAGAAAATACGACTGTTTCATCTTCTCCGTCGTTTGATTACTTTTGTAGCCACCTTATTCAACAAATTGATTTTGCTCCTCCAACGAGAAATGAACGTATAAGAAAAATGGACGAAACCATCATTCTGACATTGACACCACATCCGAAGTGGGGATTTATTTTGCAACCCGTAGTTGTCCAGGAGGAGGAAATGGGCTGGCTGAGTATCCGAGAAGTTGCTGAAAAGAATAGTTCTATTCTGGCTCGAATGAATGAGGCATCGAAAGACTTAATGGAGATTTACAGCCGCTATTCCGATCAGAAACTGATGAAAAGTTATTCAAAGGAAAAAAACATTTCCCAATTCTATCAGACCGTCCAGCCAGAAACCATCGAACGCTTTATCCGCCCTTGCATTGAAAGCAATCATCGGAAAATAATCCAATTGCTGCCTGCTACTGGCATGTCCTTTTACCTGAGAAAGTCTGTGAAGGATCGAACCTTGCACGAACAAGACAAGCTTTACGTATTGCAAGAAACTGCCAATGCCGTTTTCCATTTTGTGAAAGATCCAGACGCTGGTTTGCGCTATTCTATTCGTATCCAATCGGGTGAAAGAAATGAAATTAGTCTTTACGGGAAAAAGAATTACGTCGTTTGTCAAGAACCGGCAGTTTTGGTCGTTGACAACCAAGTGCTTGTTTTCAACGATATCGATTCCAAAAAACTGATTCCTTTTTTTGTAAAGCATCATATTGACATACCCGCATCGAGTGAAGCCAATTACATGAAGACGTTTATCCTAAATTGTCTGGTCAAATACACGGTACGGACAGAAGGGTTGAATATACGGGCAATAGAGCCGGCCAAGCGGGCCACGCTGACACTGGAAAACGATTGGAACAACGTGCCGGTTCTCCTTGTTGCACTGTATTACGGTCAAAAGAAAGTACCCTTGGATCAACCTTACAAGAAAAACGTGTGGATCGATGAATCTACGGAGGGGGTTTCTTTGTCTTGGTTGTATCCCGACAAGCAGTGGGAGGAGGAATTAACCAGTCTTTTACTGAACAATGGGCTTGTCAAAAGTGGTTTAAGCCACTTTGCCTTGCCAAGAAACCAAGGCATCGAATCGAACGCTGAGGATATGCCAAACCTAATTGACTGGATTCGTGAACATGTCGCCGTTTTGGATTCATTTGAGTTTTCACAGAATCTACCCAACCTGCATTATTTTACCGGAGAAATCGCGTTACAAAACACGACGACTGTTGGACAGGATTGGTTTGATCTGAATTGCATGGTTGTATTCGGCCCGTTCAGAATTCCATTTGCCAACTTTCGGCAACACCTCTTGGACAACATCAGGGAATACGTGTTACCCGACGGTAGCATCGCTATCCTGCCCAAAGAATGGTTCAGCAAATACTATGAGTTGGCACTTTTCGGCAAGAAAAACGGTGATTCCCTTCGGTTGAAACGTGCGCATTATCGACTTCTGGAAGAAATGGAAAGTGATTCACCGTCTGCTACGGGATTTTCTTTTGATCCCGATAAGCTAATACCGATTCCCCCGGCACTCCAAACACAACTCCGGTCCTACCAGCAAATTGGTTTTTCCTGGCTGGTTCACTTGTACAAAAACCATTTCGGTGCTTGTCTCGCAGATGACATGGGTTTAGGAAAGACGGTTCAAACGATAGCGATGCTGCAACATTTGGTCGGTGAGGGAGACCTGCCATCCCTCATTGTCATGCCGACATCGCTGCTTCATAACTGGCAGAACGAATTCAGACGTTTCGCGCCTACGTTGAAAATATACGCGTATTCGGGAGCCAAACGTGTCAGATCGAACGACATTCATCTCATTTTCAGGCATTATGACGTTATTTTGACCACTTATGGAATTCTGCGCAATGATATTGAATTCTTTCAAGATTGTCCTTTTCGCCATCTTATTCTCGATGAGAGTCAGTATGTGAAGAACCCAGGTTCATTAGCCCATCTTTCGGTTAAAAAAGTACAGGCCGAAAACCACATCGCCCTTACCGGCACGCCGATTGAAAACTCCTTGTCCGACCTTTGGGCCCTGTTCCACCTTGTCAACGAGGGGTTGTTAGGTAGCCAATCCACCTTCCGGAAAGCCTACTTGAATCCCATTTCCAAGAATAGTCCTGAAAAGGAAGCGTCCCTGCTGAACTTGATTCAGCCATTCATCCTCCGGCGCACGAAGGAAGCAGTCACACCGGAACTTCCGCCACTACTCGAAGAAACCGTGTATTGTGACATGACCGAGCAACAACAAGACTCCTATACTACCGAAAAGAACAAGTTGAGAAACAAGCTGTTGGAACAAACCACAACAGTGATGTCTTCGCAAATGGCTTTCACAGCATTGCAAGGCTTGACCAGACTCCGGCTGCTGGCTAATCATCCGATTTTGTTTGAAAACAGTTACAACGGCGATTCAGGAAAGTTTGAACAAATTATCATGCGCTTCGAAACAATTCTGTCCGGCAATCACAAAGTGCTGATTTTCTCCTCCTTTGTAAAACACCTGCGCATCCTGGCCAACCGATTTGAGGAAGAAAACTGGAAATACGCCTGGCTCAGCGGTTCCACACCGGCTGAAGACCGTGAAAAGGAGATCCGGAAATTTTCGGAAGAACCGGACACTCATTGTTTCTTCATTTCGCTGAAAGCTGGTGGTGTCGGCTTGAACCTCACCGCTGCAGATTACGTCTTCATCATAGACCCCTGGTGGAATCCGGCTTCCGAAATGCAGGCCCTGAGCAGAGCCCACCGCATCGGTCAGGATAAAAATGTGATGGTCTATCGGTTTATTTCCTCCGAAACCATCGAAGAGAAAATTCGCCAAATGCAGGAAACCAAAGCCCAGCTCGCCGAAACCTTCATCACCTCTTCCAATCCAATGGCTCAGTTGAGCAGGACAAAGTTGGAGGATTTGTTGGAGTGAATAGACTAATCAATTTTTAATAGTTGTCAATGCCGAAATATCTACCGTATCAAAAGGCAGCTTGCTAAACCCGCCATAATAGTTTAGTTCTATTTTGCTCTTTGATTCATCGATATTCAATACACCAAAACCTTGCAGCGTGCATTGCTTAAAGAAAGTGACAAAAGGCTGTTCGGCTGAAAGGTATGCCTTGCGAAGTTCCAACGTTGATGGTTCCCAGGTAGATTCAATGGCCATCGATGGTCCATATTGTGTAAGAACGTTTTTGGTTGAACGTTCGTCTCTGTTGTTGATGACACTGCTTGTCATTATTTGAACAATTGGTCCCCATTGGGTGGTTCGACGAACGACGGAGTAGCGGTGCAAATGAGCAACCAGGGCTATAAGTTTGTTACTTGCCACGACTTGAAGCAGTCTTTGTCGGTTTGGTTCGTCTGTTCGATACATGTGCCAACAACGCTCCGTAACAGGAATGATCGGCTCATGGAAAACCACGAACTTGAATTTGGCGGTGGATGCTTTAGCTGCGGAATCGAGCCACACGATGGGATCAACCGAATTACGCTCAAAATTATCACATACGAAAAACGCTGTTTTGCCAACCTGATAGGTATAATTGGCCGTCTTAATAATGGCATCGTTTGTTTGTTTTCGGAACATCGGGATATAATACTTGCCGAAGGCCTTTTTGGCAGGATCGCCAGCCGTCACATCGTGATTCCCTTTGGCGATGATCCAAGGAACCCCCAAATCCGATTTATCCACTGCACGCATCACGTTTTCTGCCATTTGATCGGCTTTGAGATCACCTGCAAGTCCTTCAGAAAGATCTCCGCACTGAATTACACCCTGAATTTGAGGCGTTTTTGTTTTTATCATTTGACGGAGATGAGTCATAAAGTCCCCCCAATTGCTGCGCGTTATGGTCGTGTAGTTTTCGATTTGGCTGATATCATTTGGCTTATTAGCACGAACCCATTGCATATCATGATCGTCTATTCGGTCATAATGGATATCACCCAAGACGATGAAGCTCGTTTTCTGTGCACCAATGCTCAGAGAAAATACAAACAAGACTATGAAGTAAATGATTTTCTTCATCGAAATCAACATCAGAGCAATTTTGTAAAAGGTACCGGATAGTCTTCCGCGAGCATGTTTTTGTAATTGTGGCAGAAACTGGTATAAAAAGAAAGCGCCGCGTTCTTCTTGCCAAGTGAAAGCAATGCCTTGCATTTAAACTGAAGAGCATCTTCATCAATGGAATCCTGAATCAACATGGCATCTGCTAATTTGAGCAACAACTGAAAATCGCGAATTTCTTCAGCTTGTTTTGCCAGAAATAGCAAGGTGTCCATAATGACGGATGAATATTCAGCTTTGAAAGAATCGACCCACTCCGTCTGAATATTCGGGAGCAACAAACCCTGAGAAATCATTGACAGGAAAATGTCCACCTTTTCTAAGGAGATGGTTTCGGGCTGAGTCTTCAGTTGTTGAGCAAAATCCAATGACATGACATAATCGCATACAAATGGCGGAGAAAGGATGGAACGCCAATAGGAATTGTCGTTGTTAATTTCCAAACCTTCCAATTTTTCTAGGTTCGACTTTAGTCTGTTGATGTTCACATTGCGATTGTTTCTGGCACTTGCTTCCGTTTTGTCAGACCACAAAATTTCATCCAGGGTGGAAGAGGATATACCCTTATTGGTTTTATAGGTATATAGGATGATGAGCAAAAGGAGATATCGGATATGCGGCGTAAACTGAGCCGTTATGTCTGTTCCATTTCGATCGATTGCCTGAAAACCACCTATCAATGAAATGGAAGAAGGTATAATTCTTTTAGTTGTGTTCGTTTCATATAAGTTAACATCCTGTAGATGTTGCCCTTTCGAAAAACCTGTCAGTTTAGGTAGTCGTTTCTTTCGGTTCCCAGTAGTGACTTTTCTAAAAACAACCCAACTTGATATGGCGAAAACAACGATAATCACTATAAAAAGGATATAGACCCAGTCGCCGGTTTTTTTGGTTGTACCAACAGTTTGCAATACTTCATCAACTGGAAATGCCGGATAGCTTAACCTGTACACATTTACCCGGTATCGGTTTTGAATGGTCCGGTGTACGGTTACAGCAATGAAACTTTCATTTTCAGGGACGAAGTAGACATCACAAAAAGACTCCGTATCGCTGAATTGATAAGGAATCGAATCGCCTAACTCTGTTAATTCTCCTTGCTCTTTGTTGAGTTTAAACAAATGAATCCAGGTATTAAACCGCATCCCATTATAGCCGAGGGTATAAAAATCATTTTCGTTCCGGTCGATAATCAGGGATTGTGCATAGACCATTCCTACAAACTTTTTAAACTCCCATTTCTTAGTCACTTTAAAGCTTGGGAGCGAAATGGAATACAAGTCGCAAAACGAATGAGGGGACAATTGTTGTTTACCCGTATTGTTTCCAAAACCTCCAAAAATGTACATATCATTGCCCTGTATGGTCGCTGCCGACAAATATCTTGGTTGTATTTCTTCCATTAACGAAGTCTTTTTCCAACTGGAAGAATCTTCGTCATATTGTTGCAAAACACTGTGGTACGTATAGTATCCATAGCCCCCGAAACAAATCAGGGAGGAATCGATGGGCGAAATTTGAACATTGTGATGCCAGTAACTTGGCTCTTGCGTGTTTTTACCATTCAGACTCCAGGAGTTATTTCTGAAACTATATTTGGAAATGCCGGTTCCATCCAAATTGTATGACCACAATTCGTTGGTATACTTATTGTAGATCAGTTGATTGGCCATTGTTTCAAAGGGCTGCCCCAACTTGAAGGTTATCGTATTTCTGGGGGTCTCCTTTATACTTTTGAGACCGAAAACATGCATCGAGGTCGGATTGACTACATACAAATCGGATGATGTGGAATTGAACGCAAGAAGTGGCTTGACCGGAACGACCATGGAATCCACTATTTGCCAATGGACATGCTTGTCGACCAACCAATTTGGATTTTCGACATACGCTTCGGCCTTTTTTATCCGATCG